>Ga0073928_10000186_pt1 | contig 149201 bp, 142 predicted proteins | sample PaiPotPPA55metaG_FD_76969 | JGI IMG/M metagenome (GOLD analysis project Ga0073928, IMG submission 76969) | Iron sulfur acid spring bacterial and archeal communities from Banff, Canada, to study Microbial Dark Matter (Phase II) - Paint Pots PPA... ... | reverse complement strand
GGACGCCGCCAACTTTTGCACCATGTCCGCATGGCCCATCTGTATTTGATTGACTAGCATCGGAGACACACCCGCGGCGGTAGCTTTGCTCGCCAGTCCTGCAAGATCGTAGCCGGTGGGGTTTCCGTCGCTGTCTTTGGTTACAAATTGCGGAGCTAATTGGCGCAAGGTCTGCTGGTCCTGGAGTTGCATCGCCCCTGATTCGTTTTCTTGCTGGCCGCGAACGAGACCTTGCTGCAAACCTTGTTGTTGGAGTTGCTGTGTCTTTTGTCCGCCGAGCAAACTTTGCAACGTCAAAACTTTTCCGTACTGATCGAGCGCGCCGGGCTGCGGCGCCGGTGGCTGAACTTGCAACGCGGGGAGTGTGCTCACGAGTTACCCCGTTCTGGCACAGGCGTGTACGAATCAACCTCGTGAAAAAGCCCGCCAAATTCCCGGCTAAGTTCCTGCAATTCCCCCATATCGCGAATCACGCGCCGGTCGATTTCTTTTTTCGTCAGCGGATCGTAGCGGACTCGCCATTGTGGGAACTCACCGCGGGTTGGCTGCTGGAAAAAATGCGGCTCGAAAATCTTCTCTTCGGGAATCCCGAGCGCTTTTTTCACGATCTTTTCAAGGCGCTCCATAAGCACGCGGTCACGGTAATCATCGGCCCGCGCCGCGTCCTGAATTGCCCCAAGCAAAGCGTGTCCGAAATCGCTCATCGCACCCGCCCCGCGGCGCGCGCCTTTTTGTATGCCTGCATGTCCATCTCGTCCAGTGGGGTATGATTGCGCGTCGAACCACCACCTAGCGGTTTTATTGGACTTGGCGCGGCACTGGGAATTTTCTTGGCGATCTGGTCGGCTAAATCTTTGCGCTCCGCAGCCGCTTCGAGTTTTCCGGAAAGCTTCGTTATTTTTTCGTTAGCCTCACCAAAAGGCAAATAAATCCATTCTTTTGCGATTTCAGGATGTTTCGCAAGGTATTTCACTATTTCCCAGGTGTTGTCCATCTTCAACATATGAAAACGCATGCCTTTGGTGATCGGGATTTTGCCGGCCGCTTTCTGTACGTCCTCGAAATCCGGATCTTCCGTCCGCGCCTTTTCAACCGCGGCATCGTGCCGAGTTTCCCGCGCCTGCCATGCTCTTCGATCCTCGTCGCTCACTTCAGGTTGAGGTGGTGCTTCGCCGGGCTTAACTTCGCCGGATTCATAGCGTGCGATGCGTTCGCGCAATTCCTGCGCTTCCCGCTTGGCCTCCATTTTATCCCGGTGCATCCGGTCGATTTTCTTCTGGAGTCCCCCGCCGGTCTTCTGCTGCTCCTGTTCCTTGCGAAGTTTTTTATACTCGGACATGGACTCCTCGCCGGTCGGTTGCTTGGCGGGTTCGGTGTCTATGTCCTCTTCATCGTCGCCAGCAAGTTGTGCCGTGCGCATCTTCTTGTAAGTCGGCATGTCGGCTTGTTCCAACCTAGCAGCGAATTGTCCTTGATCGTTGCGCGTGGTTTCTTCGGCCATCAATCACCATCCTCGCCCAATAGATCGCGAAGCTTTGCACGCTCAATGTCCTGCTCCTGCAAGAGTTGTCTCAAGCCCTGATCGAGTTTTTCTACCCGCCCGATCCTTGTTACCCTTTCGTCATGACTGAGCGTCGAAAGTTTCTCCAGCAAGAGCCGAATCCCCTCGCTCAACAAATGCAATCCTTCCGCGATGTCTTCTTCCCGCGAGGCAATGGCAGCTATCAAGCGCTGCTTCGCCCGCCAATGCTCATATTCTGGCGTGTCCGGCCCGGCATGCAGAAGACTGCTTAATGGTATGCCCCGTGCTTCCTCTCCGCTCATTGCTGTTGGCCTTTCAAGGTGCGAACCTCTTCCTCTAGTTCCGCTATCCTGGCTTTAAGTTCTTCATTTTCTCGAACGGTATCAACTGGAACAGCCACATAACCCTTTTTAGCAAGATCTAAAACGCGCTGATTGCTTTCAATAAGTTTTTCGACATACTCAGGAGGTAACTTCGTCAACGATTCTTTCGCAAAGTCCTCGTGCTCTTTCTTTAAGGCTTCCTCATCCTTGAGCAGTTTCTTGCTCATCCGCGGCGCTGGAACAGGTTCCGGGGACGCGGCTGGAAGAGCAAGTCTCATCCCGAAACCGAAAGGGTCCGAAATTGCGTTCATTCCCCAATTGCTGTCTGCATCTGCCTTCCCGTAAATCTTGGCCTGTTCGAGTGCGGCCCTAACTCGCTCCTGAGATTCCGCCGACAAATTGCGCGTACCGTTTTCGAATTTGCTCAAACTTGACTGCTCGATACCAGCAAGCTTCGCAAGTTCAGCCTGACTAATCTTCATTCTCTTGCGCACATGACGGACAGTCCTACGAAGCAGGTCGCTATAGCGGTCCATCTTCGGACCGGCGGACTTCGGGGGCCGGGCGACCTTATTCTTCATCACCGGAATACTATTCCTTAGGCGTCTCAAATTCAATGAATTTTCGCAACCCGTAACGATTTCAGTTGACAGTGCGTTTCTCATAGCCTAAATTCTAGGCTATCAGTATCGCAACGAAGCTGCGACGCTGTCAAGAAAAATCAGGAAGGGAGGTCAACCGACGTTCTAATTTCCGACAAGTAAGGGGGAGGGGGTCGATTGAATGGGCGGCCCCCTCTCAACGTGGACAACTTATGGCAAATCCTACTCTTAACCGTCCCTCACAACAAAGCAATTTCGACGCATCGGCGCGCGTCGAGGTAGTTCGGTCGCTAAATCCGATCTTGGAAGTTGTTGGCGAGCACGTCCAGCTACGTCGCAGTGGCGCCCAGTTCCGCGGCCTATGCCCCTTCCACAGCGAACGGACGCCATCCTTATATATATGTCCAGCCAAGCAAGTCTTCCGGTGCCATGGCTGCGGCGCCGGGGGCGACGTCTTCCGGTTCGTCGAGACCCTCCACCACTGCACTTTCCCGGAAGCCGTGCAGTTCCTTGCCGCGCGCGCCGGCCTCGAGCTCGACAGCTTCGAGCCTTCGCCGGAACTGATCGCGAAGGTTGCGGCCGATAAGGCGGAAAGGGAAGCGGAGTTGGCCTTCAGGCGGTTTTGTAATGCCCGCTTCGATGCCATTGATCAGCGGTACCGCTCGCTGGCCCGTGCCGCCACCAATGCCGAGGACTACCTACGTAGCGGCCTGTCCGATCCTTATATAGATGACCTGGCTTGGTCGGCGCTGGAACGTTTCCGGCTTTTCGAGGCCAGCATCGAGCGTGAAGGTCTGTGCGATCCCGATATTCTTAAGACCGAATGGAGCAAACTGCATGACGCCGCCTGAGACCATCCCACTTCCACAGAACGGCGCAAAAGTTCACGCCGCCCAGGTTCGCGTGGCCATCGGCGCGATTCCAAACCCGTTCGATCCGGCCCAGAATCCCAACTACGGCCCACGGCCATCGTTTGATGGCGCGACAAAGGATATTGCGCTCCCCGGCGCGGTGCTTCGTCGTGTCAGCGACATAGCCGCCCAAGAGCTGGCCTGGCTGTGGCCCGGACGAATTCCGCTAGGCAAGATGACGTTATTGGCTGGCGATCCGGGCCTAGGCAAGAGCTTCGTCACCCTTGATATTGCGGCTCGTGTAACCCGTGGAATGCGTTGGCCGGATGCTGCACCAAACGGTCAACCGGGAAGCGTGATCTTGCTGAGCGCGGAAGACGATGCCGCTGATACGATTCGCCCCCGCCTCGAGGCGGCGGGAGCAAACCTGGATAAGGTGCATATCCTTGATGCCGTGCGCCACGTGAAGCCCAACGGCGAAACGTCCCTCGATCATTTCAGTCTGCAAACCGACATAGTCGCGCTCCAAGATGCAGTGGCCGGCCTGGATGATGTTCGCCTCGTAATCATCGATCCGATTTCCGCCTACCTTGGCAGTACAGATTCCCACGTTAACGCCAAGGTGCGGGGCCTCCTGGCACCGTTGATAGCACTGGGCCAAGCCTTACGATTCGCAACGGCCATCGTGGACCATCTGAGTAAGTCGAATAAGGCTGCTCTTTACCGTCCGAATGGATCCATCGGCTTCACCGCGGCGGCGCGGGCCGTGTGGTTTTTTGCCAAAGACCCAGATGATGCCGCACAGCGCTTGATGCTCCCCGGCAAACTCAACCTAGCGCCAGAACAGACCGGCCTCAGTTACACGCTCAAGGAACGTGAGCCCGGCATCGTGGCCGTGGCATGGGGAGATGCCGTCAACGTTACTGCGGATTCAGTCTTGCAGCCCGAAGCCGCCGAGGAACGATCAGAGCGCCTTGAGGCCATGGATTGGCTTCGCGAACAGCTTTCCGCCGGGCCAGTTCCGTCCAACAAGATTAAAACAGGCGCCACTAAGGCAGGAATCTCGTGGCCAACTCTGCGCCGAGCCCAGACGGCACTTGGCATTAAGCCGGCCAAGGATGGCTTCGAGGGTGGCTGGTCTTGGCGACTACAAACGCCCGAAGATGCTCATCAACCCCCCAAGATGCTCACCCCTGAAGCGGGAGCACCTTCGCCCCAGGTGAGCACCTTCGCTCCCTCCGTGGCAGAGCCCGAGTCGGCTTATACCATCGGCGTCGATGGTTCGGCTGCCTGCAATTCCTGCGATGGCCGATTTCGGACAGTGGCCGGCTGGCGCGCCCATGTATCCCGCGGTAGATGTACTGTGACTTCAAAAAGAGCAGGCGGTGCGATGTGACTCCGTTGATCGGAATCTCGGAAGTGGCCCGGCTCCTGAGCGTCTCCAAGATCACGATTCGCCGCAAAGTGAGCGCCGGTGAGTTGCCCTGCGTTCGCTTGACTAAGGGCGGCCCCATGCGGTTTGATCTGCGCGACATTGAGCGGTTTATCGCGGCGCACAAGAGTTAAAGAGAGTTGTTGACACATGGCAGCAATACACGCTAGGATTGCCCCGTAGTTCAGGAGATTAACTTCATGGAAGACGCAAAGAAAAAACGGGGAAAAAGAGGGCAGGGAAGTGTCTACCGTCCGAAAAACTCTAGGTTCTGGCGCGTCAAGTTTTCGGTGGATGGCCGGGTGATTAACGAAAGCGCGGAAACCGAATCGCGCCGGGAAGCGCTCGACGTGCTCAAAGCCAAGATGTTGAAGTACTCAACCGGGTTAGCCGCGGATTCGCGGAAAACGACCGTCAAAGACGTTTCCAAAGGAATGCTCGAGACGTGGCGGACGCTCGAAAAGAATCCCGCAAGCATCGAATGGGCAGACCGTTGCTGGCGCCATCTTCTGGCGTTTTTCGGAAACATGAAAGCGGACGCGGTTTCCTCTGCCGCCATCCGGAGATATGTGGAATTTCGCCGGAAGGAAAAGGTGTCTAACGCGACCATCAATAGGGAACTGGCCGTGATGTCTTCCGGCTATACCATCGCCTACAAGGAAGACCCGCCTCGCGTTGCAAAAAAGCTCTGTTTTTCTCGACTAAAAGAGTCGGACGCAAGGCGAGGTTTCATCGAACAGGCTCAATACCTCAAGATTGCAGCCGGCTGCAAAGAGCTCTTCATGCGGACCATGTTGGCGCTCGCCTACACGTTCGGATTCAGGAAAGGGGAATTGCTCTCACTGAAAGTTTCGGACGTGGATTTGTTCGGTGGGACGGTTCGCTTGCGCACATCGAAAAACGGAGAGCCCCGACAAATCAACCTCACCGCCGAAACCCGCAACTTGCTGGCCGCGTGCATCGCTGGCAAATCCGCCGATGAGCCGGTATTCACTCGCGGGAGCAAAGCAGTCCTCTACTTTGGACGATCCTGGGACATCATCGCCGCGGCCGCGGGCTGCCCTGGCTTGCTTTTCCACGATCTGAGGAGAAGTGCTGTCAGGAACCTTGTGCGCTCCGGAGTTACCGAGCACGTCGCCATGAAAATTACCGGCCACAAAACGAGAAGCGTTTTCTTGCGCTACGACATCGTGGACGAAAGGGATTTGATCGACGCAGCGAAAAAAATCGAATCCGCTCGCGATAAGTCACACTTAAGTGAAAATGAGAAACCTAAAACGGAGCAAGGTGCAACGATTCAGTAGGTTAGTTGAGCGCGCGCATGTGACTTTGTGTCTCATGGCTGCATCGTATTGTATGCGAAGGTTTGCGGGTTGTCGAAAGGCTCGGCGGCAAGTTGCCATGAAGGAACGCCGGGACGCAGAGTTGGGCATGCAGTTGCCGGCGCGTTTTGCTATACTGGGTTTGGAAATAGGCCCTGCTTAAGGCGGGGGCGAGAGGGAACTATGATCAATTTGACGCCCGTTGCAAGCACCAAGGTCAAGGAAATCATGCAGATGCAGAGCCCCGTGCCGGTTGCGCTTCGCGTGGCCGTAGTGGGTGGTGGCTGTTCTGGTTTCCAATACCACATGGCGTTTGAGAATCAGACCAATGATACCGACGAGCTGCTGGATTTTAACGGGCTGAAAGTGGCCGTGGACCAGATGAGCTCCATGTATCTGGAAGGCGTGGAGATCGACTACATCGAGACCGTGGAAGGCGCGGGATTCAAGTTCAACAATCCCAACGTGAAGAGCACCTGCGGTTGCGGCAGCTCGTTCAGCGTTTAATCTGGTTCGGCGGTCAGGTTTGACCTCCGTGGAGATCGAAGGTTCTAAGGCTCCTGGGCTGCGGCTTGGGAGCCTTTTTCATGCCCGCTAGCAATCCATCCAACTTGCCATCCGACTTGCCGACGGACTGGGACTCACGGCATCGCGCCGCAGCGCTGGGCACCCCTGACGAACCCGCCAGTTTTGTGAGGGAGTTGCTTCCATTGCTCCCGACCGGGCCAGCGCTGGATCTGGCGTGTGGCGCGGGGAGGCATACACTTCTGCTGGCTGCGCGGCAGCAAGAGGTGACCGCGGTCGACGGTTCGTCTGCTGGCCTGGATATTCTGGAACGGCGTGCGCGCGATGCAGGTCTCGCCATAAGCCGCACACGTAGTCCCGGGAAGATTGTTGCTTCTGGGCATGGTATCGATCTGATTCACGCGGATCTGGAACATGCGATCCTGGGGGTGAATTCCTTCTCGCTTATCTTGTGCGTTCAATATCTTCAGCGTTCTCTATTTGGCCAGATGGAGAGAGCGCTGGCGCCCGGCGGCATGTTGCTGTTTGAAACTTACACACGCGCGCAACTGGAGTTTTCGGGGGGACCGCGGAATCCCGACCATCTCCTGGAGCAAGGAGAACTAAGAACGGCGTTTCCGTCGCTGAGATTGCTGTTCTATCGCGAGCTGCGGGCCGGAAAGGGAATCGCCAGTTTGATCGCCCAGAAACCGCAGACGCTTTAAATCCGGAGACTCTGGAGTTGAAGAGAGATTTCTCCGCTCCGGGGCGGCAAAAACCGCCGTCCCTCCGGTCGAAATGACATAGGAGTTTTTGGATACGTGAAATGCGCACATACTTTGACGCCACGGTTTGCAATCTCTGGAGTGCGACCGTATTCTAAAGTGCCAGCATGAAGATAGCCCTCGCGCAATTCAATCCCACGGTAGGCGATTTCTGTGGAAATGCTGCCCGAATTTTGGCGCTCGCCGAGCAAGCTCAGCAGCGCGGGGCGAATCTCGCCGTGTTCACCGAACTGTGCCTGTGCGGCTATCCGCCGCAGGATCTGCTGGAACGACCCGCCTTTATTGACCAAAACCTCAAGGAACTGAAGGCTTTGGCGAAAAAGCTTCCGTTGCCAGCAGTCGTCGGTTATGCCGGGCGCGTGAAGAGTAAACGGACAAAGGCGATCGCGAACAAGGCGGCGCTGTTGTGTGGCGGACGCATCGTGTTCGAGCAAAGCAAGATGCTCTTGCCCACGTACGATGTGTTCGATGAATCGCGTTATTTTCAGCCTGCGGAGAAGCAGTCGACGTACGACTTTGGAAACGAGCTTCTAGGCCTGACAATCTGCGAAGACGCCTGGAACGATAAGAATTTTTGGCCGGAGTGCCGGTACGACCGCGATCCGGTAACCGAACTAGTCCTGCAGGGAACTACCCTGTTGCTGAACATCTCGGCTTCTCCCTACACCATCGACAAAAGATCCCTGCGATTTGACATGCTGCGCTCCATTGCCAAGAGCCATCGACGCCCGGTGATTTATGTGAACCAGATCGGCGGGAACGACAGCCTGATCTTCGACGGCGCGAGCATGGCGCTGACTGCGGACGGCAAAGTGGCGGCGCAGGCGCTGGCATTCGAGGAAGATCTCGTGCTGTTTGATACGGAGACCGGACAAGGCGAGATTCACGCGCAGCCTCGCGAAGAAATCGAGTATGCCTATCGAGCCCTGGTACTTGGAACCCACGATTATGTTTCCAAATGCGGTTTCAAGAAAGTTCTCGTGGGGCTCAGCGGCGGGGTGGATTCCGCCGTTGTGGCTGCGATTGCCGTAAAGGCACTTGGGGCGGAGAACGTCCAAGGCGTGTCCATGCCCGGACCGTACTCCTCGGAAGGCAGCAAGAACGACTCAAAAGCGCTGGCAACGAACCTGGGAATCGAGATGATCACCTTGCCGATCGGCGATGTCTTTGACTCCTATCGAAAAGCGCTCGCGCCGGTGTTCCGCGGGACGCCCGAGGGTGTGGCCGAAGAAAACATTCAGGCGCGCATTCGCGGCAACTACCTGATGGCGCTGTCGAACAAATTCGGCTCTATGTTGCTTAGCACCGGAAACAAATCGGAACTGGCCGTCGGATACTGCACCCTCTACGGCGATATGGCCGGGGGCCTTGCGGTAATCTCGGACGTGCCGAAGCTCATGATCTACGAACTGGCAAACTTTGTTAACCGCGAAAGGGAACTCATTCCCCAAGCCACGATCGACAAGCCGCCATCGGCGGAACTTCGGCCCGACCAGAAGGATGAGGACAGCCTGCCTCCCTATGATGTCCTGGACCGGATCCTGAAGTTGTACATCGAAGATTTGAAGAGCCCGCAGGAGATTGCGGATCGCTATGGATTCGACCTCAAGCTAGTCAAAGATATTGCGCTGCATGTCGACCGCAATGAATATAAACGGAAGCAATCTGCGCCGGGGCTCAAGATCACTTCGCGGGCTTTCGGGTTCGGGCGCCCGTTTCCCATCGCACAGAAGTTCATTCCGTAGCGGGAAGAGGCACTCGGTGAAAACGTCCCTGCCGTTGACGGCGATACTTGCGTTGGGTCTGATGGCTCCGACGAGCGGCGCGCAAACCGCGCCTGATAACCAGCCCGTTGCCGGCAAGCCGAAGCCTTCCGTAGCGCCTGCCGAGCAAACGCCGCTGCAGAAGACTATCGAAGCGTATCTGCGTAATCTCTACGCCTTCGGTCCGGAGGTGCAGGTCACCGTGTCGGCGCCGAAGGAGACGCCGATCGCTGGGTTGCTGGAGACGTCAGTGTCGGTCAAGACCGGGGAAGGCGCGGAGGATGCGAAGTTTTACGTTAGCAAAGACGGCAAATACCTGATCCGCGGAGAGGTTTCCGACCTGGCCAAGGATCCTTTGGCGCAGAACCGGGCATTGATTGATCTAACCGATGCACCGTCGATGGGCGACCCGAAAGCTGCGGTCACCCTGGTGGAGTTTTCGGACTTCGAGTGTCCTATATGCCGGAGCCTCCATGACGTCATGCGAGGGTTGCTGCGGAACTATCCGCAGGTACGCGTGGTCTTCAAGGATTATCCCATTGAGGTGCTGCATCCCTGGGCTCGGACTGCGGCCTTGGCTGGACGGTGCGCCTACCAGCAGAACCCCGCAGCTTTCTGGAAGATGTACGATTCGATCTACGACAATCAGGAAGTCATCTCCGCCGAGAATGCCTGGATGAAGATGAGCGAATACGCCGGGCAGGCTGGGCTCAACGCGGACGCGTTCCGAGCGTGCATGGCTAGCCCGGAGGCTGGGGCGGCCGTTGATGCAAGCCGGGCTAACGGTCAGAAACTCGACGTCAACAGCACGCCGACGATTTTCGTGAACGGGCGAAGGCTTGTCGGAGCTGATCCGCATCTTCTGGAGCAGTACATTCAATATGAAGTGGCGCGGGTAAAGTCGGCGAAAAATCCAGATGAGAAGCAGTAGTGGGGAAAGCGATACGGGCGGAGTTGCATCAGCCCGGGGTCGTCATGTGGGCTGATATTCAGACTTATTTCGTGGTTAACATAATATAACTTATAAGACGTAATGTCAAGCGAAATCTTTTGGATTTACGCGGTATTTGTGCGTTGTCTCTTCGAGCCGTAGTTCTCTTGAGGTTCCGTCTTGCAGCTTCTTCTTGCTCGACTGGCGCGGGGGGTGCGCCAGTCGAGCGCCCGAACTGCGCAGTCTGCTGATTCGCTCTACATTCGCTGAACACAATCTCTGAACACAATTTTGCGCGGTTAGCGCGCTTCCTCCGAGCGTCGCGCGCTTCGCTAATGCGCTGCGCGGGCGGCGATGGCTCCGGCCGCGGCGCCTATGGCGAACCATTTTGCGGCGCGGGTTATGCGTTGCAGGAGGCTCCCGCCTTTGGCGGTGCGGACGGCTTCGTCGCGTTCTTTGGTTAGGGTGACGGTCTTGGTCTTTTCGTCGGTTAGGTCCCCTTGGGCGGCGGCTAGTTTGGTTTGGCAGGCTTTGCAGTCCAGGGTGAAGTCGTAGAGAGGTTTGAGATCTTCGGCTGGGATTACGGCTTGGGTCTGCGGCTGGCCCTTTGGTGAATTCTTGGAGCTTGAGTGCGAATTGGCGGTGCCGGGGTCGACATTGTTTTCGGAGGTGCCGGACTTGGGTGCGGACTGGTTTTGCGTTGTGGATTGCAGTGTGATCGGCTCGGGCAAGCTCAGGTATTGAGGCAGTTCGCGGATGATTTGTGCCGGCGAGGTGACGGAACGTTTGTCGGCGGCGAGCGTGGCCAACGTTTGTAGGAGTTGGGAGTCGCGGGTGTGCTGGCGGTCGTCGGCTTGGGTCAGGGACTGTTTCGCGGCGGCGAGTTCGGCGGCGAGCTGTGCGCGGTCGGCGCGTTCGGCTCGCCATGCAGCGATTATGGCTATGGCGAGAGTTGCGGTGACGAGGAGTTCTCCGATGCGGATAGTGAGTTTCCAGGGCATTTGATTTGGCTCAGCGGAACGTTACTGGCGTTATTGGCGTCGATTGTTGGGCTTCGATGTTGCTTACAGCGGACACAGACAGGAGTGTCTGTGCTACTTAGATCACAGGTAGTGAGCTTTGCGGGCCAGGACTTGGGCTGGATACGCGGAGTTTGCTCCGCCGTTCCAGGCCAGGAGGCCGCGCATGGTATCGCCTGGCATGGTGTCGAGTTTTTTGCGCAGGACTTTGCAGCCGACAGCTAAGCCTAGCTCCGGATCGCACAGCGCGGAAAGGAACAGCGGATCGAAGCCGGATTCGCGCGCGACTTGCCCCATTACCTGCATCAAGCCCCAGGAGAACCCGCGCGCGTACGCTTCCGACGCGCTTACTTTACTGTTGGTGTACAGCGGGGCGACATACTTAGCGAAGAACAGCGGCTCGTAGCGCATCGCCCAGGGATTCCAGCCAGATTCCTGTTCGACGACCGCGCAGACCAGCGCTGGTTCGATGGATTGGGCGGCGGCGGCTCGGCTCGCCATCGCGACGAGATGGAGGGGAACTCCCATGCTAGGGACGCCGCCGGCCGGTGAGATCGACGAAATGAATCATCGGCAATTCATGCAACGCAATTCCCTGCTTGAGGCTGATGGCGGTCAGCGACGTGTAGATGTGCGGCAGGTGGTTGAGGGCGATGTCGCGGACGCAGGCGGCTACGATTTCGTCGCTACGCATGCGGCGGTGCAGCCAGCGGAGGAAGAGGACGAATTGCACGGAGACCGGCAGGAGCGTGGTGAGCCATCGTGCGGCGGTGGCTTGGGTGAGGACATGGAATAGCATGGGGCTCCTTGCGGTCTTCGATTGGGCCTGGTTCGCGGGGCCCGCTCATGGCATTGGGTGCTGGGCGGGAGGCATGTGCTGGTGCGCTTTCGCCGGGCGAGGCCCTTCGATGCTCAGGGTAAACAAGCCCCGCCCCTACGAAGAACTCGGGCGCTGCTTACAGGAACATGCCGGGGAGAGCGCCTAGCGTTGAGCCTGCTGTGTTGCCGAGCGATGAGAAGAAGCCACTGGGCTTGGAGGCATTCGCGCGAACGCTCAGGAGTTGCGACGGAATGCCCAGGGTGCGGCCCAGGAGATTCGAGTCCACACCGTAGAGTCCGCTGAGCCCTTGCAGAGCTGCCATTTGGCGCTGGAACGCGGTGTTGCTAAAAGCGAGCTGGTTCTGCTGCGCCTGGTTCCCTTCCGCAATTCCCTTCTGGCGCGCGAGGTCGTCGGTTAGTTCGCTGAAGCCCGCGGAGTTGTTGGTGCGCGCGACGCGATTTGCCGCGGACTGCCGCAGCGAGTCGAAGGCACTGGCGATCGAGCCTTGCGATTGCGACGTTACCGCGGCTTGGTCGGCAGGGCTCAAGCCAGGATTGTTCGCGATGCTTTGGAATTGCGACGAGAGATTGCTGCCGACTTGCTGCTGCTGGCCGAGGAACTGCTGATTCAGGGCGTTGATGCTGGCCAGCTGCTGGTCAGTCATTTCGCTAGGGACATCCTGCGAGAGCACCGCGACGAACGAGAGGCCGAAGCCCTGGTAAAAATTGGTGACGAACTGGTAGCGCGGCATTTCTTCAAGTTCGCGGTCGTCGCTGGAACGGTTCTCGTACGGCAAGTGCCAGTTCATGTCGTTGGGATTCCACCAGGCGTATTGCAAGCCCTGCCAGAACAGGCGCGCCTGGCGAATGCGCCGGATCTCGTTGCGGCGCGCCACGACGCCTTCTTCGCGGTATTGGCGCACGAGTTCGCGGAGCGCGTGCACCAGCTTCGGCTTTACGTCTTCGAGCCGCTCGTTGTTCGGGCCGAGATCGATCGTGCTGGGGTTGGTAGCGCCAGCATCCTGCTGGCGATTTTCGTTTGCGCCTGTGCCATGCAAGACCGCCGGCAGGGATGCCGGCGCTACCAGGTGATGCGCGTAGTCGCCGGGGCCCGACGGCGAGATCGGCGTCAGCACTTGCGGCGTGTAATTGCCATCCGCCGGCGCAATCGCGCCCGGAACGCCAGTCCAAGTTTCAGATGTGGAATATCGATCCATGCAACCTCATTGACTGCGTTAAGCTGTTATTGCGATTCTCGGTCGCGTCTAGTACGCGAATGTAGGGCGGCTCTCAACGAGCCGCCTTTTTTTTGCCTACGAATGGAAAGTGGCCGCCGCGATGTTCCGCTCGACATCCGCGTCGCGCGTCGCCTCGTTCTCTCGCCGAGCTTGAATTTGGTGCCAAGAACGTTTGCGGGGCCGCGGAATCTCCTGCAGTCTGGCCGCTTCGGGAAAGTCCACCGGAGGAAATCCGGCGCTGCCGAGCAGCGAATTTGTCAGGGCGCGATTTTCGGCTCGTAGACGCGCCACTTCCCCTTCGAGCAAGCCAACGTACCGGCCGTTTAATAAGCGTTCGAGAAAATCTTTCATTGTGTTGCTATCTCTTATCTGGAGCGTCGCGGTAGTGGCTTTGGCCTGAGCTGCTTTTTCGCTTCGGCTTCGAGGCGTTGGTAGTGGATGGCTTGCGACGTTGGATCGGTGGCGCTGACCTGGCGCGCGATCTGTTCGCCTAGCGGCATGCCGGTGACGAAGCGCGGCGTGTTGATCGCGCTATTTTGGGGCGGGGGTTGCCCCGCCCAGGGCGCAGTGGACCCGCCGAAGCGGGCAGGTTGCGCCGTAACACCGGCCAGTCTTGCGCCGGAGACCAATCCATAGCGAGCTGCATCGGCCGCGTCATCGCCGTCGACTTTGCGGATGTCTTCGACGCGAGTGGCGTCGCGAATCAGCAGCGGGAGGCTGTCGATGAGCTTGCCGCAGTTGTCGGTGATGAGCCAGGCGTCCGACTCCAGCAACTGATACATGAGCTGCCAGCCGCCGATGCGATCATCGTCCGCGGCAGCGGGGCGCGGCAGGCCATTCATCGTCAGCACTTCGCCAAGTTGCTCGGCGATGGAGGCTTCCGAGGTGCGATGCGCGAAGGCGTCAGGCGACAGAAAAATTTCGGTGATGCGCTCGCGGCCGGAACGCTCGGCAATGGCTTGCGCGAGCATGCGCGGCGAGAGCGCGTTTTGTACAAACTCGCGATAGGTGACAATCCGAGAGTTCACAGTCGACAGTCGAAAGTCGACAGGAGAGCCTTCTGATCGAGGGGCGTTGCCACTTTCGACTTTGAACTGTTGACTGTTGACTACTCCCGGCACCGCGCAGTGCCAATAGACGGCGCTGGGGTGGTTGAAGCCCCAGTCGACTGAAATCCATCGCGGCCACCAGGGTTCGAGTCGAACGTCTTCCGGTCTGGCGGTGTGGCGGCCGACATCGAATACGTCGAAATACTGTCCGGCGAAAACGTTCCAGTCGCCTTCCAGAAAGGCGCGGCGCAAATGTTCGGGCAGCGTTTCCAGCGTGCGGCGGTAGGCCGCATCGTTAGCGTAAATTGGGTTGTCATCGAGCCGCGCGCGAATGAAATCGTAGTCGCTGGGATCGTAGAGATCGGTGCGATCGAATCCGGCGGGCGGTTTGTGATCCACCCACAGCGCTTTCACCCAGGCGTGGCCGATATTTCCGGGGTTGGTCGCACCGGCCATGCAGGAGCGGCTTCCCTTCACAGGACAGCGATTGCGCGAAGTGAGAAATTGCCACTGCTTCAGCGTGAAGTGGGTCAGCTCATCGAGGCCGATGAACTGAAACTCCGCGCCTTGATACTGGTAGACGTCGTTTTCGTTGCGGCAGTAGCCGAAGCGGGTGGTCGAGCCGTTGCTCCAAGTGACGACGTGTTTCGATTCGTTGTATTTCTTATACAACGACCGCGGTACATCGCGGCGAAAATGCGCGAGCAGCGACGATTCCAGTTCCGGGTAGGTACGCCGCAGCAGTAGCGAGTCCGATCCGGGAATCTTGCGTGCTTGGAAAATCGCTTCCCACAAGAGCGCTGTGGTTTTGCCCGGACCAGCCGCGCCGCCGAACAACCTGTATCTTGCGGACGAACCATGGAATTGGCTTTGGCGTTTGAAAGGCGTGTATGCCTGGCTGACATCGAGCGGTTCTTGCGCCGCGGCTGAACGTGCACGCTTCAAGCGATTGCGCAGGTCGGTCACGTAGGCCTCACATCGTTGGGCTATTCGCCGCGCAGGGTCTTGCCAATCACGTAGGCTACGCCACCGCCGATCAAGGCGGCTGCCGCGGGCCAGTGGTGCAGGCTGAGGACTACGCCGGCGACGGCCGACGCGACGCCGGCGATCTCTACGATCAAGCCGACGTGCTGGAGATTTGGGTTTGTGTTCATGCTGGTCCTTTTTCTAGGTGCGATTAGGGAGAGTTTCCTCAGGGGCTAAAGCCCAATTCCGCGACTTTTTATGCGGATCTTTTCGTCTTCGGATGTGAGCAGGCTCACTTCCAGCTCGATCAAGTCTACTTTTTCGTGGACTGCTTCGACGAAGCTTGCGCCGTCGGCTGGGAGCGGTTCGGCTCCCGGAGGGATTTCGGGCGCGACTTTCTTTTTGTCGGAGGCCTTGGCATCCGCCTTGGTATCGGCATTGGACGGCCGGGAAGCGGCTCCTGGTGGAGGGAGCCGCTTCCCTTTTGCATCGGCCGGAGCCATCTCAGCGTACGCATCGCGGTTCGCGCAGGCGGCTGCGGCGGAAGCTGCAGTCTCTGCAACGAGATGTCCGCCGGCGTCGTCAGAGGCAGCCCAATGCTCGAATGTTGCGATGTCCTGGCGTGTGGTGGATTCGGGCGTGTGGCCGTTGGATTTGTGAGTGGAGGGCATAGGGTCCGATCGAAGATCGTTGTGGACACTCGCGTGGTCGCTTGCGTCGCTTGGGCCGGCTGGGCTGTTGGCGTCGCCGCTGGTATCGCGTTTCTTTTTGCGTTGCGTCACGTCTGGCAATCCGATCACGCTGCGAACTTGTAGCGGCGGCGCGCCCACAAAACGACGCGGTCCGCGGGAAGGTCCGCATATTCGCAGACGGTGGCGAGGCCCGTGGCTTCATGGGAGCTGTCGGCGCGGAGATAGCGGCGGGCTTTGATGCGCTCGCCCGGAGAGGGTACGGACTCCGGGCAATTCGCCCACATCTCGGCGTCTTCGTAGGCCTGTTCGAGCACGGCCCGCCACAGTTTGTTTTCAGGTAGGAGCACGTGTTGATTCTTGATTCGGTTGACGGCTCGACGGAGGTGCTTCGGCGGTTTGGTGGTGCTTAGGTGTCGTCTAAACCCCGCGGTCTCGGAGACCGCGGCTACAGGATGCTTGGATTAGCAGCGGCGCTAGACTAGGATTTTGGCGGTCAGGCCGGCGCCGCCCGTTGAGGAGACAAACTTGATTCGCAGGAATTTCGCTTGCACGGCGGCGACGCTGCGAGCTTCACCTGCTGTGTTGGTGGTGGCGTCGATCTGCTGGTATTCGGAGTCGACGTCCGCCATGGCGCCTTGCAGGACGATGCTGAGCCCGCTGCTCGGGGCGGTGCCGAAGATCGTCTGCCAGCGGACAGCCGTGCCTCCATCGGAGATGCCGGTGAAGCTGGGAAGGGCAAACTGCGATCCGGCGGTGTTGGCCGCGGGGAATGCTTCGTTGTTGAAACTGAAGCCTACGTCTCCGGAAGAGAGGGAGAACGGCGGAGTTAGGTTTTGATAGGCTGGCATTTACGCTCCTTACGAGTTGCGTGATGATGCGGGCGATGGACCGGCGCAGGCGCGAAGACAATGCACGGCGATTGGCCGACTGGCGTGTTTCAGAAAAACTTGGAGGATCGGTGTTGCCGAGATGGGGCGCAACAGTGCTGCGCGCGTATAAGGACGGTGGCTACGGACCGGGAATATGTTGGGCCTAAAAAGCAAAACGCCCCGACTGAGTCGAGGCGTACTTCTCTATGCAAGAAAGTGTACCAGATTATAAAATATTGTCAAGGGAAATCTTCAACTATTTTGGGGTTGTCTTGACACCCTTTATTTTCAAGAGCATAGTCGCCTCACCATCCCCGGAACGTCTACCCTTCAAGGAGGCCCCATGCCTTATTTTTGTCACCAGGTCAGCTATACCAAGGAAGCCTGGGCCAAATTGATGGAAAATCCGCAGGACCGGCTGGAAGCCGTGCGGACGCCCATCGAAAAGCTCGGCGGCAAGATGCAGATGTCATTCTTCGCGTTTGGCGCTTTCGACGTGATCGCCATCACCGATATGCCCGACAACATTTCCGCCGCTGCCCTGGCCATCGCTTTTGCGGCTGGCGGATCGGTGCAAAGCATTCAGACGACGCCGCTTATGACCGCCGCGCAAGCGGTGGAAGCGTTGCGCAAAGCGGGCACCTGCGGTTATAAGTCGATCACCGCGCCCGCCAGCGCCGCAGCGTCGGCACCTTAGTCGCAGTGCGAGGCTTTTGGCGCTGCTTGAAAGGGTTGACCCACAGCCAGGAATGGCTGTGCCACTGGATTTGCGCCGCGTGCGGCGACGTTAGCGGCGATCGAGTCACTGCGTCGGCGCCGGCCGAGGGTCGCCCGTTACCTTCACAAACTTGGTGCCACTCCAACTCCACCAGTTGCCTGCCTGATTCTGGGTGTAGACCACGCCGTTGAAATACAGAAGCAACGTGGCTGCGCTCCCAGCAAACGGAGAGCTGTTCTGTTGAATCACACAGCCGCATGAGTTTGGCGAGCAGTCTGGATCGCTGGCTACGGAAACGGCAGCGCCCAAGGTCCAAGAGTTGGAATTCGAGTCGACAATGGTCGCGCCGTTGAAGGGCGTGACGGTCGTGCCGCTGGCGCTTGGTGTCAGCGATGGCGTTGGTGGCGCCGGAGTTGGTGTCGGAGTTGGAGTTGGTGCCGGAGTTGGAGTTGGCGGCGGCGTAACCGCAGTCGCGTTCCCCGCCAGATATTCCTCCAGGTAGGTGTAGCCCGTTTTTGGGTCCGCCTTCTTGTAAAGATTTGTGTCCGTGGTGCTCAGACCATTGTTCTTCTTCCACTGATCCGGGATGCCGTCGTGCAGCGACTCCACGCAGGGCGTTCCATTCACAATTGGAGCATCCCGCCAGGCGGCGGTGGGCTGCGGGATGGTGGGCTGGCCCGTGAAGGTTACGCCGTTTGGCCAGTAGCCGCCGCTTCCACCGGATTGATACTGCGCGACGATGCGCTGGTCGGCCGCGTCACGATGCGAAACCCAGTTTCCGTTGCAATCCAGGTGCTGCGAATTGCCGATCGTGGGAAGCATGATGCCGTCCAGCTGCGTGGCCGGGTCCGGGACGATGGGAAAGTTATTGCTCGCGGGCATCGCACTGTTTCTCTCCCAACTGCTGGGAACCGGTCCGCCATCCTCGCTTTGGGCGCTTTCTCCGCTGATGGTAACCGCCAGTTCGCCCCACTGGTCGGCGTTGACGGTGTTGTCCCGTGCATTGCCGAAAATATTTCCGGACATATAACCGCTCGGATTTCCGGAAATTTCCGGGCCGTTGCTGGTCCAGTGCGTAGGATGTGGCTGCGCTCCAGCGTTCAAATTTCCCTTGATGTATTTGTTGTTGATGATGTCCAGGGTCATTGCGCCCAGTTCTTGCATGGCGTAAGTACCCCAGTTGTAAACGATGTTGTTCACCCAACGTGTTGACTTGTTCCCGATTTCGGGAATGCGGTGATCGACGTTCGCGAGCATGTCGTGGTGGAAATCGATGTCCGTTTCGTACTCCGACAGACAGTGACCCGCTGACGCGGTGCTCACGCAACTCTCATCCGTGGCCGTGCCGAAACCTACCGGATGGCCCTCGTGTGGTTCATAGTCCAGACTCCATTGAGTGGTGATCGAGTGGTTTGGCCCCACGCCTGCGCTTGAAGAGGAGGGGGTATAGTTGCTGGTGGTAATCCATGATTTATTCCCGCTCCAGCGAGTCGTAACGTGATCGATCATAATGTTGTAGCACCCGCTGGTCGTGGGCGGGGGTGGCGGCAAAGACTGCGTGATATTGCCGCAATTTACAATCCACACCGAGGTCGTTCCGCTGTCGGGACCCGTGGCGGTGTTGAAGTTATCCGGGCTCAGCGTGACGTAACGCAAGATCACGTCGTGCGTCGAGACACCGAACAGCGCGCCGCCGGTATTCGGGCCGCCGAGGATGACCTCGCCCGGTGCGGTTTGCCCCGCGACCGTCAGGAAGGGACTCGAGAACCGCAAATCCCCCGAGGTGATGGGAAACAGGCCGGCCACGCGAAAGACACACGTGCGCGGCCCGCTGGCCATGACGCAGGCCCGGAGTGAGCCCGCGCCCGAGTCGTTGAGGTTGGTTACTTCGATTACCGCGCCGCCGCGTCCGCCCAGCGAGGCCGCGCCACCTCCCTGCGCGCCGGGGAAAGCGGCAAGAGATGTGCGCGGCGCAGGCGTGGGGGTGGGATCGGGCGTCGGGGTTGGATTGGGATCAGGGGTTGGTGGCGTCGGGGTTGGCGCGGGTGTAGGGACAGGCGTGGGTGTAGGCGGCGCTGGTGGTTGCGCCGGCGGCGGGCAACCCGAGATCGTGATCACGGGCACCGTGCCTGCCGACGAGAAATCGACCATGCAGCCCACCGGCGCGACTACTTGCATCGGAACTGTGACATTCACGACGCCGTTGGCCGTAGTTGTGGCGCTGGTCTGCGCCAGCGTGGGTACAGCATAAAGCAAAGCAAATAGAACCCTAAGTCTCTTAGACATGGTTGACCCTTCTAGTATCGCTATTCTTGGATTGTTCTTCTCGCTGAATTGTTTTGCTACCGAGCGCCCGGATCTGCAGCGGTTCACGATCGTCGTTCGCCCTGTGCGTTTCCCGCAGGCTCGATGCTAAACTTCACAGCGTGGAAATTTGTTGGCCGGGAGACCGCTAATGACGCGCGCGTGCTGGAAACACAGAGTTGCCCTAGCTGTGTTCATGCTGACGATTTTGAGAGCGCCTGAGGCGCGCGGCCAGGCTGCCACGCCCGAGCCGCCGAAAGCTCCGCCGCACGAGCCCACCGCCAAGGAGTTGAGCGCAAACGAGAGCGTGGGCAATGCGCTGATGCGCACCTTCGGTGGGCAAGAATTCGAGTTTCGCTGCGCCGCCGAGGCCATGCCGGAAGACAAGTATGGATTTCGTCCAACGATGCCGAGCCAACCCACCGAGCCGGCCGCTTTTGGTCCGACCGATCTGCGCACCTTCGCGGAGCAGGTGAAGCATGTGGCGTGCTCGAATTTCGCGTTCGCCGCCGAGCTGGACGGCAAGAAGCCGACTCCGGACTGCGACAAGGGCGGGCCCAGCCCTGCTAAAACGCGCGCTGAGCTGCTGACTTATCTCCGCAATTCGTTCGCGGCGATGAACAATTCGCTGAATGCTGTGAACAGCAAGAATATGTATGAACCCATTGAGGGTCCCTACGGCGGACCGAACACACGCCTGGGAATCGCGGGGCTGGCGATATGGCACGTGGCCGATCACTACGGCCAGATCGTGATTTATCTGCGCCTCAACGGCATCGTCCCGCCGGCCAGCCGTGCGAAGCCGCCGGAGCTGAAGGACTATCCGGCACACTGAAGGTGGTTTGATGAAACCTCATGTGCCTGCCTTGCGGGCTCGATGCGTCCCTCTGCTAGACTTGTTCGGTGAATTCACAAATCGCGCAGGCACGTCTCGCCGGTATACGTCTGCATCCGATCAAGGCGCTCGACCCAGTTTCGGTTAGCGAGGCACGTATCGGTGCGGCAGGCAGCCTGGAACTGGATCGCGCCTGGGCTCTCTACACCGTTGATAACCGTTGGGTGAACGGCAAGCGCACCCCAGCCATATTTCCGATTCGCGCGGAATTTGCGCCCGATCTCAGTGGCGTGAAGTTGTCCGTGCCTGGGGATCGCCGAGACATCCCTGCCCGGGAATTCGCCTTCCCGCAAGATCACGAATCCGCCGCCGAATGGTTTAGCGTCTATTTCGACCAGCAAGTCATCGTGCGCCACTCGCGGAACGGGTTTCCCGATGACGCGGTCGCCCACGGCCCCACGATCATTTCCACGGCGTCGCTGCAAACGGTCTGCGACTGGTTCCCCGAAATTACGCTGGACGAAGCGCGCCGTCGCTTTCGCGCCACTCTGGAAATCGATGACGTGCCTGCATTCTGGGAGGACCGGCTCTTCGGTCCGAAGAATACTTACGCGGTGCGTTTTCGCGTGGGCGACGTGGACTTCGAGGGGAGCAATCCCTGCGCACGCTGTAGCGTTCCCCCGCGCGATTCCTGCACCGGCGCGGACGGGATCGGCTTCCAAAAGCGCTTCAGTGAACTACGCCGGGAGCATCTCCCGCCCTGGGCCACAACCGAGCACTTCGATCACTACTATCGCCTGTCTACAAACACCAACGTGCCGCCTTCCGAGTGCGGAAAGACGCTGCGCGTCGGCGATCGGCTCATTCTCCAGCAGTCCGCCGTTTCCGGGCCGCAAACGACGCCGTCGACTACGCTGCCATAGTGAAATATTTTCGCGGCGGGAACATGCCGCGGCGCAGCAACTCTTCGCCGCAGTGACGGCGGATCTCTTCGGTCCAGTTCACCCAGCTTCTCTCGCTCAGGCCGACGAAATGCCGCGCCTTGTCGTACGGCGCGAGTCCCAGGTAATACACGCGAAACAGCACCATGCGAGAGGCCCAGTCTGGACCATCCAACGCCGCCTTGCCTGCCAGCGCGAAGTCGGCAACCCACTCGTTCAGCCGTGGACGAATATCCGGCCGCCACGAAAATTTCGAGGCGGCGTCCGAGACTTTCAGCGCCGAGATCCCGCGTTTCGCCTCCAGCACTTCCTTCGCGCCCTTGTACACTTCCCAGCACACATCGAATGCCAGCTCCGGCTTGACGCTCATCGACCCTCCGCCTTTCACCTTCGGAACCTCTCGGACCGTGTGAAGGAGTTCGGGTCCGGTTGTCGAAGCCGCCCTCTTCAGGCGGCGTGTAGCTGTTCAGCATCCCGGCAAGGGAGCAGGCGCTTGCGCCGGTCCTCGCAACAACGGCGCGCTGAACCAATCGCGTCGTGTCTCCGGGTGCCAGATTCCGCGCAGGCGGTACTCCCAAATCGCGCCGTGCCCCCCGGTGCCGTGCTCTCCGACGCTGTTGCCGTCGCCGCCCTGGCGAACCTGCTTGTCGATGACAAACGCTCCGTAGCGCTCTTTGCGAAGATGGCGCAGTTGCGCGGAAATGCTGGTTTCGCCATAGTTGGTCATCCGCGCCAGTTCCCTTAGCGTCAGCCAGGTACCGCACTGCGCGGCGCTCATCATTACGTCGCGCAGTACTTCGCGTTGACTTCCCCCTCGCACCCGTTGCGTTCGACTACCGTTTTTGGCGTGCATTTGTTTCCTCCCTTATCGTGCGACGGTTACTTCCCTCTTCTGTGCCCCATGGAGAAGGCCAGTAACGGGACTAGTTGCGCCGCACAGAAAACTCTTGCTGCTCCCGTTGCTGATCCTGGTCCTCGTCGGACTCCTCGGCCCACGTGGTTTCGTCAGGATCTTCGTACTCGCCCGCACAGGCGCTGCAGGCGGATAAACTGGAGGCCGACAGACGTGCAGGAAGCGGACGGATACAGCGAAATCCAACCTCTGCGGAAGCTAACGCTAACGTTTGTAACGATATGCGGCCGTTTTCCACAGTTTTCCACAAGTAATGCAACACTCAGTACTTTTGACCCGTGTTATTAAACTGGTAACGTACAGCCGTAATTATAGGGAGGGTTTCGTGAATACTCGAATGAAAAATGAACCGCCGTGGGAGTTTTTGCTCTCGGCTTCTCGCGTTTCGCTTCAGAGCTTTGAGTTGTCCCGATTGACCTATGCTGCGAACGTCCGCAAGGAAATCATCGAACTGCTGGATGTCTGGCTCGAGGAAACTTCCTCGGCGTTGCTGGCGCGATGGCTGATGCAGCATCGGGATCGCATGGCTCAGGAAGCGGTAAGCTCCTGCGGCGGCGGAGAGCTGCAGCCGAAAGTAGTGCGCGCTGCGTCCGATAATTGCTACGCGGAGACAGCGATGCCGGTTCCGCGAATTCGCAACGCCACGTGAAGCGTCGTCCGCCTCCAGCCCCGCGGAGCCGCCACCGACTTTCGTTTGCACCATTTCTGCGCAGGTAATGGGTTGTCGCACAGGTCTGCCCGGACGATGTCGCAGTTCGCAACGGCCTACCCTCGGAACAAAAAAACGCGTCAGCGTCCAGCACGACCACGTCCCCACGACCCTCTCCACGCGCAACACCTCCGCGGCCTCTCCGACCTCGAAGCCTAATTACGTCTTAGTAATGTTATATTAATTATACGAAACAATGAGGAGTGGGACGACGAGCACGACGAGAATACACGGACTTCACCGACGGCGCACCCAACAGCATGGGGCGCTAGCATGCGGCCTGGATCTTATGGACTAACGAGTTGCGGATGCCTCGGCTGGCACCTTTTCGAGCAACTGCTCTTTGCGGTAAACGAGCGCATTGATGTCATAGGTGGCCAGCTCGAAGCCATGGCCGTGAGTAATCGCGTCTGTCGGACAAGCCTCTACGCAGTACCCGCAGAAAATGCACCGAGAGTAATCGATGTTGTAGACGCTCGCGTAACGTTCGCCTGCCGAAATGCGATTGGCGTCCTTGTTTTCCGCTGCTTCAATGTAAATGCAATTGGCCGGGCACGCCGCCGCGCACAAAAAGCATCCCACGCACTTCTCTAAGCCGCTCTCGTCGCGATGCAGAACGTGGATTCCTCGATAGCGAGGCTGAAAATGGACGGGCTCGTGCGGATAATTTTCGGTCACCGTCTTCCGAAACATCGTTCGGAAAGTGACGCTGAACCCTTGGGCCAGGGTAGAGAACGTCTCAGCTACTTCGCGGATGATAGAGGGCATAAGCGAAAAGTCTAACAAACCGAGACGCAACGAGCAATTCTGCGTTTCACACACCGGCGCATCGGAAAAGGTTGACTCCCCTTTGGGGCGTGCGACAGTAGGCCATGCACATCCGCCCTGCCTTGCGGTCTGATGCGGACGCAATCTGGACCATACTTGAGCCCACGATTCGAGCCGGCGAGACTTATACGCTGCCTTTGGACACGAGTCGCGAGGACGCCCTCGCCTACTGGCTGTCTCCGGATCACGAAGTGTTCGTCGCTGAGGAAAGCGAATCCGTGCTGGGCACATACTTCTTGCGCGCCAATCAGCGCGGAGGTGGCTCGCACGTCTGCAACTGTGGCTACGTCACCGCTCCGAACGCGACTGGGCGCGGGATTGCCCGCGCCATGTGCGCCCACTCGCTAGACCGCGCTCGCGACCGCGGCTTCCTGGCGATGCAGTTCAACTTTGTAATCAGCTCCAATGAGCGCGCTATTCGTCTTTGGGAAAGCTTCGGCTTCAACACGGTTGGCCGGTTGCCTCAGGCATTTCGACATCCCACGCGCGGACTTGTAGACTCCCTCGTGATGCATCGCTTTCTATAGGTGAAGTTCGTCTGGCTTCGGCCCCTACCGAACACTGCCCGCCGCCTGTTCGCGATTGCGCGAGAGCGCCTCGATGATTTGCTTCCCGTGGAAACGCCCGTTCTCGATGAAGATCTCGCCCGTATGCCGGCCGCCAATTACTACGCTCGCCAGATGAATGCCAGGAACATTGCTCTCCAGCGTGTTGGGATCGAGAGCAGGCTTCCTCGTTTCGGGGTCAAGCCGAACGCCAAGGCTCTCGATGAATTCGAAGTCCGGGTGATATCCCGTCAGCGCGAACACTTGCTTGGCCGGAATCCCCTTCTCGCCCGCACCATTTGACACGATCACCTCGTCCTTCGTGATCTCCTTCACGTGCGTCTCAAACAGCGCCTGAATCTGGCCGGCTTTGATTCGATTTTCGATGTCGGGCCGCACCCAATACTTGATGGTCGCGCCGAGTTGCGCGTCTCTGTGAACCAGCGTCACGTTCGCGCCATTTCGATACAGATCCAGAGCCGCTTCGGCAGCCGAGTTCTTCCCGCCAATGACCACGACCGGCTCTCGCCAAAACGCGTGCGGCTCGGTGTAATAGTGCGACACATGAGGCAAGTTCTCGCCAGGAATGTCCAACTCATTTGGCAGATCGTAGTAGCCACTGGCGACCACGATTTTCTTCGCGGTATATTTCTGCTTGATCTTCTTGCCCGTCTCGGTATGCACCGTAAACTGCCCGTCGCTTCCCTGGACGTAAAGCACCTTCTCATATAGCCGCAGTTCGAGATCGTAGTGCTCCGCCGTCCGCCGGTAATACTTCAGTGCTTCGACGCGAGTTGGCTTTTCCGCCGCGCAAACGAGCGGCAAGTCGCCAATCTCCAGGAGTTCGGGCGTCGTGAAAAACACCATGTTCACGGGATAGTGGTAAATGGAATTGCACAGACAGCCTTTATCGATCACCAGGGGACGCATGCCCGCGCGCCGCGCCTCGATAGCAGAGGCTAAGCCGGTAGGTCCCGCACCGATACAGATGACATCGTATGTGGCCATGGGAATTTTAGTTTGCCGGGACTCTTACGGAATTGCAAATTGGAGGGAATTTACTGCGTGAATGCCTGATCCAGTATTTCACTGAGCTCTCGCCGAAATGTCGCCAACTCCTCCAGCCGCTCCGGGGTAGCCTCAAGCTCACTTTTCTTCCAGACAAAGACCTCGCGGTTCCCTCTGTTGAGCTTTACGCTGAAGTTTCCATCAACGATGTACGTCGGCGGCGCGAGCACGCGCAACCCGGCATTGGGCACCGGGGAGAGAACCGCCGCGCATTCACCTCGACGCACGCACAAAGCGCTCTCGTACGGTGGGATCGCCACCGGACGAAATCCCGCGGCAAACAACTGCTCCAACGTCTTCATTTGTAACGGGCTTAATTCCAACATGGCTGAAGTGGCGGGCAAACGGGAGTTGCGCGGGATCGGGCCGCCGCACCCACGCATCTGTTGTTTCTACGCAGCCGTAGAGTCCGCTTGCGAATCCGACGAACCTTCGAGTTGTGACAGAATTCCGCGCAGTGTCGTGATCAACTCGTCCCTCGACACGTGGCTCTTCTTGAATTGAATCCGGAACTTGAACGTTTCATTCTCCGGCTCAAACTGGAAGATAAACGGCTGCGGACGCTGCGGGACCGCCTGTTCTTCCTGACGTTCGCGCCGCGCCTCATCGCGGGTCAAGCCACCCTGAAGGATGCGATGCATCATCTCAATCATCTTCTTCTCGGTAGGCTGGCGGGCGATCTGCAGCAAAAGAGACTTCGAGATAATTCCCTGCTCCGCGCACCTTTTCCGCAAAGCTTCGGGAATGTTCAACAGGGAAAGCGTCTCCGTCACGGAGGAGCGGGCGCGCCCGATCTTCTTGGCCACGTCCTCGTGCGTGTACTCAAATTGGGTCGCCAGGCGCTGCAGTCCATCGGCTTCTTCAAAGGGCGTCAGGTCCTTGCGCTGGATGTTTTCGATCAGACCGATTTCAAGCGTTTCCGCGTCATCGGCGACCTTTTCGATGCAAGGCACTTCGTTCAGTCCGGCAGCCCGCGAAGCGTGATACCGGCGTTCACCCGAAATGATATAGTAGCAATCCTCGCGTGGCACGAACCGCACCAACAGCGGCTCCAGCACACCCTTCTCACGAATGGAGTCTGTCAACTCCCGCAGATCGCCGATCGCTTTGCGCGGCTGGTCAGGATTGGGGCGAATCTGATCCACAGGGATCATTCTCCCGATGGCGGCCCCGCTATAACTTGTCAGTGATTCGACATAATGCGCGTCATGCCGCATCTTCAGCGTGACTGGTAACCCGGTCCTCTTCAACACGTTGAACAACCTCCCCAGCAAGCTTTTTGTATTCGGTGGCGCCAGTGGATTTCGGCGCAAACGTTAAAACCGTTTCTTTGTAGGCCGGACTCTCTTCAAGGCGCACATTCTTACTGATTTTCGTCTTAAACAGCGTTTCGCCGAACACGGTGCGAATCTGTCCGTGCGTATCGCGAGAAATATTCGTGCGCTTGTCAAAAAGCGTGATCACCACACCCAGCATCTTCAAGCCCGGGTTGGGCCGCGCCCGGATGCGCTCGTAAGTCTCCAGCAGATCATCCGTGCCTTCGATCGCAAAGTAAGCCGCTTGAATCGGCACGATCAGATGCGTCGAGGCCACCAAGGCGTTCACAGTCAAGATCCCGAGCGAAGGTGGCGTATCTAGAACGATGTAGTCGTACTCTTTCAAAATCGGCGCTAGAGCGTCCTTCAATCGGTAAGGAGCATCGAACTGGCCCGCCAGCACTTGCTCGAGCTTCGCCAGCGCCAGCCGTCCAGGTCCGAGGAACAACATCGGGTCCTTGGTGGACTTGATCACTGCAGACATCGCCGCGCGGTTTTCGCTGAGCACATCGAACATCGAAGCGGGAATCTCGCCGGAATCAAAAAACGCTATTGTGGAATTTGCCTGCGGATCGAGGTCAATCAACAAGGTACGCTTACCGCGGTCAGCAATTGCGGCGGACAAGTTGATCGCGGTTGTTGTTTTGCCGACGCCGCCTTTTTGATTCGCGATCGTGATGATGGCAGTCATGGCCTTCTGCCTCCCTCCGCGCGATCAAAGTCACACTGCCGCGATCCGGCAAACGAGTTGCTATATATAGGTGCCTCCCGTCAATACCCCCTAGGCCCAGCCTCACTTTAAGGTTGTGTGACAGGCGAAGGCAAGGGAAAAGTGAATTTGCGGGAAACTGTCAGTGGAAAAACGACTTGGACCGTTTTGGGAGGGGTTGCGTTTCGAGCTAAGGAGTCCAACAGGTTGAACGCGAATCTAGAAATCCAGGCCCCAAAATTCCGCAGGCATTTTCTGAAGCTCGAGGCCCAGCTCCCACCCGCTACGTCCCTCGTGACCTCTCCAAACGAGTACCGCGTCGCATGCACACTGGTTCGTCAAATTGATCAGCCGTAACCTCTGCCCCACGGTAAAACCCTGCGGGAAAATAGCCAGGCAGCCTTTGGGGCTGATATCGAGCGTATAGCCTTCCGAGCGCAACGTCCGGCCCGTCTCGCTCCACTCCACGGCAACAGCCACCCGGGAGTTCAGGCGGATACCAGCCCGAATCTTCTTCATTCGCTCTTCGTAACCGACATCCTTGATCAGCGGCACAATTCTCTCCCTGGATTCTCTGTTCTTTGTGACAGAAGTCCATCGATTCTGCGATAGCGTCGGGGCGGGGCATGCGCTAGGCAGAAACCTAATCGTATCGAGAGGTTACGAGGTGCCGTGGACCGGGTCAATGGGACTTCAGACCCAGGACGCTCGAGAAGTTACCCCTAGAGCCTAACAGGCAGACTGATTCGAGGACAAATTGCGCCTTGCTGCTAACCCGCTTACACTGCCGAAGCTCGCCATTCCCTCATGCTCCGACTAATCACACTTCGCTCTGAACTTCCGCCCACATTGCGGTTGGCTCTGCCGCTGGTCCTTGCGGAAGTCGGCTGGATGAGCATGGGAATCGTTGACACTATGATGGTTGGCAGGCTCCCCAACAGCGCCACCGCAATGGGAGCGGTCAGCCTCGGATCAAGCATATTCATCGTCCTTGGATTGTTTGGCGGTGGCCTGCTTCTCGGCCTGGATACGCTCGTCTCGCAAGCCTTTGGCGCAGGCATGCGCGAGGACTGCCATCGTTCGTTGATCAATGGAATTTATCTAAGCATAGCTCTTACCCCGCTACTTGCGGCGCCGGTCTGGCTGCTACCGCGACTCCTTAGCTCCGTTCAAGTTAGTCCGGCCGTGCTTTCGCTGACGATTCCCTACACGAAGGCCCTTGTCGTCGGTCTTTTTCCGCTGTTGTTGTATTTTGCCGTTCGGCGATGCTTGCAAGCGATGAACATGGTGAAGCCGGTTGCGTTCGCATTGGTCACCGCAAACTTGGTCAATGCGCTAGGCAATTGGATTTTCATCTACGGGAAGTGGGGCGCGCCGTGCATGGGCGCGGTAGGCTCGGGCTGGTCCACGGCCATCGCTCGAACTTACATGGCCGCTGTGCTGGTCGGCTATCTTCTCTGGTACGACCATCGCCATCGCACAGAACTCCTGAATACGCCGGTGGAAGTCGACCTGCCGCGAATTCGCCGCCTGATCGCACTGGGCTTTCCCGCCGCCATGCAGGCCACACTGGAAAGTGGAGTCTTTGCTGCAGTCACCACGCTGATCGCGAAACTGGGTCCCGTTCCGTTGGCGAGCCATCAGATTGCACTCAACACCGTGTCGCTCTCCTATATGGTGCCGCTAGGCATCTCGTCCGCGGCGGCGGTGCGTGTCGGGCAAGCGCTGGGCCGCAAAGATCCCGCCGGGGCGGGTGACGCTGGGGGTACCGCGATCTTTCTTGGCGCTGCCTTCATGGCCTGCGCCGGCGTAGGCCTGCTCGTTTTTCCTCGCGGGATCGCGCGTCTGTTCACTCCTGATGAAGCCGTGATTCAAAGCACAGTCGGCTTACTTGCGGCCGGCGCCGCGTTTCAACTTTTCGATGGAATTCAAACCGTCGCCACTGGAGTTCTCCGCGGCGTCGGCGACACCCGGACTCCCATGTTCTGCCACTTTCTCGCCTATTGGATCATCGGCCTGCCGCTCGGCGCGTGGCTGTGCTTTCGGCTGGGTTGGGGCGCAATTGGTTTATGGTCTGGGCTGAGCCTGGCGTTGATTCTGATCGGTATCGTTTTATGGTTCGTCTGGCGCCGGGCGGTCCGGGCGTTACGTGCCTCTGACTCTCTAAGCTAGCGCAGAACGCGAAGGAGATTACTGTAGTCGTCCGTCCAGAGCGGCAGGGGACCCTCGATGAATTCTGAGGCTGGCGCAAGGTTCGGTGAATTGGCGTGCTTGCGAACGAATCGAATACCGTTGGCAACCCTACATTTTGTAGCGGCCGAGGTCGTCGTCGGAGAGACCTTCGAGCCATGAGCGGAGCTGCTCGTTCGTCGTGCGTTCGGAGATGACACTGGAGATTTTCGAATTCTTCAACACTTCTTCATCAACAAAGATCGGACAGTCCACGCGCAATGCCAGCGCCAGCGCGTCGCTCGGCCTGGAGTCGATGGTCATCATCTGGCCGTCGCGCTCAACCCAGATCAAAGCGTAGAACGTATCGTCCTTCAGATCGTTCACGACTACTTTTTGCACCCTGACCTCGAGACCCAGCAGCACATTCTTCAACAAGTCGTGCGTCATCGGCCGTGGAGTCTGCACCTTCTCGATTTCCAAAGCGATGGCATTCGCCTCGTATACTCCCACCCAGATCGGCAGAATCGCCTGCCCCTGAACGTCCTTCAGCACCACGATGGGCATGTTAGTGACGGGATCCATCATCAGGCCACGGATCTTCATCTCTACTTCCATCGGGCCCTCCCCAGACTAGGCAACGTGCTCACCGGCCAGACTGCTCGGCCCCATGCTCGTGATGCGGACCTGTACGTAGGTTCCCAGAAGGTCTTTCGCTTGGGAAGCGAAATTTAACACCCGATTGCAGGACGTGTGGCCGCTCCACTGATTCTCGCGCCGCGACTTATTGGTGACCATCAACTGGAACGATGCCCCCAGCAATGTCGCATTCCGTTCCGCCTGAATGTGGCGCTGCCGTTCCTGAAGCGCCGCCAGCCGCCGGCCCTTTTCTTCTTCAGAAACGGAATCATTCATCGCGAGCGACGCCGTATTCGGCCGCGGCGAGTATTTAAAGCAAAACACGCCTTCGTACCGCACCGTATCCAGCAGGCTGAGGGTCTCGCAAAATTCCGGCTCGCTCTCACCCGGAAAGCCCACAATGATATCCGTCGTGATGCTGATCGGCCTCTTCGCCGCGCGGATCATCGCGATTTTCTCCAGATACTCGTCTCGCGAATACGTGCGTTGCATGGCTCCCAACACGCGAGTCGAACCCGATTGCACCGGCAGGTGCACGTGGTTGCACACCTTCGGCTCCGACTCGATCGCCGCCACGATGTCCGGCGTGAAGTCACGAGGATGCGAGGTCGTAAATCGGACGCGGCGTATCCCCGGCACATCGGCTACCTTCAACAGCAACTCCGAGAAACGCACCCTGTCCGCCGAAGGGTCCGCGTACGAATTTACGGTTTGCCCGAGCAACTGCACCTCGGAGTACCCAAGATCGGCCAACTGCCGAACTTCCCTTAATATCGATCCGCTCGCCCGGCTCCGCTCCGGTCCCCGCGTATACGGCACAACGCAATAAGAACAGGACTTGTCGCAGCCCTCGATGATGGTCAGGTATGCGCGCCAGGGATTGTCCCGACGGGTGATTTCGGTTTCGAAAGTCTCATCGGTGTCGGTGTCCAGACCCGTAACCCGCTGATTCCCTGCCTCCAATTGCGCAAGAAGCTCTGGAAATTTTCGATAACTCGCGGAGCCGCACACCAAACTGACCCAAGGCGCCCGTTCGAAAATTTCTTCGCCCTCTTGCTGCGCCAGGCATCCCAGCACTCCTATGATCTGACCCTCTTTCTGCCGCGTCCGATATTCGCCGAGCCGCGAGAACACCTTTTGCGCGGCCTTCTCCCGAATGCTGCACGTGTTGTAAAGGATCAACGACGCCGAATCCGGAGATTCCACTTGCTGATATCCGCGCGAGAGGAGCACGCCCGCGACTTTCTCCGAGTCGTGGTCGTTCATCTGGCAGCCAAATGTTTCCAGGAAGAAGGTCCCGCTGGCGGGCGTGGAGGCGACAGATATAACTTCGTCCGACCCGTTCTGGTTCGCAACGGAACGCACTCTCAACGAATCCAAGCTAATGTCGAATGCCGGTTCCATCTCTAATTTTGCAGTTTAGCACAAGTCCTAGCACCTCTCCGGGCGCCTTGCGGGCAGCAACTACGTGTCCAAAAGCGGACGGCCACCCATTTAGTAAGTGACACCATTCGGTGAGCTTTCGTTGATTCCACTAGTTGCGTGTGCTACGGTTCTGAAGGGCCCAAAAATTTCGTCGCACTGAGGGGAAAACGTCATTTATTTGTTCACGATAGTCGTACTGATCGACCTTGGAAATATTCTAGAGCAAACGGGCTGGGTTGCCCGCGTGGTTATTGCGATTCTCCTTCTGTTTTCCATCATCTCCTGGAGCATGATTTTTCAAAAGCTTGGCTTCTTCAGCCGCATCCGTCGCGAGAGCGACCAGTTTCTTCGAATCTTTCGCGCCACCCGCGGCGTTGCCAATCCTCAGGCTTTGGCATCGGCCGGCTCACCCTTTTCCTCGGTCTACGCTGCCGGTTACCGCGAACTGCAGAGCCAGGTTGGCGGCGCGCCAGGCAACCCGCATCCACCAAAGTTGAAGAGCTTGCAAGCCGTCACCGCAAACATGCAAGTCGCCGCATCCGAAGAAGTGCGCCGAGCCGAAAAAGGAATGTCCTGGCTCGCCACCACTGGATCGGTTTCGCCGTTCATCGGCCTGTTCGGAACGGTTTGGGGCATCATCGACGCTTTTTCCGGCTTGGGCAACGCCGGTTCGGCAAGCCTCCGCGCCGTCGCGCCAGGCATTTCGGAAGCCCTGTTAACCACCGCAGCGGGACTTTTCGTCGCAATCCCGGCCGTTATTTTCTACAATCAATTCTTGCAGAACATTCGCAACCTTGCGCAGCGGCTTGATACCTTTGCGCTGGAAGTCGCCGCGCAGATCGAAAAAGCTTTCTAGCGACGTATCCGCGGCTCACCAGCCTGGCCGCGCATAAAAACCTATGCCGCAAATGTCCAAATCGACGCAGTCGTCCTTGTCCGAGATCAACATGGTCCCGTTCATCGACGTCGTCCTCGTCTTGCTGATCATCTTCATGATCACCGCCCCTATTCTTCAGTCCAGCATCGAGGTCGATGTTCCGAAGACCAAGAGCGTGCATGAAGTCACCGAGCAGAAGATCGTGGTCACGATGGACAAGAATCAAAACGTTTTCTTGGGAAATGACCCTGTGAATGTGAACGATCTCGGGCGGAAAATTCAAGCCAAGCTGAAAAAACCAAACGAAGGCATATTTCTTCGCTGCGACAAAACCGTTGCCTTTGGCGCCTTCGCCGCGCTGATGGACGCGCTCCGGCAATCCGGCATAAGTAACATAAGCATTGTCACCGAGCCGCTCGATGATCACTCAAAGACTCGCTGAACGCTTAGATTCGAAAGCATGACCACCGCTGTCGCTAACTCGGAAGAACTTCCTCTCGGCCGATTCATCGGCTACTCCCTGGTCCTTCACGCCGCACTTGCCGCCACTATCGTAGGCTCCATCTTCTTCAAATTTAAAGGCGACCAGTGGGCTGGCCTCGGGGGCGACCCCGGACAAAGCATCAACGTAACGATCGTCGCGCCCAGCGCCGGCATTCCCATGCCGCAACCACCGACCATCTCCGAGACGACCGCGTTTGATCCCACTAACGGCCTTTACAAAGAGACCCCACAGCCGAAGCCGCCCGCTCCCCCACCAGACGCGACGCCCATTCCGAAGCTCGAAAAAGAAAAGCCGGTCAAGAAGCCGCCCTCGCCCCCTTCCAAGGTCTTCGAACCCAAGAAGCCCCCCCCGGATAACGCCCTCCTCTATGGAAAGAGTGGCCGTCCTCCGCTTCCGACGGGTAGCGCCTCCACGCCCGGTGTCAGCCCCTCCTCCGGTGTTCCCTTGCCAGGACAGGGCGGCGGCGACTTCGCAACTCGCTTCGGGTGGTATATCCAAGCAGCCAAACGCCGCGTCGACCCCAACTGGGACAGACTGTCGATTGATCCCGGAGTTCGCAACTCCACCACTTTGCACTGTGCAGTTTCGTTTGCGATTAATCGCGACGGCAGCATCAAGAATGTGCGGATTACGACATCCAGCGGCAATCTCTCATGGGATAACGCCGGCCTGCGCGCCATAATGAATTCGAACCCATTGCCACCCTTGCCGCCCGATTTTCAAGGTCCAGAAGTCGCCGTGACCTGGGATTTTCCCGAGCAACGCAGACAATGAAATTCGTTGCAAGCGAGGAAATACAAACCATGAACGCCAATCGGAGGTTCGCGTGATCCGCGGAGCGAAACTGATTCTATATTTCTCGATCTTAGCCACGGTGTCGATGCTGGCAGGCTCTGTTCGTGCCCAAAATCCAGCGTGGTTTAACGGCTATACCGGCCTCGGAGAAGTCAGCAAGCCGCGCTTAGCGGTGGCTGACTTTGCGCCGCGTGAAGACCCCACCAAGAACCACTCCCAGCTCTTCACCCAGGTCGTGCGTGACGATCTCCAGTTCTCGGGCATCATCGAGCTCGTCAGTCCGAGTTTCTATCCCACGCAGGTCCCCAGCGTCCCTGGTGAGTTGAAGAACCTTGCCTGGACCGACAACCCGGTAAACGCGAATATGGTCGCCTTCGGAAATCTCACCGAGTCTCCTTCAGAAGTCGCCATTCAAGCCTGGCTCTACGACGTCAAGAACCCCAATTCCCAGGCGGTTATTGGCAAAGTCTATCGCGGCGCGCCCACCGATCCTCAAGTCCGCAAATTTGCGCATCAGTTCGCCGACGAGATTATCAGCAAACTTTCCGGTGGTCTCCCAGGCATCGCTTCGACGCAGATCGCCTTCGTCAGCTCCCGCACCGGCACCAAAGAAATCTGGGTAATGGACTACGACGGTGCGAACCAGCACCCACTCACCTCCCTGCACACCATCTCGCTCACGCCACGTTGGTCGCCGGACGCATCACGCATCGCGTTCACGTGTTTTGCCCCAGCGCATGGTGTTGTTAGCCCGCAAATTTGCATGTACTCCGTAGACGCCAATAAGGTAATTACGTTCCCCCGTTTCCGTGGCACCAACAGCTCGCCAGCCTGGTCGCCCGACGGATCACATCTGATGTTTTCGTCCTCCATGCTCGGCAATCCTGAACTTTTTGCCACTGACGCGAGCGGCGGCACTCCCAAGCGTCTGACCTTCGCCAACGGCGCCAGCACCTCTCCCGCGTGGAATCCCAAGACCGGCCAAAGCGTTGTCTTCGTCAGCGATCGCGGCGGTATACCCAAGCTCTACATGATGAATGCCGACGGCACCAACTCCGCTGAGATCGATTTGCCCGACAAAGGCTATCTGATCGATCCCTCTTGGGCACCCAACGGCCAGATCCTGGCCTTCAGTTGGCGTCGGCCCGAAGGCAACTACGACATCTACGTCATGGACGCCTCAACACACCAGCTCGTGGAGCTCACGCGCGATTCCGCCCGCAACGAGCGCCCCAGTTGGGCTCCCGATGGCCGCCACATCGTTTTCGAATCCACCCGCGGCGGCACGCGCCAAATCTGGACCATGCTTGCCGACGGTTCGCAAGCCCGCCAGTTGACGACCCAGGGACACAACGAGTCGCCCAATTGGTCGCCCCGTTGATTTTCGTACCCAACGACTTTGTGCCCGATGTATAACATCGCGGCACGATATGTCTCCGAAAGTCAGCACTCGATGCTAGGATGTTGGCTACCGTGGGATCAAACAACACAGGGATTACATTCTTGAGGAGGATTTGAATGATCGAGGTCTCCCGATCACTGTATCGCGCGAGTCTGGTCGTCGTGCTCGCTGCTTCTGTCTTAACCTTTGGCTGCAGCAAGAAGCCGAAGCAAGTCTCCGCGCCGCCAACTGCCGCGCCTCCACCTGCCGCGGCCCAGCCTACCGTCACACTCCAGGCCAGTCCGAGCGCTGTGGAAAAGGGCGACTCGTCCACGTTGAGCTGGACTTCGACTGATGCGACGCAGTTGACCGTCGCTCCTGACGTCGGCTCGGTCAACGCGCAAGGTTCCACGAAAGTTACGCCTTCGACCTCGACTACTTACACGATTACAGCCAGCGGCCCCGGTGGCTCCGCCAGCGCCACCGCTAGAATCACTGTGGCCACCGCCGCGCCCCCAGCAGAGGAACTCACGGCCGACGAAGTGTGGCGCCGCAGCGTATTTGACGCTTACTTTGATTTTAATAAAGCCGACATTCGTTCCGATGCGCGCGACGCGCTCGGCAAGACGGCGGATTACCTTCGTAACAATCCAACGATTCGCGCCACAATCGAAGGCCATTGCGATGAACGTGGCTCGACGGAATACAACCTCGCTTTGGGAGATCGCCGCGCCAGCGCTGTCAAGCAATATCTGGTCTCTCTGGGTATTTCCGCCGATCGCCTCACCACCGTCAGCTTCGGCAAGGAAAAGCCCTTCTGCATGCAGTCCACTGAAGAGTGCTATCAGCAGAATCGCCGCGGCCATTTTGTCAGGTCCAAGTAGTAAGCCTGACCGGAAACTCATTGCCGTCAACCGCATCCAAGAGCCGTGCGGACGAGCAAACTGTTGCTCCCGGCTCCCAATGTGGGCGCCGGGCTTTAGCCCGGCGCTACGGCTGTGTGACTAACGCCAAATCGCCCCGCTCCACGCTATAATGGTGCTCTCTCCCGGCCAGCATCCGTTCGGCGAGGCTGTCGTAAGTTCCTAGGAGGAATTTGCATGCGTTTACGCAACATTGCGATTTTCAGTGCCTTCATCTTGGTCGCCGCAATCTGTGGGAGCCTCGTCGGTCCGCGGCCCGCGGAAGCCGTCGCGCGCGAAATTCTCGAACTGCAGCACGACGTCACCACCCTGCTCCAGGGCCAGAAAGATCTTGCCACCCAGATGACTCAGGATCACACCGTGACGAAAACCCTCATCGAGCAGACCGGCGACACCGTTGGCAAGCTCAACGGCACGATGAGCTCGCTCCAGAAGTCCGTTCAAGACGTTCAGGCCAACTCTGGCGCGCGTCTCGACACCATGTCCACGCAAGTCCAGGGCCTCTCCGACAACCTCGAAGAAATTAAGTCTCGCCTCGGCAAATTGAATCAACAGCTAGTCGATCTGCAGAACACCGTGCAGAGTTTGGACGCGAAAATCTCCGGCACTGCGCCCCCGTCAACTTCACCAACCTCCAACAATGGTTTCCCTCCGTCCTCGTCCGGTGGCGGCAGTGTTCCGGCCAGCGCGACGCCGGCGGGCCCCGCCCCATCCGCCGACACTCTCTATTCCAACGGTCTCCGCGACATCACCAGCGGCAAATACGATCTCGCCCGCCAGGAATTTCAGGACTACCTGAAATTTTACGGAGACACCGATCTGGCCTCCAACGCGCAGTTCTATCTCGGCGAAATCGCTTATTCCCAGCGCAATTACGATCAAGCCGTCACCGAATACGATCGCGTTCTCACCAACTACCCGAAAAGTTTCAAACTCGCTCCCGCCCGCCTCAAAAAAGGCATGTCCCTCCTCGAACTCGGTCAAAAGAATACCGGCATCCGCGAACTCCGCGAAGTCGTTAAGCGCTATCCCGGAACGGAAGAAGAGCGCCGCGCTCGCGCGAAGCTCAAGGAACTCGGAGTCACCACGTCAGCAGTCGCAGCGCAATAGCGTTTTCGCGTACGTATCCGCTTCCGTTCCCTCCGCCCTTACCTCGCTTCGCTTGTTCCTGCCGATTCACCCCTGGCAATCGTCTCCAAATGTTTTTGTAGGGGCGGGGCTTGTTGCCCCGAGCATAGAAGGGCTCCGCCCGGCGCTGCCCCACACCAAAAGCTGCTCCCCGTCAACTAGCCTCCCACCCGCAGCCGTGCTATCGTCGTCGCTGCAAGGAGAGATACATGTCGGTTAATAAAGTAATCCTAGTCGGTCGCCTAGGCCGCGATCCAGAAACCCGCTACACCGGCGGCGGACAAGCTGTCGCCAACTTTTCGGTCGCCACCGACGAAACCTACAAAGATCGCAACGGCGAACGCCAAAAGCGCACCGAGTGGCACAAGATCGTCGTCTGGGGAAAGCAAGCTGAAATCGCCCAACAGTATCTCAAAAAGGGATCACTGATCTTCATCGAGGGCCGCATTCAATCCCGCGAATGGCAAGACAAAGAAGGCCAGAAGCGCACCAGTTTCGAGATCGTCGCGACCAATTTCCGTATGTTGGGTGGCCGAGCTGAAGGCGCCTCAGCAGGAGCCGGCGCAGGCGCGACCCGCGGTGGTGCCGACGATTTCGACCATCAGGCAGCTCCCCCGGAAGACACCTACGGTGGCGGTAGCGGCGGCGGTCACGCCCCAGCCGGGCCAGAAATCTCCGACGAAGACATTCCCTTCTAATCAAGCGCGTGCAACAACTCCGTGAATAAATTGGCCGAGCCTTAGGTCCGGCCTCAAACTCAAATGACCGACGTCAACCGCCAGTTCCATCTCGCAGTTCGCCCCAGTGGATTGCTAGCCCCCGGCGATCTGCGACTCGAGCAGGCCGCGCTTCCGAGTGTCAACGACGGCCAGGCCCTCGCTCGTGTACGCTACCTCTCCATGGACCCCACCATGCGCATGTGGATGGCCGACGTCCAAGGGTACATGCCTCCTGTCGCCATCGGCGACGTGATGCGCTGCTTCGGCCTGGCCGAAGTCGTCGAATCCCGCCATCCCAACTACAAAAAAGGCAACAAGATCGTGGGCCTCACGGGCCTCCAGGACTACGTGCTATTCGACGGCACCGAGAAGCGTCCGTTCCAGAAAATTCCTCCGGTTCCGTTTGTCCCCGACACCGCCTTTCTAGGGGTCCTGGGCATCACCGGGATCACCGCGTACTTCGGCATGATGGACATCGCCAAACCGCAGCAAGGCGAAACCCTCGTAGTCTCGGCGGCAGCCGGTGCCACAGGCAGCATCGCCGGCCAGATCGGCAAAATTCACGGCTGCCGGGTCGTGGGAATCGCTGGCGGACCAGAAAAGTGCGAGTGGCTAACGGACGATCTCGGATTCGATGCCGCCGTCGACTACAAGCATCCCGACTGGAAGCAGCACCTCGCCGCGGCTACACCGAAAGGCATCGACATCAATTTCGAAAACGTCGGCGGCAAAATCATGCACGCCGTCATGGATCGCATGAATCACCACGGCCGAATCGTGCTCTGCGGCCTCATTTCCGGCTACACCAAGGAAGATCCGGCACTCGCCAGCTTCGGCGTGGTTCTGGTCAGGCGGCTGCGGGTCCAGGGCTTCATCGTTATCGACTACGCCGACAGATTCATGGAAGCGGCCACACAGCTGGGCAAATGGAAGATGTTCGGAAAACTAAAAGACCGCGAAACCCTCTTGGAAGGTCTCGAGAAAGTCCCCGAAGCAATCAACATGCTCTTCACGGGCGGGAATATCGGCAAGCTGATTGTAAAATTATGATATTGGAAGGGTACAAAACCACGGTTTGTGAAACATCGCGGAAGGTGCGTTGCCGCATCTCTGAAATCTCCTACCGGTCCGGCGGCGGCGCGTTCCGTTTCCTCTCTTCATCCATCTTCTTCAGGAATTCTTCAAATTTCGGCCTCTGTTCCGGCGTCAGGATCGCCCGAATCTGGTTACGCCCTTTTTGCCTGGCCTGATCGATCTGCGCCTCACTCTGTTCTTTCACTGCCTTGTATTCGCTATGTACCTGCGTCAGGATCGCGTCCAACTGCTGCTGTTGCTCCGGCGTGAGGCCTGCAACCCGCGTCAGCTCTTCGACCTTATGCGCTCGTCGTTCTGCAGCGGTCATCTGAGCGTTCGCCGACACCGAGCGATGCGCAAAGATATAACCCACTACGCCGCCCAGGGACACTCCCAGCAAAAACACTACGGCAACCCAGAGGGCCGCTCGCTGTTTTGCGGTCGCTTCGTTCATAATCCTTTCTCCGCAAGGCTCAGCAAGAGCTCGTCGTTGTTTACCGGAGCCGTATTTTCATAAGCCGGCTCGCCCGTAATGTCCGTCACCACAGGGCCTGAAGGCGTGGACGCGGGTTGGCCAAATAACCACGTGCCCGCCAGTACCAGCGCCAGCGCGGACGCCCAAGTGAGCCTTCGCGCCAGCTTCGGCACAATTACCCAAGTGTCGATGGATCGCCGTAATTCTGACTCACGCGCCGCGATCGCTGCCATCACACGTCGCACGAACCACGGCCCTGCTTCCGCCTGCCTTGGCAATGCACTCAACAGCGCCCGGCTGGCCGTCAGTTCGTCCACAGCGTCTTCGCAGTCTTGGCACTCCGACGCATGCTTTCGCAATTCTTCGGGCAAAGCTCCGCCGTCGCTAATCTCCTCCAGCGATTCCCGGAGTCTGTCGCACTCAGCGTCACTTTTCTTGAGAGGGTTCCACATTCTTGGTCTCCTCACTCCTTCGCCGCATCCATCATTCTCTTCCATCGCCAGTTCTTTACTCGCCACGTTTCCGCGCTTCACTCACGATCCTTCGCCGCGCTCGAAACAACCGAACCTTTACCGTATTCGCATTTATATCCAGAATCTCGGCAATCTCCTCAACCGCGAATCCCTCAACTTCTTTTAAAATCAGCATCATCCTGTCGCGTTCATCCAGGCACTCCAACAGTTTCTCCACCCTTTGTCTCGCCACCAGTTTGTCACTGACGTCGGGCGCTGGCGCCGAACGCTCTTCCGGCGCTCCATACTGCCTCGCCTGCTCCTCGCTCAAGTCCGATTCGTAAACCAGCGGCCGAACCTTCCTTTTTCGTAACAGGTCCCAGCACTCATTGACCGTAATCTTGTAGAGCCATGTACTGAACGCTGCCCTTTGGTCAAATCGCTTCAGCGAAAAGTACGCTTTCACGAACACCTGCTGCGCAATATCCTCCACATCCTCCCGTTGCCGCAGAATCCCTCCGGCCACTGCCGTAACCCGTTGCTGATGCCGCCGGACAAGCTCCTCGAACGCCGCCTGATCTTCCGCCTGCGCGCGTCGTACTAGTTCCCGGTCGTCGACACCCACAGCTCTTCCGGCCGTCGCTCTCGCCGCTGCCGGGGTTGCCAACGCGGTAGCCACTGCTTTTGGGACGCGCGCCATGCTCGTTAGGTTACGCCTAACCCCGTTCGGGTTGCCATCCCTCTTCGATGCCTCTGGCCCCCGTGCTGTAGCATGTGTTTCACTTAAGCACCAACAAACTTTGTACTTGCCAGCCTCTTACCTAGATGCCATAATGCCTCCATGATTATTGGTGACCGCCTCCGCGCACTGCGTGAGGAAAAGAAACTCTCCCAGGGCGACATCGAAAAGCGTACCGGGTTACTTCGTTGCTATATTTCCCGCGTCGAGAATGGCCATACAGTACCGGCCATCGAAACGTTGGAAAAACTCGCGCGCGCTCTAGAGTGCCCACTTTATCAACTCTTCTACGACGGTGAAGAACCGCCTCAATTGCCGAACCTCCCCAAGCGCAAGTCGTCCGACGACATCGCCTGGGGCAGCACTGGCAAGGAAGCGCGTTTCCTCAATAAGCTTCGCCGTCTGTTGAGCAAGGCCGACGAGGAAGATCGCAAGCTGATTCTTTATATGGCCCAAAAAATGGCCAATCGGTAGATTGCGGTTTTCTCGGTTGGATTTGCCAGTCTAGATCACCCCACGGGCCGCCTTGCGCGGCCCTTTTTCCATGGCGCGCTGGAGCCTCTCCCTCCCGCCACAATGCCTTCGGTTCGCAGCCGCCTTCTTCCCTTCCTACTCCCATTCAATTGTGCTGGGTGGCTTCGAGCTGATGTCGTATACCACCCGGGTCACTCCGGGAACCTCGTTCACAATTCTGGTTGATATTCGTTCTAGTACTTCCCCCGGCAACCTCGCCCAGTCCGCTGTCATAGCATCGTCCGATTCCACTACCCTTACCGCCACCGTCAACCCGTAGGTGCGTCCGTCGCCCATAACCCCAACGCTACGTACCGGTAACAGTACCGCGAAGGCCTGCCAGACCCTCTCATAGAGCCCCGCCTGACGTATCTCCTCGACCACCACCTCGTCAGCCTCTCGGAGCGTTACCAGATGTTCACGAGTGATCTCGCCGAGCAGCCGCACCGCCAGTCCAGGCCCCGGAAACGGATGTTTCAAAAGGATTTCCTCGGGCAATCCAAGCTCTTTTCCGATCCGCCGTACCTCATCCTTGAACAGGTCCCGAAGCGGCTCAATCAACCCAAACGGCATGTTTTCAGGCAGTCCGCCGACATTGTGGTGCGATTTGATCGTAGCCGAGGGTCCCTTCACCGACACCGATTCAATCACGTCCGGGTACAGGGTCCCCTGCACCAGGTACTCGATTTCCCCATGCGCCTCGCCATGCTGCAGCGCCAGCGCCTGCTCCGCGAACACCGAAATAAACTCATTCCCGATGATCTTTCGCTTCCGCTCCGGATCGGTTATCCCCTTCAATTGCGTCAGAAACCGGTCCGACGCATCCACGCCAATCACGATCAGCCCCAGCCGCTCCCGCAACATCTCCAAGGTGTCTTCAAACTCATTCTTTCGCAGCAGCCCTGTATTCACAAAAATGTTCGTCAGCCGGTCGCCAATCGCCCGGTGGACCAACACCGCTGCCACCGTCGAATCCACCCCGCCGCTGAGCGCACAGATGACTCGCCCAGTTCCCGCCTTCTTCCGAATGGCCTCGGTCGTCTCCTCGATAAACGCTACACCGCTCCATTTCGGCTCGGCCTTGCACACCCGAAACAAGAAATTCCTCAGTATCTCCGTCCCCTGGTCGGTATGTTTCACCTCCGGATGAAACTCCACGGTATAAATCTTGCGAACAGGGTCTTCCGTAGCTGCTATGGCATTGTCGGTGTGCCCCGTAGCGTGGAATCCGGCCGGCAACTCCACCACGTGATCCCCATGACTGTTCCAAATCCGCACGCTCTTCGGTATTCCCGCGAACAAATCCGACTCCCCGTATCCATTCACCAGCCCGTTCGCCACATTCAGCAACGCGCTCCCATATTCCCGTCGTCCAGCTTTTTCGACCTTCCCGCCCAGTGTCCGAGTGATCCAATGCATCCCGTAGCAAATCCCCAGTACCGGGACGCCCATAGCCAGCACCGAATGATCGCAAGTCGGCGCGTCCGCGTCGTACGCCGAGCTCGGGCCTCCCGACAAAATCAATCCCGAAGGCTCATAGTTGCGAATGTCCGCAAGGGATGCCGTGCACGGCAGCACCGCCGAAAACACTTGCTGCTCCCGCACCCGCCGCGCAATCAACTGCGTATACTGCCCGCCAAAATCCAGCACCACCACGCCGCCGCGCTCCGAATTCGGCCTTATCGTTTCTTCCTGCATCTTAACCACGCTACTCATAACACCCCGATTCACTGTTCTTCCTGGATCGTGACCGACACTACTTATAACATCCCCGATTCACCGTTCGTCCTGGATCTTGACCGACGCTACTTATAACATCCCCGATTCACCGTCCGTCCGGCATCTTGACCGACACTACTTATAACACCCGATTCCTCGTAGGGGCGGGGCTTGCCCCGCCCGGCGTAAGCACCACTGCCTCGGTCATTGCCCGCAAGCAACACACCGTCATGTCCAAACAACACGCCCTCATTCCAACCCACACACTGTCATTTCCAAGCAACCCACCGTCATTTCCAAGCAACACGCGGTCATGTCCAAGCAACCCACCGTCATTCCGAGCGAAACGGGCGGATTTTTCTTTCGCGTTCAGTTCCTCTGAACGCGTCCGCCCGTGCAGTCGAGGAATCTCTCCTCGATCTCAGATCAAGGCGCCATTCTCGCCATCCGACGCCAACTCTGTATTCCTGTCGTTACTTCATTACGTCGTTACTTCATTACGTCATTACTTCACAACCAAATTCACCAATTTATCCGGCACCACAATCCTCTTCACCACTTCTTTCCCATTCAAGTGATGAGCCACCGCCGGATCCGCCAACGCCTTCGAAACCACCCCAGCCTCGCTCAACCCCGCCGCAACAACCAATTTCCCGCGCACCCGCCCGTTCACCTGCACCACAATCTCAACTTCAACTTCCTTGGCCAATTCCGCATTAAACGCCGGCCATTTCACAATCCACAACCCGCCCGTATGCCCCAGCATCTCCCACAGCTCTTCCGCCAGATGCGGCGTCATCGGTGCCAGCATCAAGGTCAGCAATTCCAGGACTTCTTTTCGCACCTCAGGCCGCACTCCCTCACTCAGCGGCTCCGCGGCATAAATCTCGTTATGCAATTCCATAATCAAAGCGATCGCCGAATTAAAATGCCAGCGCACATCGAAATCCTGGGTAACCCGCCGCAGGGTCTCGTGCGTCTTCCGCAGCAACTTCCGTTCTTTTTCCGTGGCCCCAGCCAAATCCGCTACCGCCCGCGCATCCACGTCGCGCAATACAGCGGCGTGCCGCTCCACCAGTCGGTAAACCTTGTTCACAAACCTCCAAGCTCCCTCAATGCTGTCCTCGCTCCACTCCAGGTCCTTCTCCGGTTGGTTCGCGAACAACATGTAAAGCCGCCCCGTATCCGCCCCATACTTCTCGGCCATGTCGATCGCGCCCACAATGTTGCCCTTGGACTTCGACATCGCCGTGCCGCCCTTCAACACCATCCCCTGCGTAAACAACCGCGCAATCGGCTCGCTGTGAGTAACTAGACCCAAATCCCGCATCACCTTGCACCAAAATCTCGAATACAGCAGGTGCAAAATCGCGTGCGTAATCCCGCCAATATACTGATCAATCGGAAACCAATACCCAACCTTCCCCGAATCAAACGCCGCCTGATCATTGTGTGGATCGCAATACCGGTAGAAATACCACGACGAGTCCACAAACGTATCCATCGTGTCCGTCTCGCGCCGCGCCGGCCCGCCACATTTCGGACAAGTCGTATTCACAAACTCCGGCGTCGCCGCCAAAGGCGAACCACCCTCCCCGGTCAAAGCCACATCCGCCGGCAGAATCACCGGCAAGTTTTTGTCCGGCACTGCCACAATCCCATCCTTCTCGCAATACACCACCGGAATCGGCGTGCCCCAATATCTCTGGCGCGAAATTCCCCAATCCTTCAATCTGTAGGTCGTCTCGCGTTTCCCAAATCCCTTCGCAGTCGCGTGCGCAGCCATCGCATCAATCGCATCGTCTACTGGCAGCCCGTTGTAAGGACCCGAGTTCACCAGCGTTCCATTTTCGTGCTCGTCGAACGGCGCCGTCATCGTTTCGCCCGACAGGGCCTCGCCATTGGTCGGCTGAACCACCACTCGCACTGGCAACCCATATTTCCGGCAAAACTCAAAATCCCGCTCGTCGTGCGCAGGCACCGCCATAATCGCACCCGTGCCATACTCCATCAGCACGAAGTTCCCCACCCAGATCGGAATCTTTTCCCCGCTAAACGGATTCGTAGCGTACCGGCCGGTAAAAAATCCGACCTTCTCCGCGGTCTCGAGATCCTCTGCCTTCACTGAAGCCAACCGCATCGTCTTCAATTGTTCTTCAGCTTCCCCTCGCGCAGGCGAACCTTCCAGCAGCTTCCCGACCAGCGGATGTCCCGGCGCCAAAATAATCGCGGTAGCTCCGTAAATCGTATCGATCCGCGTAGTAAAAACCTCGATCTCTCCAGCCCCCGCAACCTCCGCCACCGCAAACTTCACCCGCGCACCGATCGACTTCCCAATCCAATTCCGCTGCATGGTAATGACGCGGTCCGGCCACGATCCCTCAAGCAATTTCAAATCATCAATCAACTGTTCCGCATAAGCCGTAGTCTTCAGAAACCACTGCTCCAGCTCGCGCACCTCCACCAACGTATCCTCATGCCGCCAGCAATATCCATTAATCACCTGTTCGTTCGCTAATACCGTGCAACACTTCGGACACCAATTCACCCGGCTCTTCTTCCGGTAAGCCAGCCCGCGTTCCAGCATCCGCAGAAAAAACCACTGGTTCCACCGGTAATATTCCGGCTCGCAAGTAGAAATCTCCCGCCGCCAGTCATAACTGAACCCAAAGCGCCGAAGCGTCCGCTGAAACTCCGCAATATTGTTGTTGGTCCAGGTCCGAGGGTGAGTATGATTCTTGATCGCCGCGTTTTCCGCCGGCAAACCAAACGCATCCCAACCCATGGGATGCAAAACATTAAATCCCCGCATCCGCTTTACGCGCGCAACCACATCCCCGATCGCATAGTTGCGCATATGCCCCATATGCATCGTCCCGGAAGGATAGGGCAACATCTCCAGCACATAATATTTAGGCTTGGAAGGGTCCGCCTCCACCTCAAAAACGCGCCCCTCTTCCCACCGCCGCTGCCACTTAGCCTCAATCGCCCAAGGATCGTAGCGCGACCCCTCCTGCAGCGACCCCCGCCCCTCGCCCCCTGCATTCGATTCCGCCAAGACCGATTCCCTCTCCGCGCGCCAAGTTTCCATCCCAGAAAGCTCTGTGCCCTCTGTGCTTCTCAGTGAACTCCTTGTTAATCCTTTTCTTCTTCCCGTTCTCCGCTTTCGACTTTCAACTGTCGACTGTCAACCTCCGCCCGCCCGCCTCACTTCCTCCTCTTCTTCTCCGCCTTCTGAATCTCCGTAGCCCTCTTCTTCCCAGCAGCCGTAAGCATAGAAAAACCCTTCTCCGCCGCAGGCGCCACGTCCTTCAACCCCGCCAATTCCCAAAGCGCAGCCACATTCTTCCGGTCATCTCCGGGATCCTCAATCGGCGTCTCCGCCAAAAACGCCCGCCCTGGCAGTCCCTCCGGCAAAGCCGCCCCCAAGCGAGGACGCGTCAAAATCCGCCGAAACGCCTCCGCCCCGATCTTTCCTTTCCCGATATGCTCATGCCGGTCCACGCGCCCACCCAAAGCAATCTTCGAATCATTCACGTGAAACACCGGAACATGCTCCAACCCAATCGTGCTCTCAATCAAATCCAAAGTAGATTCCAACCCACTTTCCGTTCGAATGTCATAACCGGCGGCAAACAAATGCGCAGTATCCAAACAAGCTCCGACATATAATCCCGCAAGTGCCTCAACGATCTCGCCCAGCTCTTCCAACCGCGAACCAATCGCCGTCCCCATTCCCGCCGTATTTTCCACCAAAATCCGCATCCCCGAGGGCGGCAATCGCCGCATAGCCTGCTTGATCGAATCAATAGCCATGGCCACCGCCGACGACGGTCGCGAATCCCCATAAGATCCTGGATGCACCACCACAAAATCCGCACCCAAAGCCATCCCGCGCACCAATTCCTCATGAAAAGCCTGGATCGACCGCGTCCGCAACATCGGCTGCGGCGCCGCCAGATTAATCAAGTAGTTCGCATGAATCACCAGAGGCCCCAGCCCCAAAGCCTCCCGCCGCTCGCGGAATGCCTTCGCGTCCACCTCGGTAATCCGCCCAGCTGCCACCCCGCCAGTCCACATGCGCGGACTAGCCGAGAAAATTTGCAAAGCATTGCAACCAAGCTTGGACGCCGATTCCAAAGCGTTCAGATGGTTACCCGCAATGGACGCGTGTATTCCAATGCGTAGTCCCCCACCCATCCAGGCAGGCGGCACAGGCTCCGGCTCAGGCTCCGGACGATATTCATCTTCAGGATCAAATACGGTAACGTGTGTGAGTGGCTCTTCAGGCATTCCCAATGAAGTTTTTCGCTCCCTCTTAAACTTCCCATTCTACCACACGCGCCAAATTCCCCCGCGAACTCGCTCACCATCAAACCGACACCGCGTCGGAAGCAAACTGACACCGCACTCGCAAGGGCGCCCGGGCGTTGCAGGGGCAGGGCTTGTTTACCCTGAGCCTCGAAGGGCCCCCTCCCGGCGTCTAATTCAGGCACGACGCATGGTCATGCACAGGGTATGCGTCGAAGCAGGATCCCACTACCTGTGGGCTGGCAACGCTACAGGGAAGGTGAATTCCAAACAAGAAAACGTCAGACGGAGAATTGGAAATGGATCAAGTGGCCCGCAACCCGGCACAACGACAACGCCTTGCGTGGTGCGCGAAACTGCCACCGGCACTGATCACTCGGGCGTCGGGCACCCTCGCATTCTCTAGAGAGAAAACAGGGGGCCAGCGCAATTCTCTGAGGTGCTCGTCCTTGGGCAACGACTTGTCGGCGGCGATTGCGACAAGCCCACGCCGGACCGCGTTACGCTTTTCGCGCGGCAGCCACACGTTTGCGTCGAACGCCACGCTTCGTTTTGCCGCGAGGCGCGCTCGTCGCAGGCTGTGGCAACCCGCCGCCAGCAGCGCGCGAAATCGAGATCTCCGCAAAGTCCACGGCTTCCAGGATTTCGGACCGTTTGCGCTCGCGCTCTTGCAACATCGCCAGCGCCTCCCGCACTACATCCTCGGCTTTGCCGTACCTGCCCTTTTCAACCGCCCGGCGGATAAATTGTTCTTGGTCGGGACTTAACCGTACGTCCATAAGTCAAGCCTAGGAGCCAGCCATGCATGTGTCAAGTACGGGTTTCACGTGCCGCAGGGTTTTCGTGATCGCGGAACCCATCCTGCAAGCCCAGACTTCCCCCACTCGCATTGATATTTCAGGAAACAACAATTTCAGGAAACATAAGCGACCCTGTCCTCGTTTCTATTCCCAGAGTTTCATTCCCAGGGTCCGAAGCAATTCCTGATTCGATCGCGCGAGGTGCAACCATGCAAACCCTCTGGCAAGACATCCGCTTCAGCCTCCGCATGCTCCGCAAGAGCCCCGGCTTCACCTTCATCGCCGTCCTCACGCTGGCCCTCGGCATCGGCGCCAACACCGCGATCTTCAGTCTCGCCAACGTCTTCCTCTTCCGTCCTCTCCCCGTCAAGGACGCCGATCGCCTGGTGGCCATTGGTGTCCAAAGCAGCCCCACCTCCGAGCCAGACCAAGCCTCCTATCTCGATTTCCTCGACTATAAGCAAGCTCCGGTCTTCACCGACATGACCGCCTTCGTCCTCGACCTTGTTGGCATCGGCGCCGACGGCCGCGTTCGCCGGCGCGCTGGGCCTCCTGTTGGCCCTGGTCGGCGTGTACGGCGTTGTCTCTCACAACGCCGCCAGCCGCACCCATGAAATCGGCGTGCGCATGGCGCTGGGCGCCCAACCTGGCAGCGTCTTCAGTCTGGTCCTACGCCATGCCGCCATTCTCGTTGGCACCGGCATCGTCACCGGCCTCGTCGCGGCGCTCGCCGTAACGAAGTTTCTGTCCAGCTTCCTGGTCGGCGTTACGTCCTACGACCCCATCACCTTCGTCACCGTCGCCGTCCTCCTGCTCCTCTCCGCCTTCATCGCGTGTTATATCCCAGCCCACCGGGCCATGCGCGTAGACCCCATGGAGGCTCTCCGCTACGAATAGCCGACGAACTGGCGAGGCATTTCTAGTTAACAATTTGCCCCCCTCCCCCACCCTTTTTTGTAAGTGCGGATTCTAAAGGACTTTAAGGCTAGTGTTTTTGGATCTGCGGATTGTAAAGGAGTTACGGGCGCGTTTTTTGTAAGTGCGGATTCTAAAGAGTTTACGGTTGGAATCGCATTTTGAGGTGGGACGTCAGTGGCGTCGAGGGGAGCGGCAAACGTTCGAATTGCTATCTGAGTTAACACTGGCAAGAATAACATGCTGGTAATCGCTCGTCAAGGACCAATTCGGGACGAGAGTGTTAGGACATGAACGACACATGGGAGCTAGTCGATTTTGATGTCGAGGAGGGACAAGTCAACACCAAGACCCCGCCATTGCAAAAAACCGCAAGGATGGGCCACGCGCCCGCCGAATCGTCGTAAGCGATCAATGCAATCGTAAGGCTGCCGACAGGTCACCAGCTTAGCTTATTTCGAGGGACTGGTCGTCCTTGCCCTTCCAGAGCGGCTCCACTGCGTGCTCGATAACCTCGACCTCGAATCGAATGCGGGCCGGGTGGAGCTTCCTGAACCAATCGGCCACGGCTTGGCCGAACTTCTCTACGACGAGGGATTTGTACGGAACGTTCGTGCAGACCTTCTTGCAGAGCTTCGCGTCGTACCGGCCGGGCTCCACGCGGATGTGTCCGAGCAGCATCGCTTTCACGCTAGACTTCATGTCGTCGGCTTTCTTGACCCGCCATGCGACCTCGCGCTCCAAATCAGAGATTCCCCTACCCCTTTCTGAAATGTGCGGCTCTCCGCGTTTGTCACCGCCTGACGTCTATCCTTAGTAGTCCCCGCTCTCCTGTCTCGTAATACCAGAAACTACTCCACGGCCAATCGCGTGGATGGTCCACCAGTTCGTTCTTCGACGGATTGGCGTGCATGTAGTCCAGCTTCTCGCGCTCCTTCTCGCGGCTCCAAACGTTGAAATCGTGAGAGCGCGTTTGCCAGAACTGCATGGGCGTCGACTGCTGTTCGGTGGATGGCGCGCCGTTGTTTCGCTGTGGTTTGGCGGTTTGCACTGGATGCTTGATCGAAGAGAGATTTCTCTCTACGCAAGCCGACCCATTCGCAGGAAGCGAATGGGGAAAGAAAAAATCGGCCTGCTCCGTTCGAAATGACGGTGTGGCGGAGGCGAGACGAGCGTGGGTGGCCCTTAGAGTTGCGAGCTTAGATCGTTCCACTGGGGATTTAATGATTCGATCAGCGCTACCTTCTTGGAGCGGCGCCAGGCTTTGATTTCCTTTTCGCGTGAGATAGCGGAAAACGCACGTCGGCGTGGGGTTCGAACCACACCAGTTTCGTTACGTTGTATTTTTGCGTGAAGCCGGGGACTTGTTGGCTTTTGTGTTGGGCGATTCGTTTGGCAAGGTTGCTGGTTACGCCTACGTAGAGGACGCCGGATTTGCTGGCCATTAAGTAAACGTGGGAGGTGCGGTCCACGGCTGCTGATTGTGGCACTGGGAATGGTGGAATGGCAATGAGGCGACGGCGAGTGGCGATGCATAAACCAGGGAACGAACAAGAAAGAACGACGAGCGGAGTGGCAGTTTGCGCTGGGTGCTCGATCGGGGAGAGATTTCTCTCTACGCAAGCCGACCCATTCGCAGGAAGCGAATGGGGAAGAAAAAGTCGGCCTGCTCCATTCGAAATGACGGTGTGGCGGGGCGAGACGAGCGTGGGTGGGCCATCCGTCAAGTTTCTGCAAGGGTGGGCTCTTTCTTTACTGCTTCGTTTTTCTGTACATGTGCGGCTTTCTGCCTTTCTCAACGCCTGACGTCTATCCTCAGCAGTCCTAGAGGCGAGAGATGCCCGCAGGCGGGTAACGTCCTGTCTGTCCTCTGCGCGCCCGTAATAGCGCCCCACCATCCCACCGTCACTCCGCCCTGCCGCCCACCATGACCTCGCTTCGCCGCCCACACCGTCATTTCGAACGGAGCGGGCCGACTCTCTCTTCCCCATTCGCCCCGGACGGTTTTGCGGGGCGAATGGGTCGGCCCGGGCAGAGAGAAATCTCTCTTCGATCGTCATGGGCATTCCAGATTCGAGACATGTGGCGGACGATGGAGAAGAGCGCGCCCGGTTAGAGTTGCGAGCTTAGATCGTTCCACTGGGGATTTAATGATTCGATCAGCGCTACCTTTTTGGAGCGGCGCCAGGCTTTGATTTCCTTTTCGCGTGAGATTGCGGAACGCACGTCGGCGTGGGGTTCGAACCACACCAGTTTCGTTACGTTGTATTTTTGCGTGAAGCCGGGGACTTGTTGGCTTTTGTGTTGGACGATTCGTTTGGCGAGGTTGCTGGTTACGCCTACGTAGAGGACGCCGGATTTGCTGGCCTTTAAGTAAACGTGGGAGGTGCGGTCCACGGCGGCTGATTGTGGCACTGGGAATGGTGGAATGGCAATGAGGCGACGGCGAGTGGAGTAGCAGTTTGCGCTGGATGCTTGATCGAAGAGAGATTTCTCGCTACGCAAGCCGACCCATTCGCAGGAGCGAATGGGGGAAGAAAAAGTCGGCCTGCTCCATTCGAAATGACGGTGGGGCGCAGCAGCGAGATGACGGTGGGCCGAAAGGGCTTGGCATGTTACCTGCCTTTGACTTGGGAGCATCAAAGGAGAGTAGGAGGTGATCGTCATTTGAATCGACTAGCAGGAGAGGGAAAATGAAATCTAAGCTGCAATTCGGCTCGATTTTTGTGACGGCGTGCGTCTCCCTTTTTTTGAGCCTGCCCGCCCTCGCGCGCCCCGGGAATCCTCGTCAGGATCAGGGGACCGCCCGGACGCAATCCGCGCCGCAGGACGAGAAGCAGAAATCTGGGACCAGCCCCGGCAAGGACGTGGGCAAGGGCGGTGAGGACGTTGGCAAAGGCACAGCCAAGGGGGCAGGAAGCCTGGGCAAAGGCACTGCCGGAGCGGCCGGCAATCTCGCTACTTTGCACCCTGGCCACGCCGCGGCCGATCTCGGCAAAGGCGCCGCGGGAGCCGGTAAGGACATCGGGGTCGGCGCCGGAAAGGGCGCGGGCAAAATCGGCGAAGGAAGCGCTAAGGGAGTAGGAAAGCTGGGCGGGAAAATCTTCCACAGAGGCAGCAAGAACAAAGACAAGAACAAAGAGAAGACCGACGGGTAAGCGGCTCGCCGGCCTTTAGACTCTCTCTGGCCGCCCTCGTGCCGCGCGGGTGCACACCATCACCATCGCATCGAACAAATTCTCCAGGTACGCGACTACCTCTGCGCGACTCATGGTTGGCAAGGCGAGTGATAGACTAGAGATATGAGAGGACTTCTTCTAGTGACACTATCCTCGACAGTTTTCTTCTGGCCCTCCACTTTGGCTCAACAGACTTATAGTCCTCCAGAAGTGACTTCGGCTGGCGACGCGTATACTTCGTACAATATCGTCTCCGATGGATTATTCGTCATAGACATCGGGCTTAGCGACGACGGGGGCATCCGACGAGTCGAATCCCTCAGAAATCCCGGATCGATGCTCGGCGCTGCCAAAACTTCCGTGCGCAATTGGAAATTCCAGCCGGCATCTGAAGACAACAAGCCGAGAGCGTCTCGCCTGACCGTAGCATTTGTATATCGTCCCGCAAATTACCCCACTTTCGGAGCAGTCCCGCCAAAAGATTTCACGCCGGTAATTCCCCCGACTCAGTCAGATGACGGTGGTGAGGACTATGTTCCGGTAGGCATCTTGTCGTTCGCTTACCCGGATTACCCGGTCAACAGTGTGGTTTGGGGATCCGTCCTGCTCCAAGCAACGGTCGACAGTTCGGGGGACGTCAAGAATGTCAATGTGCTACACGGAATGGCCAACTTCAATAGCTTTGCCCAGGGAGCTTTGAAAAACTGGCGCTTTCGTGCCGCCACACTGCGCGGGAGGCCCGTAACGTCAAAGATCGTCGTAGCATTTATCTTCCAACCTCCTGCCTCCTCAAATTAAGTCCCGGTTAATGCTTATCGTGGCTTAGCCAAAATTCCGATTCATTGGGTAGGCCCGTTGATGCGCAACCGATTCCAGGCACAGGGAATCTTGCTCGGGCAAAGGGCAAGCGACTTGAAGAGGCTGGACCTGGACTTACCAAGGGGACGGCGCACTGAGCCTATATCGCTTGCCCAAAACCGTTTGCGGACTGTTTCTGCGATGGGCTTCGACCCGGTTGTCAGGTAAGCCGGCTTGTGGAGCACAAGCGCAGAAATGCCACGAGCTAGACAGTGGCTGCTCGGCGCCGGTGGCCGCTAGCGAGATAGAGCGAGGCTCTCGGATCCAGCAACGGATCGCCGGAGGATTCGATGCCATCTACTCGCGGAATTGGATCGAAAATAATCTGGCGCTGGGCGGCTTCTTCGTCCGGAACCAGGGCGTTCAGGTCGATGACGCCAAATTCCACGAGGGGGTGCTGGTCTTCCCAATGGACGGTGGAATCGTCGACAATCTCTCGCTTCGAAGCCACTTGTACCAGAATTCGCATCTTAACGGGACCGTGCGCGATTCTGTCGTTGATTTCGTCAAAAAGAAAATTCGGCTGCCGCTTTGCGGCTTCCGCTGGCTCAAGGTACTCGCTGCGTTCCGTTGGAAGGATGCGGTAGCGCCCGAAGTTGGTGACCCCTTCGCCGTTGATAAATTTGTAGGCGGTAACGGAATAGAACGATTCTTTCGCGAAGCTCGTGGGGATGGGCTTGGGGGCCTGAACAAACGCCAGCGCTGCGGGATGCGAACCGAGAAAGGAATCAACAGGTGTGGGTTTTGGCGTGCCAGGGCCGCTGGCATGAATGGCGCGGAGGAATTCCAAAAACTCTTCGGCGGTGCGGGTAGGGAATGCGTTCACGGAGTGCGCAATGATGTCCGTGTGCTCGTGTTCGGCAAGATAGAAACGAATGGCGATACCGCGTGGGCTGGCGTTTTCATCGTAGTCCGGCACGGTGGGAATACCGCCGAAGTCCGAGAACCGAACGCCGATTCGTATCGAGGGCCTGTTCACGTGAGGCGCCTTGGTCAGCGCTCCCACGCCGGCGGAGGGTGTAAAGCTGCCGGACAGGAGAATCCCCTTTGCGTGTGTGGGACGAAAGCCGGGGTGAAGTCCGAACAAATCGTCGAACGCCTGGAGGGTGTCACGGCTCAGGGGGTCTGCTTGATTCATTTTCGTCTGAGGTTTCGGCATTTGCGTTTTTCCTTTCTCAATGGGGGGAACGTTATTTGAAGCAGCCAGGCAGTGGGCGTCATAGCTGCCACGAGCATTTGAGCCTGCGAGTTTACTACCGAAATGTTGCCGAAGGGCAAGACGCGCTCGCGGGTTCACTCAGCCGATTGAAAACGCGTTGATATTACCCGCGGTGCGCTGACGTACCGATTATTAAGTACTTGAATTTGTATTCCTCTGGACTACCATCTCAGGCTAGTCGTCATTGATGCCTTTCTCCCAGCTCAAAGAAAGGAGGCGACGACTGTGTCCCCAAACTATGAATGGATGAAATTGTACGAAGCCGCTGTACTCGAAACAAATCCCAACATACTGTCTAGGCGCATCGAAGATGCAAAAGACGCAATCGGACAACGTGTAGTCAGAGGTGCAATCGATGAAGCCGAGAGACGTGCGGTTGTTAAAACGCTGAACGCGATGGCGGTCCTCAAGCGTGAACGATCCGTATCCCGAAATCCACTCTGCTATCAGTGCAAAGACACGCACGATCTTGTAACTCCCATGAACGGCAAGACATTTTTAGTAAGAACTGGTGCCGGGGAAATTTGCGTATCGTTGCACACACGATGCGTAGTCAATTGGGCGGACGCAAACAATTTTCAGGCCCTCGTTCCATTGCGAAAACCACGCTTTTAATTTAAGCGCGGTACAACAGGTCGGTTCGCAGGTAGAGAGCGCTGTGTCCGCAATTTGGGCAGACGCATTCGTGACCAGTCTGCGGGACAATCGGTTTCGGGGGATCGTACAAACTGGCCATTCCGACGTCGCTAATTTGAGAATGCTGGAAGGCTGCCTTACACTTCCGGCAAATAAGAATCCATGCGGCCATTTGTCACCTCAGTCGGGTGACAGCCAAAAAGCTGGAGAGCACCTGCGCTACTGAACTAGCGTGCCAAGGACACTTGCTAAGCCGCAATCAGGTGTTCGATGTAGGCCCGTCTATGCCTTGCAGATCATCCCGACGAGTTTTGGTAATGTCTATTTGCTGAACGTTAGCGTACAGTTAAGCCGAATGCGGAACTCTGAAAGAAGGCCCTGTGAGCGATATTTCCTCGTCCGTTTGGCGTACTGCGTACCTTTCTGCCCTTTTTGAAACAGACCCCGCCAAAATGGCTCTCAAGATTGCAGGCGCGCGAGCGGCAATCGCAGAAAGGCTTAATAGTGCGATTGAAATCGGCAGGCTTGAGCACGAGGGAATCGAAGCTGCTCGAGAAAGACTCGCTACTCTGAAAGCAATGCCGGTTGAAGTCGTTAAGTTGGCCCCGACCACCGGGGACACGCCAACTTAGTTCGCTCGTGCTATCCTGCGCCGGCTCTTTCGCGAACCGGCCGCGACTCTTAGGTACCGGACAGCCCCTTGTTTAGCAGGACCTTTACTTCAACGCGGCGGTTCTCAGACCGTCCGGACTTGGTCTCGTTCGAGGCTACTGGTGCGACTTCCCCCATGGCGCCAGGCGCCACAATATGCCGAACCGGCACGTTGCAGCTCTGGATTAAGTAGGCAATTACGCCTTGTGCGCGGTCCATACTCAGCTTCTGGTTCATTGCCGCGTCGCCGCTCGAATCGGCGAAGCCCTTTACCTGAATGATGTAACCGTTTAGATTGACGGCACTGTGGGCTAACTTATTCAGGGCCGCCTGATCTCCTGCGGAGATCCTGGTGCTACCGCTAGCAAAGCGGACATCAAGTTGATCCTTGGTGTCGTACTCACTCAAATCTGAAAACCGCTTACTGGTCTCCGCGGCGTTGGCGTCGATAGTCGTCTTGTTGGCAGCGATATTCTGCTGGTTCGCATCGATTCCCTGTTTATTGGCTTCGATGTTTTGCTGGTTAGCATCAATGTTCTGCTTGTTTTCAGAGATGTTCTGCTGGTTGGTGGCCACCTTCTGCTCGGTGGGATTTAAACCAGCCTGAATCATCTCGGCGGTTTGTAGATCGTCTTTATCGAAGGTGATCGTTTTTGCAAGGACGTGCGTGGCGTCTTGGCTTGTGCCGTCAACGGACACCTTGAGGCCCGGAATCAAAACAGCAGCAGACATTTGCGTCTTGCGCACTCCCAGACCCTTGGGCTGCTGCACCTTGGTGTCATCATCAAGCGTTACGGTCACGCTTCCGTCGGTGGTCTTCAGGACGATGGTATCGCCCGTGCGGGCGGTGATCAGTCCCTTAATCTTAGTCTTGTCGCCCTGTGCGTTGGCCGAGAGCAGCGCCACAAAGCACATTGTCAACAGGCCCACTATGATTCTTATTCGCTTGCTATACATACGATCTTTCTCCTTCTTTGCTCACATTTCACAAATTTGAGCTCAATGCATGTTTTCACTCGCGGCCACACTCGGCTACTGGCAGAAATGACAGCCTGCTGTGCACCTGAGGCGTTTCGGCTGGAGACCCAAGGCGCGCAAATCGCTACAAGTAAAGCGGCAAGTCGCGTTAATCCTTGCGGCACCGAGAACACCAAGAGCCCACCCTTGCAAAGACTTGTGAGGAGAATCGTCAATGAATCCCGCGTGTCGATTGCTACTTGTCGGTGGCGGGGTAAAAGTGTGCGGCTGCAGGGTAGCGCCCAGCTACCGTTTGGCTCGTTGCTGGCGATGCAGTACACTCAGGTTCTCGCATCCATTTCAGGGGAACAAGATATGTTGGTCGTTATGCAGTCCCATGCCACCGAGGAGCAAGTGCGCGCTGTGTGCGCGCGCATTGAGAGCCTCGGCCTCAAAGCCCATCCCATCCCGGGGGCGGCTCGCACGGCCATCGGCATCACTGGGAACGACGGGGCCATTGATCTCGGCGTCCTGGAATCGCTTCCCGGCGTGATCGAGTGCATTCCCGTCAGCAAGCCATACAAGCTGGTAAGTCGCGACGCGAAACAAGAAGACACGGTGTTGCGCATCCCTACACCGCGGGGTGATGTCCTTGTCGGCGGCGGCAACGTCGCTATGATCGCCGGTCCATGTGCCGTGGAGACCGAAGCACAATGCATGGCTATCGCGGAGCAGGTCGCGAAGTCTGGTTGCCGCCTCTTCCGCGGCGGGGCCTACAAGCCCCGCACTTCTCCCTACAGTTTTCAAGGATTAGGTGAAGCTGGGCTAAAGATCCTCGCGAAGGTTCGCGAGGAGCACGGTTTCGGAATTATTACTGAGGCCATCGACAACGAGACCCTCGACTTGGTCGAAGAATACGCCGACGTCATCCAGATTGGCGCGCGCAATATGCAGAACTTCTCGCTGCTCAAGCGCGCTGGCCGCGCCAGGAAACCCGTCCTGCTGAAGCGCGGTATGTCCGCCACCCTCGACGAGTTCTTGATGGCCGCCGAATATATTCTTTCCGAAGGTAACTACAACGTGATGCTCTGCGAACGCGGCGTGCGGACGTTCTCGGATTTCTCAAGGAACACTTTAGATCTTGCGGTCGTGCCCGCCGTCAAGAAACGAAGTCATCTTCCTATTCTGGTCGACCCGTCTCATGGCACTGGTAAACGACATAAAGTGTTGCCGCTCTCTTTGGCCGCCGTTGCCGTGGGAGCTGATGGACTTTTAGTTGAAGTACATCATGAACCCGAAAACGCGCTCTCTGATGGAGTGCAATCCATCCTTCCGGAAGAGTTTGCTCAATTGAGTGTCGAAGTTCGCCAAATTGCCGAAGTCCTCCACCGTCATGTCAACTGACCGAGGCGAACGGGCACAATCAGTTGAACGAGGCCAACCCCTGCCCGTCTGCTTCAGGGTTGGTGCGGTTTACGGGGACACAGACAAAAGTGTCTGTGCTACGTCGGAACTTAGCCACGCTATCCGGATGTCGATGTCATTACGACGCAATCCATGACTCGGCGCAGCAAGAATCCGCGCGCCATCGTGCTAACAGTTGGCCTCCTCGTCGGGGCTATCGCTCTCCTCGCCCGCGAGCATCGGCCGTCTTTCCTCCGGCCGGGCCTCCGACTCAACGCCTACATCACTACGGCCGACGGTAATGTCAGCGTCGTTGACCTGGTAAGACTTCGCGCCGTGGCGCGCATCCCGGTCGGGCCCGCGCTCTCTGGCCTGCGCGAGCATCCCACGCGACCCGAGGTGTGGGGAGTCAGCACGCAAGGCGGCTACGTCTTCGTTCTGGACTCGCGTTCCAATCAGGTTACGGCACGTATACCGGTGGGTGCAGCGCCGTTTGCGGTGGAATTTTCCGCTGACGGCAACCGCATCTATACGACTTCATCGGGCACCGATACGCTTTTGGCTATCGACTGCCGTTCGCATGCATTCCTCGGCAGCGCGCAAACAGGGCGCGAACCGGTGCTGGCTCGCAACACACCGAATGGCAAGGCCATTCTGGTTGTCAATCACGGCGATGCGTCGCTTGGGATTCATGACGCCGCCACACTCGCGCAGCACGCTAAGATTCCGGTTGTGCCGCAGCCCGATGACGTCGCCATCCAGCCAGACGGTTCCCTTGCTTTTGTTTTAAGCCGCAGCCAGCCGCGCCTGTCGGTTGTGGATTTGCGGCGAAATGTTTTACTGGCGAATCTACAGCTTGCGGGAACACCGTCCGACATGCTGCTGAAACCTGACGGCGGCGAACTCTACGTAATCTCTCCGGATTCTCACGGATTGCAAGTCATCAACACCTGGACGCACGAGGTTGGCGACTACGTGATGCTCGGCTATGCACCGACACGGGGAATCCTCAGCGCCGACTCCAGCCTGCTCTACGTCACCGACGTTTCCGCCAGCCGCGTCACCGCCGTGGACATCAACAACCGCCGCGTTATTCGTACCGTCAACGGCCGCGAACTGCTCATTTCGGTGGGCCAGTCTCCCGACGCAATTCGCTTCGATCCCGCCGAAAACCTGCTGCTCGTGGTGAACCGGGGTTCCGGCGACCTCTCCGTGATCCGCGCGCGCCTGGAGAACCAGAGCCTACTGACGATGATCCCAGTCGGCGATCATCCGCAGGAACTGGCGGTCAAACTGTTTTGAAAAGGATTATTTTGGCTTTGAATCGAGTCCGTCAGCGCTAGGCATGGAAACAACAACACGCAGCGGTTTTTCTCCGCTAGGAGTTTTCGATCGGCCACGAGGCTTGCTCGTCGCCGAGCGCAATTTCCAGAAATCCTTCGGCGGGCAGGACGTCCACTGGTAGTCCACCGTGCCACAACGCGACCCCCAGCCGCAATGTCTTCTGCCCTTTCAAATTGATCTCTTCGCGTCTCACGGAAACTTCGAGCATGCGGTCGAAAGCCGCGCTGGCCACGTTCTTCGGATTGAGCAGACACACGCGACCTTTCTCCACGGCGAACTCCACGAGGCGGCCGCGGTCCAACCGCACAACCACCGTCAATTCCTCCGCTCCGCCGATAGTGAGTCGAAATTCCGGATCATCCATTTCGCATAACGCCGAAAGGAATGGGTCAACGCACACGCTGAGCCGGTCAGTTTCAAATCCGTAACGCAACTCGCGCAAATAAAACACACGGCCGTGCATCGTGCCGCCGCGCCGCTCCGGCGAATACAAACCGGCGCCCAGCCACTCGAAATAAGAAGTTTCGCGACCGTCGATGCTGGTCTTCAGAAAGCCGGTCGGGGCCATTTGCAATGCGTGTTCCGGCTTGCGCTTGATGGGTTTCGCCAAATCCGATGGGGCCACCTGGCCGAGGGCCAGATAAATTCCAGTGAGGTGCTTGCGAAACAACGCATCGAATTCGGCATCGTTTGCGGTGCTATGTTCCGGACCGAACCACCAGCACCAGTCGCTGCCCTCTGCTGCGAGCAGGGATTCCTGCGCTTGTTTCAACGCGGCTTCGGTCGGCGCGTCGGTGCGGGATTGTGCACGCGCTTCCACCGCCCGGGCGTAAATCTGGCGCGCGTCCCAAAGCAGTTCCCACGCGGCGACGTCTTCAGCGTGACCGATCCAGACGTCAAAGTTCGCGTTGATCCAAGACGCGGGGAAAATCCCGGCGGTCGTCGGAATGTTTCTTGCGGCGGCGATCGCTTCGCTACAGGTGAGCGCGCGAAAATCCTGATCGCTTTCAATGCGCTTGTAAAACTGGCGCAGAAAGTCGCGGCCATTTCCCGGGTAATATTCCCAGGCGTTCTCGCCATCAAGAAAAATGCAGACGGTCAACGGGTCCGCACTCTGCACGTGATCGCCAAGATGCCGCAAGCGGCCGTGCAAATCGGCAGCCGCGGCGCTCGCGTCCATGCGGCTATAGACGAAACCAATCAAGTCGGAAAGCTGGTGATCGCGGAACAGGCCGGTGATTCCATTGCCGCCGATCTGCAAGCGCCACGGTTTGTACAAGCGATCCGCATTCGCGGCGATGCCGTTGGAGTCGCGGAAGAAACCCACGTTGAGGGTGCGGCCGAGTACTCCTTCGTCCGTGCCGAACCATTGGAAACCTTCTTCCATGGCGATGGTGAGCGCCTGATCGGAAACGGATCCTTCGGACGGCCAAAGCCCGGCGGGTTTTGAACCGAAGACGCGTTCGTGATATGCGCGCGCTCGGCGGAGTTGCTCGCGCGCGTCTTCGGGATAGCGGTAGGCGCGGCGCGGCAGCGGCGTGCCGGGATTCGCGACGCGCGCGATGTCGGAATCACAGAGCAGCGGCAGAATCGGATGATAAAAAGGAGTAGTGCTGATTTCGATTTGACCGGTTTGCGCGGCCTCGCGATAAATGGGCAGGACCAGGTTCAATAACTCCATCTGCTTCGCTTGCAGATCGGTCTTGTCGCGCTCGGTGAAATCTTTTCCCTTCGTTGCGAGGCGGTTGATGACTTCATCTTTCGAGAACCATTCTTCGTCCATCCAGGCAAGTTGAGAAAGTACTTGAAGATCGCGCCAGTCGCGTGTCGTAAAGGTCACCAGCGCCTGAGCGCCGCCGGCGGGCCGCGACCATTCAAGAAGTTCCACGAAGCGCGGCCATCGCGCCAATAGGTGTTCATGATTGAGCTGAAACGCGCGCGCGAGAATCTCCACTTTGTCTTCCCGCGTAAGGTCGTCGGTCTTTTTTAACGCCAGCGCGTACCAAGGCTCGTCGAATTTTCCACTCGCGTATTCCTCGATCTGCATGCCGAGCGAGGGGACGACATTGAAGGTGGCGTGAAAACCAGGCGCTTCCTGAAGCACGCGCACCATGCCCCAGTAATCTTTCACGGCGTGCAAACGCGTCCACGGGAGTACATAGCGGCCGGTTTCGGGATCGCGATACTGAGGCTGATGCATGTGCCATAGCACGACCAGGTGGATGCGATTCATCGCACGCGCCTCCGCTGCGGCTGCGCGGGCGTCCTCTTTGAGGACGGGGTTGAGGGCGGGCAGCGCCGGGCGGGGCAAGCGCCGCCCCTGCCAGGGATTATTCGGGGCGGATCGGCCGCATGTACGTCTGGAGCGCCCATGTTACACTCACCGTTCTCATCATGCGCATCCTGGACCGCTATATTGTCCGCGAAGTTTTTCGTCATGCGTTCCTTGGACTGGTCGTTTTTACCTTTGTCTTTTTCGTCCCGCAACTGGTTCGTCTGACGGCCTTGTTCGTGAGGCATACCGGGTCGGGCGCGCAGATCGCGGAACTCTTTCTGTGTATTTTCCCCGGCGTCCTTGCGTTCACCACTCCGATGGCCATCCTGATCGGTGTGCTCCTGGGCTTGGGGCGCATGTCGGCGGACAGCGAAATCATTGCGCTCTCCGCGCTGGGGATTGGCCGGCGGCGGATCCTGGTGCCGGTCGGCGTACTGGCCACGACCGGGGCGATCGTGACGCTGGCGATGACTCTGTGGTTGGCGCCGCTCGCACTAAAGACACTCCGTAGCCTGGAAGCGGAACTCACCGCGTCGCAAATCAACTTCGCCGTGCAGCCGCGGGTATTCGATGAACGCTTCCCTCATGAGGTGCTTTACGTAAACGATATCTCCGCCAGCGGCACGCAATGGCGCGGCGTATTTATAGCGGAGACCGGCGGAGAAAACGGCTCGCGCCTGACCCTGGCGGAGAGCGCAATTGTAGTCGCAGAACCCAAGTACGGCAAGTTAGAGCTTCACTTGAAGGGTGGAACCACGCACGATTTCGACCGTGATGATCCGGATCATTACTCGGTGACGGCCTTCGGCCAGAGCGATTGGCCGATTGAAGTGACCGGACTGGTGCCTGCGCAACAGGCGCGACAGATCAAGAATGATGAGCGATCTGTCCCGGAACTTGCCGCGGAAGCAGGCCCGGATTGGCGGGAAGCGCGCGTGGAACTGCAGCGGCGCTTCGCGTTCCCTGCGGCGTGCTTTGCATTTGCCCTGATCGCCGTGCCGATAGGGGCGCAACCTCGACGGGGCGGACGCGCGGCTGGATCGTTGATCGCGGTGCTGCTGATTGCCGGATATTACCTATTGCTGATTTTCGGCAGCGGGCTCGCGCGCGAAGGTACACTCCCGCCGGTGTTGGGCTTATGGATGGCGAACGCGCTGCTGATGGTCTGTGGGCTGGCGCTGCTGCCGCGGATGGAGCAGTTTCACGGTGAGGTGCGGTGGTTCCAGTGGATTGGGAGATTCCGGGCCTGGCTGCGACTCCGCCGGCTGCGCAAATCGCGTGCGCGGGCGGCCGCGGCGGCGAGGGCGGCGAATGGTTCGCGTTCGCAAGGCGAAGGGGGCACGCAGACCGGTGGAAGCTTTCCGCGACTGATGGATCTTTATTTATTGCGGCGTTTTTTCTGGTATTTCGTGCTGCTCATGGGGGCGTTTGTTTTTCTCTTCGAGGCATTCACCTTTTTTGAACTGCTTGACGATATTGCGCGTCACCACGTGGCGTTTTTGACGGTGGTGGACTACTTCGGCAGCCTGACGCCGTATCTTCTCTATCAGCTTGCGCCGCTGGCGGCGCTGGTGGCGACGCTGGTGACCGTCGGTGTGATGAGCAAAAATAATGAGATTGTGGCTTGCAAGGCGAGCGGGATCAGTCTCTATCGGCTCGCGGGTCCCCTGCTCCTCGCCGGCATCGTGTTGGCCTCAACGATGATCCTGGTCGACGACACCTATCTCCCCTATGCGAATCAGAGGCAAGATGCGCTGAGGAACCAGATCAAGGGGCGCCCTCCGCAGACGTATCGACAGCCGGAACGCTGGATCTTCGGCGAAAACGCTAAGATTTATAATTACGATTTGTTCGATCCCAACCAAAGTCTATTTGGAGGGCTCAGCGTCGTGGAGATCGACCCTACAACCTTCCAGGTCCGCCGACGAGTATTCGCGTCGCGGGCGCAGTGGTCGGAAGCACAAAATCTGTGGGTGTTGGAGTCAGGATGGGTGCGGGATTTTTCCGATGGCGTGATCAAGCGGTATGAGCGGTTCAATGTTAAAGACTTACCTGAACTAACCGAACCGCCGAGTTATTTTCATCGCGAGGTGCGCCAGGCGTTCCAAATGAACTGGAGCGAACTGCGGAGATACATTGACGGGCTTCATCGGGCGGGCTTCGACGTGGCCACACTGACTGTGCAGTTGCACCGGAAGCTGGCGTTTCCTCTAATTGCGCCGATCAGTATGTTGTTGGCATTTCCTTTCGCATTCCTGGTGGGGACCCGCGGGGCCGTGGGTGGAGTCGCGATCGGCGTTGCGATCGGGATTTTGTATTGGCTTGGTGCGGAGTTGCTAACGGCGATGGGTGGAGTCGGGCAGTTACCACCACTTTTAGCGGGGTGGGCGCCGGATATTATTTTCTTCTTCTTGGGGTTGTATTTCTTTTTCAGGATGCCAACCTAGTTTTTTTGTTGGATGCCCTGTCTATTTCGAGCTGCCGATAATTTGTGGCCGTTGTCCGTTGGCGACCATTGCCGCGTTCTCACGCGGTCGCCGTCCGAGCGCAGACAGGAGTGTCTGTGCTACTTGTTGTCGGCGCGGAATCTGTCGCCGCGCCGACAACGTAGGTTTTTGTTTAGATTTGCAAAGCAGTTGCGCTGATTTCTTCGCGAACTACTTCCGTTTTTTCCTGCCGCTCGCCTTTTCTTCAACTGCTGCCTGAGCTGCGCCTAAGCGTGAAATGGGCACTCGGTATGGGGACGCGCTTACGTAGTCCATGCCTACCGTGTGGCAGAACTTTACGCTGTCCAGGTCGCCGCCGTGTTCTCCGCAGATTCCGACTTTTAGCCTCGGGCGGCTTTCGCGACCCTTCTCGATACCCCACCGGATGAGCATGCCGACGCCTTTCGTGTCGAGCGATTGGAACGGGTCGGAGGCGAAGACGCCCGCCTTTTTTTCATCCACGTAGTCCGGAAGGAAGCGGCCCGCGTCGTCGCGCGATAGCCCCATCGTTGTCTGGGTCAGGTCGTTGGTGCCGAAGGAGAAGAACTCGGCGAGTTCCGCGATCTCATTGGCGAGCAATGCGGCGCGCGGGAGTTCAATCATAGTGCCAACGAGATATTCAAGTTTTACTCCAGATTTCTTGATCAGCCCGTCGGCGACTCGACGCGTGGCTTGTTCAAGGATGGAAAACTCTTTTCTGTCTAGAGTGAGTGGGTGCATGATCTCAGGTAACACCTTAACTCCTGCTTTCTTGCACTCGATGCCCGCTTCAATGATGGCGCGGACCTGCATCTCTAGAATTTCCGGATAGGTGATACACAAACGGCAGCCGCGATGCCCGAGCATTGGGTTCGATTCATGGAGTTGCTCTACGCGACGGGAAACCACGTCCGGGCTAAGACCAAGTTCCTTCGCTAGCTCTTCCTGCTTCTTCCGCTCGTGCGGAACAAATTCATGTAGGGGCGGATCGATGAGACGGATGGTCACCGGGAAGCCGTCCATGGCTTTGAAGATCCCGATGAAGTCGCGGCGCTGGAATGGCAAAAGCTTGTCTAACGCTTTAACTCTGGCCTCTTTCGTATCGGCGAGAATCATTTCCTGGATGGCTCGCTGACGCTCCTGGCCCTTCTCGGGGTGCTCGAAATCAGTAAAGAACATGTGTTCTGTGCGGCAGAGGCCGATGCCTTGCGCACCAAAATCGCGAGCCTTGCGCGCGTCCTGCGGCGTATCGGCGTTGGTGCGGATGCCGAGGCGGCGCATGCCATCGCCCCATTTCATCAGCGTCTCGTAGGCTGGCGGAAATTGCGGAGTTACCAGATCCATCTGGCCGGAGTAAACCACGCCTTCCCCGCCGTCCAGCGTGATCCACTCGCCTTCCTTCACGCTCTCGCCGCCTGCGGTCATCGTCTTGGACTTGTAGTCGATGTTGAATTTTTCTGCGCCGACGATGCAGCACTTGCCCCAACCGCGGGCAACTACGGCGGCGTGACTGGTCTTCCCGCCCGTTGCTGTGAGGATTCCCTGCGCGACAGCCATGCCTCCAACATCTTCGGGGCTGGTTTCGCGGCGAACGAGGATGACCTTTTCCCCCTTCCGGGCCCAGTCTTCGGCGTCGTGGGCGGAAAAGACGACCTTACCCACGGCGGCGCCGGGAACGGCGTTGATCCCGGTGCCCAGTATTCTCGACTCCAAGGATTTCCTGTCCAACTTCGTGTCGATGACCGGGTAGAAGAGGCGCTCGATGTCTTCGGGCCTGATGCGCATGACTGCTTCTTCCTTGGTGATGAGTTTCTCGTTGGCCATGTCGACGGCCATGCGGAATGCGGCGGAAGGAGTGCGCTTACCCGTGCGGGTCTGCAACATATATAAGGTACCGTCTTCGACGGTGAACTCCATGTCCTGCATGTCGCGGAAGTGTTTCTCAAGTTTTTCTCGAACTTTTTCGAGCTGTCCGTAAACTTTGGGCATGATCTTCTTCATTTCGGTCAGGTGCATGGGTGTGCGGATTCCGGCTACCACGTCCTCGCCCTGCGCGTTGACGAGATAGTCGCCGTAGAAGACCTTTTCGCCGGAGCTGGGGTTGCGAGTGAAGCAGACTCCGGTGCCAGAATTGTCGCCGGTATTCCCAAAGACCATTTGCACGACGTTGACGGCAGTTCCCAAAAGGCCGGTGATTTTCTCTACACGGCGGTACGTGACCGCCTTTTCTGCCATCCAGGAACCGAACACCGCGCCAACGGCGCCCCAGAGCTGCTCGATGGGGTCTTCGGGGAAATCCTTGCCGGTTTTCTGCCGAAAGAATGCTTTGTACTCGGCGACAAGCTCTTTCCAACCGCTGGCGGGTACGGCGGTGTCTTCTCTCACGCCGACTCGTTGCTTCATGGCGTGGAGGCGGTCTTCGAGGTCACCCTTAGGGAGTTCCATGACAACGCTGGAATACATTTGTACGAAGCGGCGATAGGCATCGTAGGCAAAGCGTTCGTTATTGACGCTGGCAGCGAGTCCCTGTACGGAGCGATCGTTGAGTCCCAGATTGAGAATGGTCTCCATCATCCCGGGCATGGAGCGCGCGGAACCAGAGCGGACGCTGACGAGGAGCGGGCTATTGGGATCTCCCAGTTTCTTCTTGGTAACTTTCTCCAACCGGGATACGTTCTCCGCGACCTGCTTCCTGAGTTCCGCGGGATACTTCTTGCCGTTCTTGTAGTAATAGTCGCAAGCTTCGGTGGAGATGGTGAAGCCCGCAGGCACCGGGAGGCCAATTTTGGTCATCTCGGCGAGGCCTGCGCCTTTGCCGCCGAGCAGATCGCGCCAGGAACTGTCGCCTTCCGCTTTACCTGCTCCGAAGAAATAAACCCATTTAGTCACTGTGTCCCTCGCATTTGATTTATTGTGAAGCGAAAGCCTTTCTTAGTAGAGCTTGCGATCGCCCGGTCGCCGGCAGTGATCGCACTGTACGGGTTCCGCCGAGTGGGGAAGCTCGTCCCTACAATTGCCTTCGGTGGGCGCGCCGACAATTAAAGTTGCCCCTGCGTTGTCGGCGTGTCGACGTACTTGAGCGCTTTGGTTGCCTGCGATCTTAACAAACGCTTTATATTTCAACGCCGTTCGTCTCCGCCGATTTCAGAAAAGTCCGCGATGGTCGTAAACTCGCGCAGTTGCTCCGACAGCAGCGCGAGGCGGTTCTTGCGAACTGCTTCATCCTCAGCCATCACCATGACCTCTTCAAAGAAACGATCCACAGACTTCCGCAGGCCCGCGATGCGATCCAGAGCTTGCTCGTAGCGGCCAGCCCTTTTCTCAGCTTGTACTTTAACTGCTGCCTCCCTACCCGCAGCAAAGAGCTCTCTCTCGGCGGCGCTCTCAAACAGCTCCGGGTTAACAACCGTTCCGTCTCTCAAATTGGCCTTCTCGAGGATCTTGCGGATGCGCTTGAAGGAGACCGTCAGCGGTTCAAAATTCTTAGATTTGCGGATGGCGCGCAAAGCGAGCAGGCGCTTCTGCGCATCTACCAGATCGTCGGCGCCTGCGCGGAACACGGCGTTGACTTCGTCGTAGCTAAAGCCTGCACGTTCGCGGAACACAAATTTCGCGCGGTCAAGAAGGAACTCCATGATCTGCGATTCTTGTGCCGGAGTGACGGCGTGTTTGGGAGCATAGGTGTGCAGGGCCTTCGCAGCACAGGCGATCGCAAGAGAAAGGGATAGTGGCAGCTTCTTATCAAGTATGACTTTAACTGCACCGAGTGCTGCTCGACGCAAAGCGTAAGCATCACTTGAACCCGTGGGGATAATCCCGACCGCAAAACAGCCTACGATGGAGTCGAGCTTGTCCGCCAAGGCCACGCCACATCCAATGAGGTTGCGCGGGATTGGATCATCCAGGCCGACAGGACGGTAGTGATCGTAGACGGCATCAGCAACATCATCGGGTTCACCTTGGGCACGTGCGTAGAGTCCTCCAACGATGCCCTGGAGTTCCGGGAACTCGCGAACCATTTCGGTTGCTAAATCGCACTTGGCGAGTTCGGCGGCGCGGTCAGCGTCAGCGACGGAAGCTTGCGAGATTCCCAGGTTAAACCATTGCTCCATCAGCCAGCGGGCGATGGCGCGGACGCGTTCGACCTTGTCGGCATAACTGCCGAGGCGAGACTCGTAGGTGACTTTGGAGAGTTTCGGGAGATAGTCGGCGAGTCGACATTTCTGGTCGGCGGCCCAGAAAAACTGCGCGTCGGCAAAACGAGCACGAAGGACGCTTTCGTGGCCAGCGCAGACCAGCCCCTTGGAATCCCTGGCGAGATTAATCACTGCGAAAAAATTAGGGGCGAGCTCCGCGTTCCGCCTCTCGATCGCGAAGTATTTTTGATGGTCGCGCATCACCGTGATAAGAATCTCATCCGGCAAACTGAGGAACTTCTCGTCGAACCCGCCTTCGATGACCGTTGGATATTCATTTAAGTAGGCCACCAGGTTGAGCAACGAGGGGTCTTCGTGGAGGCGGTAGCCACTTCTTTTTGTGTGGGCGGAGAGTTCGCGTTCAATCTTCTCGCGACGCTCGGAAGGGCGCAAAATCACGCCGTTGGCGCGAAGCTTTTTCTCGTAGTCGGCGAAATCGCGCACACGGATTTCGGAAGCACCTAGAAACCGATGACCGCGGGTTACGTCGCCAGCAGCGATTCTGCCGAAAGCGAACTTCAGGGTCTTGCCGCCTAGCAAGGCCACGATCCACCGGATAGGACGAATGAACCGCGCGCCGTCAAGGCCAGTCCACGTCATGCTCCGAGACCAGGAAAGGTCGTGAATGGCGCGGGGCAGAATTTCACTCAGTATCTGTTCGGAGGTACGTCCGCGCTTGGTTTGTTTGGCGGCCAGGTATTCGCCCTTGGGGGTCTGGACGATAAAGATGTCCACGAGTCGAATTCCCTGCTTTTCCGCGAAGCTGACAGCGGCGCGTGTCGGCTCACCGACCTGATCGTAGCCGACTGACTTCGGTGGACCGGTGACCTCGTTAACGACGTCTGCCTGTTTTACCGGGAAGCCGGTAACATGGGCGGTCAGGCGTCGAGGACCGCTAAACGTCTCGACGTGGATGCCTTCGATGAGGTTCTCGGCCGTGAGTAGTTTCTCAAGATTTACCTTCAGTTCCTCCTCAGCTCGTGGGAGCATTCCGGCAGGGATCTCTTCGCATCCGATTTCGAAGAGAAGGTCTAATTTCTTTTCGGAAGTATCACTTGAAGACTTGCGAGCTTGCTTGGTCATGCCCGCACCTCACGGCGAACGGTCGGGCCGCCGATCTGTTGCAGGTACGCCGCAGCCGTCCGACACGCCACGGTTCGGACGCGGCCCATCAATGCGGCGCGCTCGGTGGTTGAGATCACGCCTCGGGCGTCCAGCAGGTTGAACAGGTGTGAGCACTTCAAGCAATGGTCGTAGGCTGCGAGAACTGGAAACTTCGAGTTATTCTTTCCTTCCAAAGATGCAAGGACTTCGAGTAATTCTTTAGCTTGCTTCTCGTGTAACTCGAACCCTGCCCGAATCGACGATGCATCGCTGCGATCGAAGCTGTATACGGAGAATTGCTGTTCTTCCATCAGACGAATATCACCGTAGGTTTTGTCGGCGGACCATCGCATGTCATAGACGCTGTCAACATTCTGCAGAAAAGCGCAGATGCGTTCGAGGCCGTACGTGAGTTCGACGGAAATTGGATCCAAATCCAGTCCGCCACTTTGCTGAAAGTACGTGAACTGCGTAATCTCAAGTCCATCTAGAAGAACCTGCCAACCGATTCCCCACGCACCGAGCGTGGGCGACTCCCAGTTATCTTCCTCGAAGCGAATGTCGTGCTCCTTTAGTTCGATACCGATAGCAGCGAGGCTCTTCAGATAGAGATCCTGGACATCAACTGGCGGGGGTTTAAGTACCACTTGAAATTGTAAGTGCTTATAGAGGCGCTTCGGATTTTCTCCGTAGCGACCGTCGGCGGGCCGACGACTTGGTTGCACGTAGGCCACGCGGTAAGGGGCCGGACCAAGAACGCGAAGAAATGTTTCAGGGTGCATAGTTCCAGCGCCCATCTCGACGTCATATGGCTGTTGAAGCACGCATCCCTGGCGAACCCAAAAATGTGACAGCTTCAGAATTAGATCTTGAAGCGTAAGACCGGTGCGATGATGTTCATGTTTTACTTTAGCTCTCAAGTCGTCTCCAACAAGGTCCTGGTGCCCAATTTTCTTTCAGTATGATGCTCGATCCAGTCCAGTGCCGCCTCGCGTAGCTCCTTTGCGGCGGCCCGCAGAGGCTCCGTGCTCTCGATGCGATCCAGTCGCTGGGTCGCGAACGTCTCGGCGAGATGACGCGCAGACACGTGCAGTGGCCGCATACCCTGTCGCCGATGCTTTTCATCGACGAGGCCAGGCTCCCAAGGCGCGTGGAATGCCGCCTGGCTTCCGAAGACCTCGCCGCATACCGCACACCGATCAAACCTCGGCAGGAACCCACCGAGACGGACAGTCCAAAACGCAAAGTAACTCAGCGGAAGAACCCAGTCTGCCGTTCGTTCAATCTCGCGAGTTGCCAGCAAAATGAGCCGGAACATGGACTCCGCCACTTCATGTTCCGGCAAAATCAGTTCGGAGATTTCACTGACGACCGCTAACCCGATGCTCAGGCCATAGTCGCTCTGCGCTTTGTTAAAGGACTCGATCAGCTCGCATTGCTGAATGCGGACGAGATCGCGCGTTTCCTTTTCGACGTACCAAATCTGCACGTGAGAAAGAATCTCGAGCGTGGAACCGTAACGGTTCTTGATGCGCCGGGCCCCGCCTGCGACGCCGCGAATGCGGCCGGAGTTTCGCCCCAGAAAGCTGACGAGGCGGTCGGCCTCGCCCAGAGGGAACGTCTTTAAGATGATGGCTTCCGTTTCCCGGGCGGGCATTCGTTGTGGCGCGCCGACGATGCGTCGAACGCGTAGCAAACTTGTCCGAACCGCACGCGCACGCAGAACTATTTTACTTATCACAGGCGCGGGCGTGGCGCAATTCTTTCCGAGGAAAAAATCGTTTGCGGCCGGCAGATCTCCGGAATATCGACGCACCTCTGGAATAATGCACCCCTACGTTCTGTTAACCACGATGCGTGGCGCCAATAATTATCGGACACGACGCAAAGAGATGTTCCCAATCTTCTTCTCTTTCGCTACTCTGCACCCCGACGCATGTTCATTCCTCTCAAAGACCTGAATCCTCGCCGAACATTCCCCATTGTCAATACGGCACTAATTCTCGCCAACGTTGCGGTGTTCGTCTATCAACTCACGCTGCCGGCGCACGCCTTCAAGGTGTTTGTCATGGCCAATGCCACGATCCCAGCCCGTTTCCCTGCTGCTCTCGCGGGCCATGCGCCGCTTGAGGGCGCGCTCGTTCCGCTCGTCACGAGCATGTTTCTACATGCCGGCATCGCTCACATTCTTGGGAACATGCTGTTTTTATGGATCTTTGGCGACAATGTGGAAGACTTCTACGGTCATTTCGCCTATCTCTTGTTCTACTTAGGGTGCGGAATCGGGGCGGGATTGCTACACGTCCTCTTCAACTGGAACTCGACGTTGCCGTCTCTCGGTGCCAGCGGAGCGATCTCGGGGGTAATGGGTGCCTATCTGATCCTGTATCCCGGGTCGCGCATTCTGACTCTGGTGTTCATATTCCTTATCCCGATTCCGGCTGTCGTCATCCTGGCGCTTTGGTTCGTCATGCAATTCGTATCTGGAGTTTCTTCTTTAGGTATGGCCGCAACCGGCGGAGTCGCTTGGTGGGCTCACATCGGAGGGTTTCTGTTAGGAATGGGAATCACGAATCTGACGCGACGCAGCCACTAAATCGAAGGTATTGGTTGAATCTCAGAGTCTCAATATCAAGTACAACTTAACGTCACTCAATGTTCGCACTCACGAACTCAGCCAGCCAGGACCCGACGTCTGTCGTGGCTTTGTCTCCACCTAAATCCGGCGTCAAGTAGTTCTTGAGCAATGCCGCTTTCACAGCTTTGCGTAGAATGGAAGCCTCGCGGCTCCATCCCAGGAATTCAAGCATCATCGCAGATGCCAGTACCGATCCCAGTGGGTTGGCAATCCCCTTGCCCGCGATGTTCGGGGCAGATCCATGAACCGGCTCAAAGAGCGACGTTTGACCCGGATGAATGTTCCCCGAAGGCGCCACGCCAAGTCCGCCAACCAACTGAGCACTGAGGTCGCTGATGATGTCGCCGAAGAGGTTGCAGGTCACGATGACATCGAACTGCGACGGGTCCCGGACGACCTCCATGGCCAGTGTGTCGATGAACAGGTGGCGGGAATCGATCTCGGGATATTCCTTGCGAACTTCCTTGAAGACCCGCTGCCACAGATCATGAGCGAAGGTCATGGCATTGGACTTGTCGCTCATGCAAACGCGCTTGAGTTTATGCTGCCGGGCGTAGTCGAAGGCGTACCGGATGATGCGCTCGACACCCTTCCGACTGTTGACGTCCTCTTGAAGGGCAATTTCGTCCCCGGTATCCTTCTTAAAGAAACCTCCGACCCCGACGTAGAGCCCCTCGGTGTTTTCCCGGAAGACAATCATGCGGATATCGCGCTCGGTTCGGTTGCGGAGTGGGGTGAGGCGGTCGTGGAGCAACTCCGCAGGCCGCGCGTTGACGTAGAGATCCAATTTGAACCGCAGCCCCAGGAGAATGTCGGCGGCGTGCTGGTTCGAGGGAACGCGCGGGTCGCCCAGTGCGCCGAACAGGATGGCGTCAAATTCGTCGCGAAGCATCTCTACGGCGCCCGGAGGCAAGGAAACCGCTTCGCTAAGATATTTGTCCGCGCCCCAGTCGAACTCGACAAATTCAATACTTCGGCCGCCGGCGGACGTGACCGCACGCAAAACCTTCACAGCCTCCGGCGTGACTTCCTTGCCGATCCCGTCGCCGGGAATTACCGCGATCCGGGCGGCCGGGCCTCCCTGGCGCAAAGGTGTCTTTGGCACGGTCGTCTCCTAACGATTCACTTTGGGGGTTGAGCCCACCTAATTCGGGCAGACTACGGTAGCACAGGCGGCCATCCCTCGAATTAGGGCTGCTTGCCGTGTACTGCCTAGCCCGAATGCTCGCAGGCTGAAGGCCCGCGCCACATTGTATCGCGGCGCGTCAGACCAACTGTTCGGTTCGCACGGTGAGTTTGTCGATGTGGTCGAGCCGAGGCTGGAAGCCGATGCCCGGCCCGCTGGGCGCCCGAATGGTGCCTTGCGGCGAAACGACCACTTCCGGCTCGACGATGTCCTGGACCCAGTAGCGACGACTGGCGGATACATCGCCCGGTAGAGTGAAATTCGGCAGGGTTGAGAGCGCGATGTTATGCGCGCGGCCGATGCCAGATTCGAGCATGCCACCGCACCACACGGGGATGCTACTTTCCTGACACAGGTCGTGGATCCTGCGCGCGACGGTGTAACCTCCGACGCGACCGAGCTTGATGTTGATGATTTTGCACGCTCCGAGCGCAATCGCGGCGCGCGTTTGTTCCAAAGTGTGCACGGCTTCGTCCAAGCAGATCGGCGTTGTCAGTTTCCTCTGGAGCTCGGCGTGATTGTAGATATCGTCCCAGCCGAGCGGCTGCTCGATCATCATCAAATAGAAGGCGTCCAATTGCTTTAGCAGCGGCCAGTCTTCCATGCGGTACGCGGAATTGGCGTCCACCATCAACTTGATCGTGGGGAAATCCCGCCGCAATCGCTGCACCGGCTCCAGGTCTTTGCCGGGCTTGATTTTGATCTTGATGCGCTGGTATCCGGCGTCGAGTTCTTTCTTCACAGCGGCGGCGAGGTCGTCCAGCGATGGTTTTATCCCGATGGAAACGCCGCAGGCGATTTCCTCGCGCGTGCCGCCGAGAAGCTTCCACAGCGGGATGCCTTTGTGCTTGGCTTCGGCGTCCCAGACCGCAGCTTCCAGGCTTCCCTTGGCCATATTGTGCCCGCGAACGGGTTCCAGCATCGCGGAGACATCTGCGGCAGCAACGAACTCTTTCCCTTTCATGATCGGCCAAAGATGTTCCCGCAAGATGTGCCAGGCGGTCTCCACGGTTTCCGGGCTGTACTGGGGATTTTCACCCGCCACGCATTCCGCCCAGCCGGTGACGCCATCGACGTCGGCTTCCACCAACAGGATGCGTCGATCGTGCGTCACGCCATTGCTGATCTCGAATGGCGCGATCAGCTGCATCGCTAATTCCCGCAAAATCACCCGACGAATCCGCATGCGTGAAGATCTCCCTTAGTTCGGTCTTGCAGATTTGATTCTAAAAATCGCTCCATGGGGCCAAGAGATAAGCGGATCCCGCGGGAGTTTCCCGCATGGCGATCGCGGCGTAACCCCGTGCGAACCAATGCGTGAATTCCGCGCGGATGCGGTCTTGGACGAGCTTTACTTGCTCCGAATCGCTATGTTTCCAGCGCACCAGATCGGCAGGTAACGCAATCTCAACGGGCGCGCTGGCCGGCATCTTGACAAGGTTACCGATCGAGGCAATGACGCGCGGAGAGTCTAGCCGCCATTCCGCGAGAAGGCGATCGGTTTCGAGACCTCGGTGGAGCGGGCTGGTGGTCACCCCGTAGAGATTCGGCTTGTATTGACGGCAAATCGCTCCCAGACGGTTCAGATTGAAGTGCGCATTGCGCAATTCCAGTGGGTCAAACGTCCATTGGATAAAACGAATTTCGCGGCCCAGAGCCTCTTCGCGCTGAAAGAGTTTCAGCAAGCGGCCGACGCCGCGATCGCGGTAGTCCTGGTGAACGCCGGTGTGATGAGAATGCAGATAAACGACGCCGTCGCGAAAGCCGACGAGGGCGAGCGTGTAGCCGACGAGTCTGGCGCCGTCGAACGCGCCGAGAACTTGCCCCCCAGTCTCGCTAGCGACGATGAAGCCTGTCACCGGCTCAACTTCCAGGTCCGATTCGCCCCAGACTTCGCGTTGCAGCGCCACGCAGTCATGAAATTCCTGCTGCGTTGCGCACTTGCGCACGAGGACGCCAGGGCTCATCGAGGCTGACCCGCCTTGCGTCCGGCGGGGGCTTGTCGCGCAGGAGCGATGCTGGATTCTTTATGCAGAGGATCGGACAGCTTGGCCGCGTTCCAAAGCGATTCCTTCTCGGGCCGCGGCACGTCCTCAAATTTGCGCCCGCTATTCGCAGCCCGCCGCTCCATTTCATGAAAACGCCGTACGAACTTGGCATTGGCATTTTTCAAAGCGATCTCAGGATCGACGTGGAGAAAGCGCGCCAAGTTGACTGCCGCGAACAGCAGGTCGCCCAGCTCTTCCTCAAGCTTCCGTTGATTGCCCGCTTTCAAGGCGTGCTGGATCTCGCCAGTTTCTTCGCGCAGTTTGTCGAAAATGCCTTCGGCGTTACCCCAATCGAAGCCGGTGCGCGCGGCCTTCTTTGTGAGTTGCAAGCCTTCGAGCGTGGCCGGAATGGCGCGAGGTACACCGTCCAGCGCGGATTCCGGTTTTCGTTCCGTTGCGCCGGATGGATCCGCTGATTCTTTGGCCTGGCGCTCCTGCGCTTTAATTCTGTGCCAGTGCTTCAGCACTTCGGTAGAGTCCTTTGCGCGTTTCTCGCCAAACACATGGGGATGCCGCCGAATCATCTTTTCGTGCACCGCGCGAATCACGTCGGAAACCTCGAAGCGGCCTTCTTCCGCGGCGATTTGCGAATGAAAAGTCACCTGGAGCAAGAGATCGCCCAGTTCTTCGACAAATTTTTCGTCGTCGCCGCTTTCAAGCGCGTCCAGCACCTCGTAGGCTTCTTCGATGAGGTACGTTCTTAGCGTGTGATGGGTCTGCTCGCGATCCCAGGGACAGCCGTCGGGATCGCGCAGACGCTTCTGAATGGCGACAAGCTTCTCAAACCAATCGCCCGGGGACAGATGGTTGGTATGAGTCCTTTTTCGAGAAGAGGGGCTAGTTTTCCGGACTGCTTTCGAGGGCTTTTTGCGCGAGGCCATGTCCCGTCCGTAGAAGTATTGAGTGTAGCAAACCGCCGACTGTATGACGTGAAGAGTGGTTTGGCAAGCGATGCGCGCGAGGCGGCGTCGAGCGGGGCGCTACCCAAAAGATGCACTGCGATGCTAAACTTGAAGAGAATACAAGATATAGAGGAATGTCATTTGCCCGATCATAAGCAGGAAGATTCGTTTCGTGTAATCGACCGCCGCCCGTTTACCGCGGAAGGCGAACTTCGCAAAGAAGTAGTGGCGCAGGAAGAGCGAGAAGCGGAGCGCGAGGCTGCGGTTCGCCCGCCAAGCCCGCCGCCCGCAGTGAACGAAGCCGTTGCCGCGCCCCCGCCGCCTGCGGACGCGCCAAAACGCTCGCCCGCATTCGAGAACCTAGTGCGGATGCTGGGGAGCAACGCCGCGATGGTGCTGGGTGCATATGCTGACCCGCGAACCGGGCAGCCGATGATCGATCCGGATGCCGCACGCGAGTTGATCGACATGCTCGACGCGCTTCGCGAGAAGACCCACGGAAACTTGGCGCCAGAAGAGGATAGTTTGCTGCTGGATTTGCTGGGAAAGTTGAAGATGACCTATTTGGAAGTCAACCAGGCCGTTGCCGCGCAAGCGCAAGCCGCCCAGGTCAAAGCGAAAACGCGTCCCTAGCTATGCCGTTGGGCGCCCGGTTCACTCGCGGCCTTTGCCCAACCTGATCGCGCCATGCCTTCCGAACCAATAAAAGTGACCGTTCTGGGTTCCGGCACATCGATGGGCGTTCCGTCGCTCGGCTGTCACTGCCGTGTGTGCACTTCCCGCGACCCGCATGACAACCGCTTGCGGCCATCCTTGCTGCTTTCCCGCAACGGGCAAAACGTGGTGATTGATACGACCCCGGACTTTCGGCAGCAGGCGTTGCGAGTGGGTCTCGACCGCCTGGATGCGATTGTTCTTACGCACGGCCATGCCGACCACATCCTCGGCTTTGATGATATTCGCCCGTTCAACATCCGCCAGAACGCGTCGCTGCCGGTGTACGGCTCGGAAGAAACGTTTGCGGTCATCCGGCGCGCGTTCGCCTACGTCTTCGACGGCCGGCCGACCTACAGCACCATACCGAGCGTGACCCTGCATGAAGTTAACGGTCCTTTCGAGCTGATGGGTGTGCAATTTGTGCCGGTGCCGTTGTTGCACGGAGACTTGCAGGTGCTGGGTTTTCGCTTCGGACGCGCCGCGTATTTGACGGATTTCGGTTCGCTGCCGGATTCTTCTTTTGCGTTACTGGAGGATTTGGATGTACTGATTCTTGATGCGCTTCGCGACATACCGCATCCGATGCACCTGACCGTTAAACAGGCATTGGCGCTGATCGAGCGTGTGAAGCCGCGGCAAGCGTGGTTTACGCACATCGCGCACGATTTGTCGCACGCGGAAACCAACGAGCGTCTCCGCAAGATGGGATTGACAAATGTGGCGCTGGCGTATGACGGATTGCAGTTTGACGTGCGGGTTGACGAGCCCGTTGGCGGTTCTCGCTCCCGGACCTCCTACTCGGTGCACAGCGCAAAGCCTGCTCAAGCGGCTGTGTTCACAAGCCCGCAGGCGTGGTGTGCGCACTACGGCGCGACAGGGCGCGGCAGCGTGCTGGCCATCGGGAATTTCGATGGCATGCACCTTGGCCATCAAGCCATTTTGAGAGCGGTTGCCCAGCGGGCCGCGGAGAGCGGCGCCGTGGCCACCGCGTTAACATTCGATCCGCCGCCGCGAAAGGTGCTCAGGCCGGATTCGGCACCTCAGCGCCTTTCCACCAATGTCCAACGAATGGAATGGTTCGGAGTCGGGGGGCTTGAGGCGGCGGTCGTTATGCCCTTTACAATGGAACTCGCACGACTCTCGCCGGAAGACTTCGTCGTCGAAATTCTACTGCGCGATCTTCGTGTGCGTGCGGTGTTGGTAGGCGAGAATTTTCGCTTTGGCCACCGCCAAGCCGGCGATGTAAAGCTTCTCCGAGAATTAGGCATGCGGTACGGATTCGATGTGGTGGTAATCCCGCCGGTAATTTATCGAGGCGAGATCGTGTCCAGCACCGCGATACGGAAAGCCATCTCCACTGGCAGCGTCACCCACGCAGCGCGTCTCCTGGGCCGCCCGTTCGTGCTGACCGGCGAAGTCGGCGGCGGCACCGGCACGGGCCGACGCTTTACGTTCCCGACACTGAATCTGGTGCCCGAACAAGAACTGCTACCGGCGCGCGGTGTCTACATCACACGAACGCTGCTGGAGGGCGAGACCAAAAGCCACCGCTCGGTCACCAACGTAGGCATGCGTCCGACATTCAACGGTTCAGCGCTAACCGTCGAAACTCATTTGCTGGACTACTCCGGAGAAGTCCAAGCCAAACGCATCGAGGTTCGCTTCTGGAAGCGCCTGCGCGAAGAAAAAAAGTTCAGCGGCCCGGAAGAATTGCGCGGCCAGATCGCCAAAGACATCGCCAGCGCCGGCCGCTTTTTCTCGCGCCTGCGCCGCTACCGCGCCATCCGCCAACCCGCTTAGGTGGCACAGATACTCCTGTCTGTGCGCAACCGTCACGACGCCGCGAACCGTCCGAGAACGCCAATTTCAATAAATCAGCTTGAAAGGAATTTTGATACGAAGAAGCAACAGGCGCCAGGCGCGGCCCCGGAAACCACCAACCCTATCCCGAAACTTTAGGCAGGCACTCGGCGCAGTAACCGCCAACTTCGGTGCGCGATACGGTCACCTTCATGTGAAAATCGCGCGCGATTTGTTCCTTCAATTGCTCGTACAGGCGGCTTTCGAACTCGCGTACTTTCCCGCACCGCAGACAGGCCACATGGATATGATCCCGCGGGCCATGTGTCTCGTAATAGTGGCGATCGCCGCGCAGGTGCAGCAGGTCCAACTCGTCAATCAAGCCATGTTTTTTGAGCAAGTCGATGGTGCGATAGACCGTGACCAGGTGCACGCCCTGATCGATCTTCTGGGCGCGCTCCAGAATCTGGTCCACATCCAGATGCTGCTCGGCGTCATCCATAACCTGCAAAATGACGCGTCGCTGCCTCGTCAGGCGAATTCCCTTCGCGCCCAGCGTCTGCTGCAAGCTGCCAGTAGTTTCGGCCGTGTTGAGTCGTTCACCGGTAGAAACCCGGTGCTGTGGGGATGCGGGCATACTGCGGTCTCCGAAGGCGCACTGCCGGGCCAGCTAGGAGTGGCCGCCTAAAAGTCGCGCGAGGTCATTGTACATAACGATGGCGAAGAGCACCAAGAGGAACACCAAGCCCACCTGCACAAATCGCTCTTTAAACGCCATGCTGAGATCGCGCCGCAAGCCGCCTTCGATGGCGAGCAACAGAATGTTGCCGCCGTCCAGAATGGGGATCGGCAAAAGATTCAGGATCCCCAAGTTCACGCTGATCAGCACCATCAGCGAGATCACCGCCTGCGCGCCCTTGTGAACCGCCTGCCCCGCCGCGCGAGAGATGCCCACCACGCTCTGCAATTGCCGCACGGAGACGCGCCCGCTGAATAGCTTGCCAACCACGCCAATCGTGTCTCCAATCATCTCGTAGGTCTTTACCGATGCTTCATGCACAGCTTCTACGATAGCCACGCGCTTATAGGCGGTTTCCTCATGCGGCAGCACACCGATCTGGTAGACACGATCGCCACGTTCATTGTTGCCGAGCTGTGGCGTTACCACCAAGTGCAAAGGCTGGCCATCGCGCTCGAGCTCCAACGACAGGGGCCGCCCCCCGGCTCCCCGCACGCGCTCGGTGAATTGTCCCCACCACTGAATGGGCTCACCGTCTACCGACGCGATAACGTCGCCCTCTTTCAAACCCGCTCGCGCGGCAGGCATTCCGGCCTCGACAGCCTCCAGAACCGGCTTGATCGGCAAAAAGCCCAAAACTTGCTCGGGTTGCTCGATATCCTTCGTGTGGACGGGAATCTCGAGTTTGCGCCTCCCGCTGGCGTCTTCTACTTCCATGGAGAGGTTGGTATTTGGTTCGGCGGTGCTGACGATCTTGGTGGCCGCGATCCAATCCGGATTCTGCTCACCATTCAGGGCGACCACTTTGTCGCCCGGGTGCAATCCTGCTGCCGCTGACGTTGAGTTTGCAGGCACGGTCGTAACGACCACCGGCTTTTCCTCGAAGACTGCAAAGGGAACGCCAATAGCCGCAAAATAGACGGTTAACAACAAGATCGGAAAAACCAGATTCACCGCGGGGCCTGCCGCCGAAATGACCGCGCGCTGCCAGCGCGGCTTGCTCATCAACTCGTCCGGCGCCCCAGTTCCGAATCCACCGAACGGTTCAGCACCGTGCAAATGGCCGCCTTTGGCGGCTTCATGCATCGGGGGCGATAGCTTCTCTTCACTGGTCTGGTCGCTGGGTTTCTTAACCGTCCAATTGCGGCCAGGCGAGTCGATATCCGTCGGGTCCTGCCCTGCCATTCGCACATAGCCGCCCAGCGGAATGATGCTGACGCGATAATCCGTGTTCCCGCTCTTCCAGCCAAACAGCCGCGGACCAAAGCCAATCGAGAAGACATCCACGCGCACGCCAAACAGCCGCGCCGCGATAAAGTGACCCCACTCGTGCACGAGAATCATGACTCCTAGCACGAGGCTAACGCCAATTAACAAATCCATACGCTTGCGCTTCCCTTTTCTGCCCGACCCAATCGCTTTGAATAGGGCCGCACCTGGCTAATCTTCACGACGCAGCCGCTGCCGTCATCGCCAACCGTTCCACTTCTTCCTTCGCCATTCGACGTGCTTCGACATCTGCCGTAAGCACGTCATCCATCTTCTCGAAGCGCATGCGCGGCGTCCGCTCCAGCACCTGCTCGATCACTTCAGGTATTCCCAGAAATGGCAGCCGACGTTCCAAGAATGCCGCGACCGCGATTTCATCTGCTGCATTCAACGCGCACGTCAGCGCTCCACCCTGTTTCAGCGCTTCTCTTGCCAACCGTAAGCACGGGAACCGCCTCGTCGAAACGCGCGCAAAGTCGAGGCGGCGTAGCTTGGACCAATCAAGAGCTATTTGTTTGGATGCTACCCGCTCCGGATAGGTTAACGCATACTGGATGGGCATGCGCATGTCCGTTGGTCCAAGTTGTGCCAAAACAGAACCATCCACAAATTCCACCATGGAGTGGATCGTGGACTGCGGATGGATCACGACATCGATCTGATCGGGCCTCATCCCGAACAACCAGCGCGCTTCGATCACCTCAAAACCCTTGTTCATCATGGTGGCGGAATCAATCGTGATGCGATTGCCCATGCGCCAATTTGGATGCGCCAGCGCTTGTTCCGGGGTTACATCCTTGAGCCCGGCCAGCGGCGATTTCCGAAACGGCCCCCCCGAAGCTGTCAGCACCAATCGCCGAACCTCTTGGTGTTGGCCGCCGCGCAAACACTGGTGCACTGCGTTGTGCTCACTATCGACAGGCAGCAATTCGCGACCCGCTTTTTTCGCCGCGGCAATGACTAACTCGCCTGCGGCGACCAGCACCTCCTTGTTCGATAGCGCCACGGTCTTCCCTAGCTTCACGGCTTCGTAAGTCGCCTCTAGCCCAACGACTCCGACCGCCGCAGACACAACGATATCTGCAGCCGTATGCGTACCGACCGCCAGCATGCCTTCGCGCCCATGGTGAATTGCTGGCAGCGGAGAAATACCCCTCGCGCTCAGCCGTCCTACAAGATCGTCAACCTTCGCCGCATCTCCGACCGAAACAATCTCCGGGCGGTAGCGTTCGATCTGCCCGACCAGTTCGTTAAGATTGCTTCCCGCCGCCAACGCGACTACTGCAAAACGCTCCGGGAACGCATTCACTACCGAAAGACACTGCTTCCCAATCGAGCCTGTAGATCCCAAGATGGACAATTTCCGGAAGGTTGGTGTCACAGTTACGTTCTTTCTGATTCCCGTAGCCAAAAGATGTGCCGGCTAATTTCCAGGCGAGTAAACTAAAATCCAATAATACCAGACTGCAGGGATCGCTAAGATTAAAGCGTCAATACGGTCCAAAATCCCGCCATGGCCCGGCAACAATGCGCCCGAATCTTTTACTCCCGCGCTGCGCTTATAGGCCGATTCCAGCAGGTCGCCAGCCTGGCCCGCCACGTTACCCACACCCGCCATCGCGAGTAGATGCGGCACCGGAGCGCTTAGCCACCACGAAAACGCATAGCCTACTAGGAGCGAGCCCGCAAAACTCGCTATCGCCCCTTCCCAAGTCTTCTTCGGGCTCAAGTGTGGCGCAAAAGGATGCTTTCCGAACGCGCGCCCCACGAAATACGCGACCGTGTCACCCACCCACGTGATCACCAATGCGAACAGCAAAAGCCGCGGGCCTTCGCGTTCCCATCCATGAAGGCGTACCGCAAAACTAAGCGGGAAGGCCACAAGCACCAATGCGCTCGAACTGATGCCCGCAGCGGGCAGCGCTTCCACCAGGGGTCGCTTCGTCCACAGGGTCAGCATCGCGACGCCCAGCAAGAACAACGAAAAAACGTCTTGCGTCGTGCCGAGGCCGTTCGCAAAACGCGCGATTTGGCGATGTATCGACAAACCCCAGCCCAGCGGATACGAAGCTTGGAGCGTCACCACCCATTGGGCGTACACCAGCAAAATCGCGCAGGCTGTCGTCCAAATCCGGTACGCGCGATGCCCTATCGCATCTCCCAACCCGAAATATTCGCGAAGCGCAAGGACGACAATAAGCGCGGTCCCAACTGCCACCCAGGCGGTCGAGCCCAATAAAACCAGGCCCACAACAAACGGAATCAGCACAGCGGCCGTCGCCACTCGCTTCCAGGTCATAAGACGGAGATCCCCTGACGGATGATTGTTCCCATAACATCATATCGGAGGAAGGAAATCGCGAAGAAGGGGAGCAAAAGTAGTGGCTTCGCTTCAGCGCGGCCCGGCGCAATCTACAAGCACGATGAAAACGAGCATCATTCTCCAGCCACACGCGCAGACACTTCCGCGTCCGAGCCACCTTCGCGGATGCCGCCATAGCGCCGTTCGCGCTTTTGAAACTCCAAGAAAGACTCCAGCAACCGCGCACGACTGAAGTCCGGCCACAAGGTCTCGGTCACGAAAATCTCCGCGTAAGCAATCTGCCACAACAGAAAATTGCTCACGCGCATTTCTCCGCTCGTCCGAATCAGCAGGTCGGGATCGGGTAGACCGTTGGTGTACAGCCGCCGCGATAGGTCCTCTTCGGTGATCGGAACGCCGTTTCCCTGGACACCCCGCTCCGCTAACAGCGCATTCGCCGCATCCACAATCTCGGCCCGCCCCCCATAATTCAGCGCCAGGCACAGAACCATGCCACCATTTCCCGCGGTCTTCTCCTCCGCGTTCTTCATGTCGTGCTGCACGCCGGCGGGCAACTCACTGGCGCGGCCCAGAAATCGCATGCGGATATTGTTCCGTTGGATCAGGGGCATTTCGGTGCGGAGGTATTCCCGCAAGAGCTGCATCAAAAAGTCGGTTTCCGTCTTCGGCCGCCGCCAATTCTCCACCGAGAACGCGTACAGCGTTAGCGCCTCGATTTTCAACCTCGCGCAGGTTTCGATGGTCGACCGCGCTGTCTGTGTCCCCACTCGATGCCCCGCCACCCGGGGCAGGTGCTTGCGCTGCGCCCAGCGGCCGTTGCCATCCATGATGACCGCCACATGCCGCGGTAACCGCGCCAAATCGAGCTTGGCGAGCAGTTCCGCCTCTTCTGACGTGACCGAGCCGAGCGCGGTGGGCACAGCGACCTGAAGTGTGACATGCGGTTTCATCGGCGGCAGAGCGCTTTCAGCAATTCCTCTTTACGCCGCAAAGTTAACACACCCCTTAGCGGTGGCGCAACGCAGGAGTGCGACGAATTACATCGTAGGCGGCAACAGTATTTCCCTTTAGGGAGACGGCGGCGAAGCCGCAGGGAAGATCGCCGTATACGATAGGACTAACGTCAATGCGATCATCGCAATCGCGGTAACCCACGCTATGATGTTAAATGTAAGCGTGTTGACATACTCTCCCATCAGATCGCGGCGATTTACCAGCAACAAGATGAAGATCACTACCACCGGCAGCCAAATACCGTTGCCTACCTGAGAGAAAATTAGGATTTTCCACAGCGGCGCGTTCGGAAGCAGCACGATGCCAGCTCCGACCCCAATCAGGATCGTGTACAGCCAGTAGAAGATCGGCGCCTCATTGAATTTGTGGTCGATGCCCGCCTCGAATCCCAGCCCTTCGCATATCACGTGCGCCGTCGACAGCGGCAGAATCGAAGCAGCGAACAGCGAAGCGTTCAGCAGGCCGAACGCAAACAGCGTGCCAGCCCATTTTCCGGCCAGGGGAATCAACGCCTTGGCGGCTTCCGCGGCGTCCGTAATATTTCGTTGGCCGTGGGCGTACAGGGTAGCGGCTGTGCAGACGATGATGAAAAACACGATGGCCATGCAACTGATGCTGCCTATCAGCACGTCCGCCCGCGCCTGAGGATACTGCCGCGCAGACACCTTCTTCTCCACGAACCCCGCCTGCAAATAAAAGAACTGCCACGGAGCAATCGTCGTTCCCACCAATCCCGTGAGCATCACTAAGTAGCCGGCGTTAAAATGCATGGTCGGGATGATTGTTTGTCGCGCGGCGTCCAGCCAGTCGGGCCTCGCGATGATCGCCGAAACCACGTAAGACAAGTACAGGACGCAAGCCGCCAGGAAAATCACCTCCACCTGCCGGTATGTTCCGCGCAGCACCAATACCCACACCAGTACCGCCGCGACAGGCACGGAGATGTATTTGCTGATGTGGAAGATCTGCATGGCCGCGGCGACGCCGGCGAATTCCGCGACAACGTTGGCAAGGTCTACGAAAAAGCCGGTAATCATGACGAAAAACGTCGGGCGGAATCCGAACTCCTCGCGAATCAGGTCCGACAGCCCTTTGCCAGTGACCACGCCCATGCGCGCGCACATCTCTTCCGTGACATACAACGCGATGGTCATCGGGATCAGCGACCATAGCAGCGCATAGCCATACTGCGCGCCCGCCTGCGTGTACACCGAGATTCCGCCGGCGTCGTTGTCCACGTTCGAGGTGATGAGTCCGGGCCCGACGACCGCTAGCAGCAGCGTTAGCCGCCGGCGCAGCCCCCGGATACGCTTCTGCAAATCCGTTCCGCGAGTCCGCAGCCCGTCCACTCTCGTCGATATGGCTTCCCAGTTCATCCGTATTTTCCGGGCTCGTATTTCTGCTTATTTCGCTACCAGCCGCGACACCACGTCATCCACCGCAATGGTGCCGATCGGCCGCTGATGCTCATCCACAACGGTCAGAGTTCTCAGGTTGTACTTGTCGAAGAGTTCGAAGACCTCCGACTCATCAGCGTTCGCCGCCACGCTCAAAAGCGGTTCCAGCTTCAGGTCCACCAAGGATTGTTCCGGCGCCGACAGCAAGAGTCTGGCGACGGGAACGATCCCGGAGAACTGCGCCGAGGCGTCCAGCAGCACAATGGTGTCGAGCGCATCGAAATTCAGGTCCTGCGTGCGCATCCACTCCAGCACTTCCTCGCGCGTCGCACTCTCGCCGATAAACACGAAATCCGTGTTCATCATTCCACCAGCCGTGGATCGGTCGAACGCCAGCAACTCGCGGACATCCTCAGCCTCCTGCCCGGGCATCTCCTCCAGCAGCTCCTCCGAGGTTTCCTTCGGCAATTCCGCTAGCAGGTCGGCCGCAGCGTCCGGCGCCATCTCCTCCAAAATGTCCGCAGCCTTCTCCGGATCCAATTTTTCGACGATCTGGGTGGTGAGCCGCTCGTCGAGTTCCGCAAGAACCTTCCCCGCCATCTCCTCGTCAAGCGAAGCAATAATTCCCTGCCGCTCCGCAGCCGACAGCGACTCCATGATTTCGGCGAGGTCGGCGGGATGTAGATCTTCCAGCTTTTCGTGCGTAATCCGCAGCTTGACGCGCCGCAAAGGATCCGGCTCGATCAAATTTACGAATTCCCAAAGAATCGTACGTTGTGGCAACTTCCTCTGCAGCTTGCGAACCATCGAGGCTGAGACCACCCCTTGCAAAAGGCGCCGAACCGCGCCCGGAAGCCCCACATCCACCTGCGTAAGCCGCAGCTCGACGCTGCCGTTGTTGCGCTGTTCGGTCAGGTCGACATCGTTCACGCGCACGACCTTCCGGCCTTTCGTGTCGATAATCTGCTGGTCGAGCAAATCTTTGCGAACCGCGAGCCAACCTTCGTTGGGCTGATACAACTCCAGTGCCCGCTCGCTGCAGTTCAGCCGGATCGTTCCGGGCGCCACCGTCGCGACCTGGTCGTACCGCGCCACCAAGGGTTGAAATCGCCCGCGCGATAGCAAGAACCGCGCGATCCGATTGGACTGGTCCGCGGGCTCGATGAAAAACTCGCGCACGCGTCCGACGAAATTCCCTTGATCGTCGTACGTTTCCGCACCCATCAATTCCGTTGCGTACAGTTGCATGTGCCGCCTCTTCGTAACTCATCGGCCCCGGACGTTTCACCGAAGTCGTTCAAGAAACAAAAAACCCGCGAGCCGGTACAATATCCGGCCGCGGGCAAGTGCCTCAACACAATGGACTTACCTTTAACCGGTCGTGAACCCTCCCCGTCCGTCCGCCTGCGCACGCAAACCCCTTTCGCGCGACGTTCTGCTCACACCCAACGTTGGCTGCACTCTCAAGCCCACCACTGGTCGTACCCGGCTAGGCCCAGGCTCGAGTTCGCTAGACGCGGACATCGGTAGAAAATTCACTCCAAAGGTTTGATAAGCCTTCATGTATCGTACTGTCAAGAAAATACTGACATTCCCAGGAATTTTTCCGTCGAAATAGCGCCGCGTCGCCGTCACTTCCGCTTTTGAAACACCATGTCGCCCATTTTTTGGCCGCGCCGACGACAATCTTCGGCGAACAGGCTCACATAATTCGTCAAAATATAATCTTTCTTTGAAAACCCAAGTTCCTTTGCAGCCCGGTCGATGGCTCTGGGCGGTCCTTCCAGCTCCATGAATGTTCCGATCGGCGTCTCATCCAGTTCGATTAACAGGCCCTTTGCCCACGGCTTGGTTGCCGGCAAGTGAAACGTCGTCCGATACTTCTCATAGTGAAAACTTGGGAGCATCCCCAGCCTTTCGAGAATCTTCGCCACGCCTGCCGCGTCACCAAGCTGGAACTCAATCTCTTCACGGACTTTGTGGCCTCCGCCGATTTTCGATCCTCCGGCTCGTAGTCGCCCGCCGGCAACGGGCCCTTTGAACGTCAGGAGTGCAAGCTGGCCACCGTTCTTTTTACCACGCGAGACGTGCCCGTCTGGGGTCTCGACGCGGGTTCGCAGCAATTGCTGGCGTTTCCGCAAATCCTGCTGCGCTGTGTCGAACAGTGTGTTCCATTCATGGACGCGCCCTGTTCCGCGAAAAAGCAGCCGCGCCCCCATCTTCTTAAGCGTGGCTTTCAAGGCGTCTATATCCTCTACCCGCAACTTGATTTCGATTTCTTGCGCCATTTGCGTTTTAAAGCTGCCGTCTCCTCGTTTTTTCTCGCAGCCTGTTTCCGTTGTAGTATAGCGGAGGTACGCGATCCACCTTCGCCGGTCACCCGAAACCCGCCGCGCGCGTCAAGCAGCATCAAAAAAGGACCCATGACCTCAGACACGAATACAGCCACGCCGAGGCGTTCCCAATCCCAAGAGTCGCCCAGCATAGGCGCGTCGCACGCTCTACCGCCGGTCGCCCGCCGCCATCCCGTCGAGCACGTCATCCACAACGACCGCCGCATCGACAATTATGCCTGGCTCCAGGAAAAGCAGAATCCCGAAGTAATCGCGTACCTCAACGCCGAGAACGCTTATACCGATGCCGTCCTTCACGGGACAGAAGACTTCCAGGAAAAGCTCTATCAGGAAATGCTGGCGAAAATCCTGCAGACCGACCTGTCGGTTCCTTACCTGTTGCGCGGCTATCTCTATTTCACCCGCACCGAAGAAGGCAAACAGTACCCGGTTTATTGCCGAGGCCTCGAAGGAACGGGCTCGCCCGAAGAGCTCCTGCTCGACCTGAACGCTTTAGCGGAAGGCCACTCCTTCTTGGGTCTCGGCTCGTTCGACGTCAGCGACGACAATCACTCGTTGGCCTACTCGCTCGACACTACCGGGTTCCGTCAATACACGCTGCAAATCAAAGACCTGCGCTCCGGCGAAACGCTTCCCGGGCGCATCGAGCGCGTTACCAGCGCTGCCTGGGCCGCCGACAATCGCACCATTTTCTACACCGTCGAGGATGAGACCACCAAGCGCTCCCACCGCCTCTATCGCCACGCGCTGAATTCTGCCGAACCCGACGATCTCCTCTACGAAGAGCGCGACGAACGCTTTCGTGTCCAGATCGAGCGCACCCGCAGCGGTGCCTTTCTTCTTCTCACCAGTGCCAGCCACACTACTAGTGAGGTTCGCTACCTGCCCGCCGATCAACCGCAGGCGGAATTCCGGTTGATCGATCCTCGTGAAGACACGCACGAGTATTATGCCGACCATCATCCCGGCCTCGAAGGCGGGCGTCCCGGAGGCGTCTTCTACATTCGTACCAACTCTACTGGCCGGACCTTCCGCTTGATGACTGTGTCGGTGGAAGATCCACGCCGCAAATTCTGGCGCGAGGTCATCCCCACCCGTCCTAACGTAATGCTCGCATCGGCGGACGCCTTCCAGACCCACCTGGCTCTGTTCGAACGCGAGGACGGCCTCCCGTATCTGCGCATTGTCGACCTTCCTCCCGCGACTCCCGACGCGCTTGCTGCCTCGCACCGCATCGAATTCACCGAGCCCGCCTACAATGCGTCTCTCGCTGCCAACCCCGAATTTGTCACCAGTCATCTGCGTTTTCAGTACGAGTCTTTCGTCACTCCGCGCTCGGTCTTCGACTACCAAGTGAAGACTCGCGACCGCATTCTCCGCAAACAACAACCCGTCCTGGGCGGCTATGATCCGGCGCAATACGTCAGCGAGCGTCTCCACGCCACCGCGCAAGACGGCACGCGCGTTCCGCTATCCGTTGTGTATCGCCGCGATACCCCGCCTGATTCCTCTGCCCCGCTTCTTCTGTATGGCTACGGCAGCTACGGCATCTCCATGCCAGTGGCCTTCAATTCGAATCGCCTTAGCCTTCTCGACCGCGGCGTGACCTTCGCTATCGCCCACGTCCGCGGCGGCGGTGAACTCGGCAAACCCTGGCACGACGCCGGCCGCATGCATCACAAACTCAACACCTTTACGGATTTCATCGACTCGGCCGAGCATCTCATCGCTGAAAAATACACATCAGCACCAAGACTCATTGTCGAGGGTGGCAGTGCCGGCGGTCTCCTGATGGGCGCGGTAGCCAATTTGCGCCCCGACCTTTTTCGCATCGTCGTCAGCCACGTTCCCTTCGTCGATGTCCTCAACACCATGCTCGACGCCTCGCTCCCGTTAACCGTGGGCGAGTACGAGGAGTGGGGCAACCCTCACCTCGAAGCCGACTATTTCTGCATGAAGAGCTATTGCCCGTACACGAACCTCGAACGCCAGGCGTACCCGGCGATGCTGGTCAAGACTTCACTCAACGATAGTCAGGTCATGTACTGGGAGCCCGCAAAATATGTGGCGAAGCTTCGCACGTTGAAGACCGACTCGAACCCACTCCTACTGAAGACGAACATGGGCGCAGGCCACGGCGGCGCCTCTGGCCGCTACGACTACCTCCGCGAGGTCGCGCTCAACTACGCCTTCCTCCTAACCCATCTCGGCATAAACACCTAACGCGACTCCCCATCGACGCGATTTGCGCCAAACCTTTTGCCATTTGCCAAATCGCACGCAGCCGACTAATCTTTCGGCACCCGCTAAAAGCAAATCGCGAACCAGCAAACAGAATGTCGGACCCCACCACACCGTTGATGCAGCAGTACCAGGCAATCAAAGCGCGCTATCCTCACGCGCTCCTGCTTTTCCGCCTAGGCGATTTCTACGAACTGTTCTACGAAGACGCCATGCTCGCCTCCCGGGAGTTGCAAATCACGCTGACCTCGCGCAACCGCGAAAAAGGCCAGCCGATTCCGATGTGCGGCGTTCCCTATCATGCCGCTGACGGCTATGTGGCCCGCCTGATCCGCGCTGGCTTCAAAATCGCCATTTGCGATCAGATGGAGCAGCCCGGCCCCGGCAAAAAAATTGTTCGACGCGAAGTGGTCCGCGTCATCACGCCGGGCACGGCCACCGATGTCGCCGTCCTCGACGCCCGCGAAAACAATTTTCTCGCCGCGGTCGCCACGCATCCCTCGGGGTCGCCCGTCGGCCTGGCTTTTGTCGATCTTTCCACCGGCGAATTTCAAGCCACGGAATTTTCCGGGCCGCGCGCAGCGGAAGACCTACGCGACGAATTGCAACTCCTTCGTCCGCGCGAAACTCTGCTTCCCCGCCCGCAGCAACTGTTCGACACGGCCAAGGATTCTTTGCCCGACGGTGTTGGTGGTGTCGAGTCCCGGCTGGAAGATTGGATTTTTCAGTACGACTACGCGTCGCGCCTTTTGCGCGAGCAATTCGGGGTGGCCGAGCTCACCGGATTTGGCCTCGACGATCATCATCAATCGCTGGCCGCTGCAGGCGCGATCATTCACTACTTACGGGAGAATGCCGCACGCGGCGTCGACCGCTCCACAATCACCAGTGCGCAGGTTCGGTCGGCGGTCGCTGGTGCGGACAGCCACACAACCGTGACAGGTTCGGATGCCGGCAACGCCAATGCCAACGCGCCAGCCATCGACGAAGCCGCCAGCCTCGACGCTCTCCGCCACCTCGACCGCATTCGTTACTATGAGCAACACGACTCGCTCGTTCTCGACCCTGTGTCCGTCCGCAATCTCGAACTCATCAGTCCCATCTTTACCGAGGAAACCGGCCGCAGCGGACCAACCACACTCCTCGCCGCGGTCGACGTAACCGTCACCGGAATGGGCGCACGTCTGCTCCGCTCCTGGATCCTACGTCCACTAATCGAGCGCGAATCCATCGACGCGCGGCTGAACGCGGTCGCGCAGCTCGTCCAACAAACGGTCGTCCGCGGCGAAATCCGCAAGGAGCTCCGCGGCATTCTCGACTTGGAGCGCCTTACGAGCCGCATCACCCTGGGCCTGGCGACGCCGCGCGAATTGGTCGCGCTGCGCCGCTCTTTGGCGCAACTCCCGATCCTGAAAAACTTCCTCACCGCGCCGCCCAAGGGCGGCAGCGATCTCCTGCGCCATCTACATCACGAAATTGACGAGCTCATTGACGTCCGCGAACGCCTTGACCGCGCCATTGCCGATGAGCCGCCGGCCCTCGCCACCGATCCCGGTGTCATTCGGAGCGGCTACCACGCTGAGCTCGACGAACTGCGCAACCTCAGCCAGCACAGCAAGCAAATCATTGCCGCGATGGAAGAGCGCGAACGAAAGCGCACCGGAATCAACTCGCTAAAAATCCGCTTTAACAGCGTTTTCGGCTATTACATTGAAATTTCGAAGCCCAATTTGCATCTCGCGCCCGCCGACTACGAGCGCAAACAGACCCTCGTCAACGCAGAACGCTTCACCGCGCCCGAACTGAAAGAATACGAGCGCAAAATTCTTGCTGCCGACGAGCGCATCGCCGAAATCGAACGCCAACTCTTCATCGACATTCGTAACGGCATCGCCGCGCACGCCGTCCGCCTGCGCAAGACCGCGGCCGCAATCGCGCAGATGGACGTGCTCACGACATTTGCGAAGCTGGCCGCCGACCGCGGCTACGTCCGCCCCGAGTTCACTTCCAGCGGCGAACTCCTGATCATCGGCGGGCGGCATCCGGTGATCGAAGAACTCTTACGCCAACGTGGCGAACGCTTTGTCCCGAACGATCTCTACTTCGAGCCTCACAGCCAACAACTTCTACTCATCACCGGACCGAACATGGGTGGCAAGTCCACATATCTGCGCCAGGCGGCGTTGATTGCGCTGATGGCGCAGGCTGGTTCATTTGTTCCGGCGCGCCAGGCCAAACTCCCCATCATCGATCGAATCTTCACGCGCATTGGCGCCAGCGACAATCTCGCCCGCGGTCGATCGACCTTCCTCGTGGAAATGAGCGAGGTCGCCAGCATCCTCAATCACGCCACACCCGCGAGCCTCGTCCTCCTCGACGAAGTCGGCCGCGGCACAGCTACCTTCGACGGCCTCTCGATCGCCTGGGCGGTCGTCGAACATCTGCAAAAACACACTCGAGCCCGCACGCTGTTCGCCACGCACTATCACGAGCTAACGGAACTAGCGGACCTCTTGCCCACCGTCAAGAATGTTCATGTCTCCGTGAAAGAAACGCCAAATGAAATCATCTTCCTGCGCCACGTCGAACCCGGCAGCGCCAACAAAAGCTACGGCATCGAGGTCGCCCGCCTCGCCGGCCTTCCCCGCAGTGTCATCGAACGCGCCCGCGAAGTCCTGAAAAAACACGAGCAGAGCGAGCATCAACTGAGCGAAAAACTCTCCCCAGGCGCAGCCGAAGCCGCCGCCAATGGCCACGCCGCCCAATCGATCCTTTTCACTCCGTTAGACCGCGCGGTCCTCGACAAACTCCGCGACGCGGACCTCGACCAGCTCAAGCCCCTCGACGCCTTGAATCTACTTGCCGAATTGAAAAAGCAAGTCTCCTAGTTGGCGACGGACACAACCAGGAATGGCTGTGCCACAAGGGCGACTTCCGTTGTCTTTTCGACTCTCGCGATCTTTCTTCTCTGTGCTCTCTGTGAACTCTGTGGTGAAATCTTCCTGACACCATCAAAATGAAATCCCGCCCGCTCTTCGTTCTCGGCCTGATGTCCGGCACCTCCGCCGATGCCATTGATGTCGCCCTGGCGAAAATTTCCGGCGCGCCTCCGCACTTAAGCGCCAAGCTTCTCAAGCACACCTCGATCAACTTTCCCCAGGCAATAAGAAAAGAAATCCTCCGCGTAGCGGAGCAGCAACCCATCTCCGCCGGTGATCTAAGCCAACTGAATTTTCGTCTTGGAGAAGTCTGCGCCGAAGCGGCGTTAACAGCCTGCACGCGCTTCCACATCGCCACAAAAAAAGTCGCGCTGATCGGCAGCCACGGCCAAACGATCTTCCATGAAGGCAAGCCGGTGCCATATCTCGGCCGCCCCACCGCGTCGACTCTGCAAATCGGCGAAGCCAGCATCATCGCAGCGCACACCGGAATCACGACCATCGCGGACTTTCGTCCCGCCGACATCGCTCTTGGCGGCCAAGGCGCGCCGCTCGTGCCCTACGCCGACTATCTGCTATACCGCCATGCCGAACTAGGTCGCGTCTCCCTGAATCTCGGCGGCATCGCAAACATCACCGTTCTCCCAACAAACGCCAAGCCGTCGCAAGTGTTTGCCTTCGACACCGGTCCCGCCAACATGCTTATCGACGCCCTGGTCCAACATTTCACGCATGGCCGTCAGCGCTACGACAAGAATGCCGCCCTAGCCCAAACAGGCCGCGCCCTGCCCGCTCTCGTCGATGAACTGATGAAGGATCCATATCTGAAGCTCCGACCGCCGAAGAGCACCGGCCGCGAATACTACGGCCGTGCCTACGTAAAAAATCTGATCGTCGCTGGCCGTCGCCACCACGCCAAGCCCGCCGACCTGATCCGCGCCACCACAATTTTCACCGCACTCTCAATAGTCGACGCGCTGCATCGCTTCGTTCTTCCCCAACACAAAATCCACCAACTGATCGTCTCCGGCGGCGGCGCTCGCAACCCACTAATCCTCGCCCAACTCGCCGCGGCATTGCCCCAAATGGAGATCGTACCCTCGGCGCAACTCGGCGTTCCCGAAGAGGCCAAAGAAGCCTACGCCTTCGCGCTGATGGCCTACGAAACCTTCCACCAACGCCCTGCGAATCTTCCCTCAGCCACAGGCGCGCAAGGCCCAGCGATCCTAGGTAAAATCTCCTATGCCCCGCCCCGCTGACCCTCCATCAAGAATTCCTCCGCGCAACTCCGCGCCCTCAGTGTCTCAGCGGTATCCTTTTTCTTTCTCCTTTCCGTTTTTATCTAGGCTCTTCTCTCTGTGCCCTCCGTGCTCCGGCCTTCGTGCCCTCTGTGTTAAGTCTTTTTCCGGTTCCGTGCTCGCTACTTCCTTACTTCTTTACGTCATTACCTCGCTCTTCTTCGCAGGCTGCTCGCGTACCTCGGCGTCCGATCCCTCGACCCTAACGTTTCTCCTGGAATCCAACCCCACAAATCTCGACCCTCGCTACGCCACCGACGCGCAATCGCAACACATCGACGGCCTGCTTTTCTCCAGCCTCCTCGAACGCGACTCGCAAATGAAACTCCACGGCGACTTGGCCGAATCCTGGGATACCCCCGATCCGCTGACCTACGTTTTCCATCTGCGTTCCGGGGTGCGATTCCAAGACGGACGACCGCTCACCTCCGCCGATGTGAAATCGACCTTTGAATTCATGATGAATCCCGCCAACAAGTCTCCGAAACGCGGCGCCTTCCGGCTGGTGACCTCCATCGAGGCGCCCGATCCGGCCACGGTGATCTTCCACCTGAAAGAGCCCTACGCCTCGTTTACGATCAACCTGATCCGGCCGACCACCGGCATCGTTCCGGCGGCAGCGGGAGCCGATTTTTCGCGGCATCCCGTTGGTTCCGGTCCGTTTCGCTTCGTTAGCCAGGCTCAGGATGACGAAGTGATCGTCGAGCGCAACGCCGATTATCTTCATTCGACCGGCAGCGACGGCGGAGCCGCGGCGCCAATTTCTCGCATTCGCTTCCGTGTGGTTCCTGACGCCATCGTGCGGGCGTTAGAGCTTCGCAAGGGTTCCGCCGACATCGAAGTCAGCTCGCTCACGCCGGACATTATTCCTGTGCTCGCCAAGCAAGCGACGCTAGGCGTCACGGAACGGCCGGGAACCAATTTCAACTATCTCGGCGTCAACCTCGAGGATCCGATCCTGAAACATCGCGAAATTCGCCAGGCGCTTGCCTATGCCACCGACCGCGAATCATTAATCCGCTATCTGGTTCACGGACAGGCGCGGGTGGCGAGCGGCATCCTGCCGCCGAACCACTGGGCTTACGAACCGAACGTCACACAGTACACCCTGGATACCGCCCGAGCCGAGCAGTTGCTGGATTCCGCCGGATTCCCGCGCGGCACGGACGGTTTGCGATTTCACATCACGCTGAAGACTTCTACCGATGAGCAATTTCGTGTGCTTGGAGCGGCGTTACAGGAGCAGTGGCGGCGCGTCGGTGTTGACCTGGAATTGCGGCCGATGGAATTCGCCACCGTTCTGTCGGATGCGATCAAGGGCAACTTCCAGCTCAACCTGCTCCGCTGGGTCGGCGCGAACAATGATCCCGACATCTTTGAGTTTGTCTTCTCGTCCAAGCGCTTTCCACCTGATGGGGCTAACCGGGGGCACTACCGCAATCCGCGTATGGATGCCCTGACCGACCAGATTCGCACCGAAATGGATCAGGAGAAGAGGAAGGCGCTCTGCAGCGAAGCCCAGAAGATCCTGGCGGACGATTTGCCTTACTTGCCGCTATGGTTTACGGACGCTATCTCAGTACATCGCAAGAGCTTAGGTGATTTGCCGCTTAGCCCGACTGGCGATTTCGATTTTCTGAATTCACTCCGATAACGACGCATTCGGAACGAATTTGAAGAACGGAATGACGCAATCGCCCGCTCTTCATCCTTCCCGCCAGTTCCGGCGGCGCTTAGCGGAGGACGGCTTCGATTTCGGAGACCGGGATGGCGCCTTCGCGCAAGACTTCCCAGTTGTCGTCGCGGAGTCCAATGATGGTGGAGGGTAGCCCCATTCCTGTTTCGCCGGCATCGAGAACCAACGGCAGGCGCAGACCTAGTTGCTTCATGAGCTGTTCGGTGTTGGCGCACGCCGGGAAGCCGGAAATGTTGGCGCTGGTTCCGGTAATAGGGCCGCCGAACTCGTCAATCAGTTGCTCGACGATCGGACTCTTTGGCCAGCGTAGCGCCACCTTGCCGGTATTCGCCGTAACCTTCAGGGGAACGCGGTTCGAAGCATCGACCACCAGCGTCAGCCCGCCGGGCCAGAACGCCTCCGCCAGCTTCTGAAAATTCCAAGGTGCGTGGTCCACGCCAGAGACCTCTTCTTCAGGCTCGCGCATCAGTACCAACGCCTGGTCCAGCGAGTTGACCAGGATCGGCAGGGCCCGCGTTTCGGGTCGCCCCTTTACTCGATAGAGCTCGTCCACAGCCGCAAGATTGAACGGATCGGTGGCTAGTCCGTAAAAGGTATCGGTGGGAATCCCAATTACACAGCCGCGCACGAGGAAGTGCGCCGCATATCGCAGCGCATCGGCTTCGGGGGCTTGCGCATTGACGCGCAACAGTTCTGCCGGCAACTTTTTGGCCTTTGGCGAAATCGTAATGTTACCCCATGCAGCGGTCCGCCCGCGCTGCCATTATTTGGGCGACGCTACCACACACCCGCCGACCGTGCAATGGCCCTCCGAGTAGCACAGGCACTCCTGCCTGTGTCAGCGTACACCCCACCTGGGACCAAGCGCTTTAGAAGGCCACCGTCCGACCACGCGTAGGCGGCTCTTCGCTCCAGCGACGTCTCCCGCCCATGCCCCCGCATACGACGAATTGGCCTATTTGACGCGAAATTTGCTACGCTCCGGGTGATGGCTACGTCCGTCAAAGCTGCTCGGAACGCCCGTGCCACCAGTGCCGGCGCGGCTCCGATTACCAGCCGGGACAACCGCTGGCTTAAAGAGTTTCGCATGGCTTTACGCGGCGGCTTGCAAACGGAATCCGGTTGCGTCGGCGTGGAAGGAGTCCGGCTGGTCGAGGAGGCTTTGCGCTCAGGCTGCCGCATCGAGGCCGTGCTTTTCAGCGAGTCGGGCGAACGCCACCACGAACGTCTCGCTCCATTCGTCGATCGTCCCGAAATGGCATTTCCACTCTTACGAACTACGGACCGCCTGTTTGAAGGCGTAGCGGACACGGAGCATCCGCAGGGCGTGGCTGCGCTGGTTGCCCCGCGAGCCGCGACGCTGGACGATATTCTTCGCGTGCATGGGGAGGCTTGCTCCCCACTGCTGGTGGTTCTTGCGGGCGTGCAGGATCCGGGCAACGTGGGGACGATCTTGCGTACTGCGTCAGCATTTGGCGCGACGGGCGCGGTCACGACGGCTTCGGGTCAAAGTGGAACTGCCAGCCCCTTTTCCCCGAAGGCGTTGCGCGCTTCCGCTGGGGCTGCACTGCATTTGCCGATACTCGCCGGGATGTCTTTGCCAATTTTGCTGACGCAGCTTCGCGTTGCGAACGTGCGGACACTAGCCTCCAGCGTCCATAATCCGCGGGAGGGTGACTCGCCGCTGCTCGCGCCCTGGGAGGTGAATTGGTGCGAGCCGGTGGCTCTTCTCGTTGGGAACGAAGGAGCCGGCTTGCCAGAAGAAGTGGAGCGGAGCGCGGACGCGCGCATACGGATTCCCATGGCCAGCGGCATCGAATCATTAAACGCGGCCGCTGCGGCGGCGGTACTGTTCTACGAAGCGGCGCGGCAGCGGAAATCGCTTCCCGCCGGGAACGAACAAAAATGAGTCTCTTCTCGAAATTGCCGCAGCCGGTGGAACCCGATGTACCTCTGGCGCACCAGCCGCTGGCCGAACGCATGCGTCCCCGGACCCTGGACGAATTCATTGGACAGGAGAAATTGCTGGGTTCAGGCAAGCCGCTGCGGGTGCAAATCGAAAACGACGATCTTGGCTCCATGTTGTTTTGGGGCCCGCCGGGTTGCGGCAAGACTACCCTCGCTCGGCTGATTGCCCGCTTGACCAGCTCGGAATTCGTTTCGTTCAGCGCCGTGCTTGCCGGCATCAAGGAAATCAAGGAGGTGATGGCGGCCGCCGAGCGCAAGGCCCGCTCCGGGCCGCGTACGATTGTCTTCGTCGATGAAGTCCATCGCTTCAACAAGGCGCAGCAGGACGCCTTTCTTCCTTACGTGGAAGCGGGACACATCACTTTTATCGGGGCGACCACCGAAAACCCTTCGTTCGAAGTGATTTCGCCACTCCTTTCTCGGACCAAGGTCTACATTCTCGATCCCTTGCCGACGCCCTTGATCGTCGAACTCTTGCGCCGGGCGCTCGCCGACAAGGAGCGTGGCCTCGGCAATGAAAATGTTGAAGCGGGCGACGACGTGCTCTTTCGGATCGCGTCCTACGCCAACGGCGACGCGCGATCGGCTTACAACACGCTGGAGCTCGCCGTGCGCGGCGCCGAGCCAGATAGCGCCGGTGTGCGCCATGTGAACTCTGCGCTTCTTGAGGATGTGCTGCAGCGCAAACTCCTGCGCTACGACAAGGCCGGCGAAGAACACTTCAACCTCATTTCAGCTCTGCACAAGTCAGTCCGGAATTCCGATCCAGACGCTGCCCTTTATTGGCTCGCGCGCATGCTCGAATCCGGGGAAGACCCGCTGTATCTCGCGCGCCGCATGGTGCGCATGGCCAGCGAGGACATCGGCCTGGCTGAGCCGGGAGCGCTCGCGGTCACACTCGCGGCGAAGGAAGCGTTCGATTTCATCGGCCCGCCGGAAGGCAATCTGGCGCTGGCGCAAGCCGCCGTGTATCTGGCGTTGGCGCCGAAATCCAACGCGCTCTACACTGCCTACGGCGAAGTTATGGAAGATGTCCATAAAACGGAAGCCGATCCGGTGCCGTTGCATCTGCGCAACGCCGTGACCGGTTTGATGAAGAATGTGGGCTATGGCCAGGGATACAAATACGCACACAATTTCGACGAGAAAGTCACCGACATGACTTGCTTGCCGGATAATCTAGCCGGCCGTACCTACTACAAGCCCACCGACCAGGGCTTCGAGCAGCGCCTTCGCCAGCGGCTGGAAGACATTCGTAAGATAAAATCACGATCATCTGAATCTTGAGGGACACCATGCGATTTGTACGCCATCTTGCGTTGTTGTGGATCATTGCGCTGCCGGTCGGCGCCGTCCCCATTCCAGAGCGGCCGGAGAGTACCGGCATCGCGCTGGTCAGGCTCCGCGTCACCAACATGGACGCTTCGCGGGCCTTCTATGCCAAGACGCTGGGGTTGCCAGAGGTTTCACAGGGATGTTTCAGCCCGGCATCAGCCGCAGCATGTTTTTCGATTAATTCCTTGCAGAAGCTGGAATTGGTTTCCAGCGCTCCGGCAGAAGACAACAACACGGTGGAAGCGATTGGCTACCACGTGCGGGACGCCAACAGCATGCGCGAGTATCTGCTCTCCCGCGGCGTAAAGTGCAGCGAGGTCAAGCGCAGCGCGTCAGGCGACAAATTCATCGAAGTACGTGATCCCGAAGATCACCGAGTCGTGTTTCTGTCTCCTGGCAACGGCACGATGAGCACTATAGCGATTTCGCCGCTGAGCAATCAGATCATTCACGCTGGATTTGTTGTTCGCGATCGCGCCGCGGAAGATGCGTTCTACAAGGACATTCTGGGATTTCGATTGTATTGGCACGGCGGAATGAAAGATGACGAAACGAGCTGGGTCGCCATGGAAGTGCCCAACGGCACGAACTGGCTGGAATACATGCTCAACATCTCTCTGACTGCGGATCACCACACACTCGGCGTGATGAACCACATTTCGCTGGGTGTTATCGACATCAAAGCGGCAGACGCGCGGTTGATCAAGAATGGCTGGAAGCCTACCGAGGACCCCAAGCTGGGGCGCGACGGCAAGTGGCAGCTGAACGTGTACGATCCCGATGACACGCGCGTGGAGTACATGGAGTTCAAGCCCGCGCAGAAACCATGTTGCAGCGAGTTCACCGGCCCTCACCCTGGACCTCAATGATGAATTGGCTTTTTTCCTGCTGCCAAATTCGCAGTCGACACCTTCTGTTCGTGCTTATCGTTTTGGCCTGGAGTGGCTGCGCTGCGACGCTTCACGCGCAAGATCTCGACAAGCCTGTCCTGAACATCGACGAGGACATCACTGCCTTCGGCTATGCGCCCGACGGACGAATCGCCTACGCAGTCAATCGGCCATACAAGACGAAACAGTACGATCTGGAACACGACGATATCTGGATTCAGGACGCGAACGGTAAGCGCCGGCGACTCTTTGTCGGTGAGAAATTCCAGAGGGGCGCTGCTCCTTTCACCTATAGCGTGAATTCCTTTCGCTGGTCGCCGAACGGACATTTGCTCCTTGCCGAATTGTCGACCGCTACCGTGGATGAGACGGGCAAGACAGTGGATTCCACGATGACGCTGGTACTTGATGAAAGCGGGAAAGAAGTTCACCTGGGCGGCAACGATAACGTGATTAAGGATGCGTCCGACGCATCCTGGTTGTTGGACAATGCCACGATCATCTACCTCTCGGAAGTTGTGAAACCCAAGGTCTTGTTTTCCTTTCATTATCTCAATCGCACCGGCGGGCCCCCAGGCCCCGTGTTTGAGGGACGCACATTCCTGGGTTTTGCCCCCGTGCCGGGCAGCAACTTGGCTTTCGCCGTGGAACGAGATCGCAATCTTTCCGGGCCGCCCCGCCTGCAACGGCTCGAACTTCTCGCCCAGGACGATCACGAAGTGGCCACGCTTGACGACTACGAAGGTGGGATTTCTTTATCGCCGAGCGGAACCAAGATCGCGTATTACCTCGATCGAGAAGTGATTGAAATTCGCGACGTCGCGAATCCCGATCGCATTGCGCGGGTACGCGCAGGTTTCGGTGTGTTTCGCTGGGGACCAGACGAGACTCGTATCCTTCTCAAGCGCTCCGTCGAGAAGAAGTCCGGTGATCTGGTATGGATCAATCTCCCACCACTCGCGGCGCGATCTCCCGCAGACAAAGATGTACCAGCCGTCACGCAGCCTACCCCGATCCCAGTGCTCCACGGACTCACGTTCCGGGAATTTGCGATTTCTCCCGACGGCAAGCTCCTAGCCGTCATCGCGCCAGGCAGGCGAAACTTGGCGGTCTATCCGCTGCCTCGCTAGACAGTAGACGTCGGACTCGAGCCGGCGGCCATGCCACGATGTAGGGGCGGCGCTTTCCCGTTACGACCGTAGGGACGAACGGCGGCGCTTGTGTTCGACCAGGATGCAGGCATCCATCACAACGATTACGCCGGCGCCTCGTGCTCTTTCTGCGGATGCCTGGTGTTCGATTCCTAGTTGCATCCAGGCGACTCTCGCGCCGACGCGGATTGCGGATTCCACCGCGGGCGGCACTTCTTCAGGGCGGCGGAAGATATCCACGATTTCGATTTTTTCGGGTACGTCCTCTAACCGCGCGTAGCTCTTCTCCCCTAAGACTTCCCTTTCGTTCGGATTGACGGGAATGATCCGGTAGCCTGCGGACTGCATGTATTCGCCAACGCCGTAACTCGGACGGGCTGGATTTGACGATAGGCCTACGACCCCAATGGTGTGGTAGCTCCTTAGAATCTCGGCGATGGGGTCGTGTCCTGGGTCCACGCCATCAGGAAGAAGGATCTTCATTCCTGAATCATCTCATTTCTTTTGGAGGAGTTATCGAGCTCACAGAGCCCTCAATTGCTCTACTTCCTTGCGCGTTAGCGGGCGAAATTTCCCCGGAGGCACATCGAGAGATAATGCGCCCAGCTTGACCCGGCGGATCTTTTCCACGTGGTAGCCGACGCGGTCAAACATCCGCCGGATCTGGCGGTTGCGGCCTTCGATGAGCACGACTTCGTACCATGGGTTGGCCGCGTCTTCCGCGAGGCGAATGGACGCGGGCGATGTTTTGACGCTGCGGCCATCTTCCAGCTCGATTGTGACTCCGGCACGGAGACGCGTAAGCGCTTTCTCGTCAGGTCGGCCGCTGATCTTAACGAGATAGGTTTTCGGGACGTGCGAGCCGGCTTTGGTGAGCTTTTGCGCGAGCGCGCCGTCGTTGGTCATCAGCAGCAATCCCTCACTTGCGTAGTCGAGACGCCCTACGGGATAAACGCGCTCGCGAACATCCTTTATCAGATCCATGACCGTAGGACGCCCTTGCGGGTCGTCCACGGTGGTGACGTAACCCTTCGGCTTGTGGAGCGCGAAATAAAGAAACTGCTCGCGGTGCGGAAGAGGAGTGCCGTCGATGGAGATTTTGTCGCGATCGGGATCAGCTTTGGTGCCGAGTTCGGTGACGACCTCACCATTCAGCGTGACACGACGCGCGGCGATCAACTCCTCGGCTTTTCGACGTGAGGCTACGCCCGAAGCGGCGATGATTTTTTGCAATCGTTCGAGAGCCATTGGTTGAGCCGCGGTATCGGCTGTCAGGAAGCTCGCGCCGGAGCTTTAACCTTGCGCACTGGGCTGGCGGCTTTGCGCAGCGCTTCGAGTTCAGATTTCTTTAGCTCACGGTAGCGGCCGCGCGGAATGCCTTCGACCTCGATCGGACCAACGGAGATGCGAATCCATTTCTCGATGGGATGTTGAGCTTTCATAAGGACCCGGCGCAATTCTTCCTTTCGCGTGTCGCGCATGCGGACTTCGTACCAATAGTTGGCGGCGCGGCCGCGCGTGGAGTCGGGCTGGCGAAGCGTCTTCATGCGGACGCCCGCTTCCTTGCCCAGATGATCGAGATCGTGGAGCGTGAGCATGCCTTTGACTTTGATGTGGTAAGCCTGTTCGAGATGCTCCCAGTTCTTGAGTACTTGCGCAGCCAGGTCGCCATCGTTGGTGAGAAGGATCACGCCCGAAGCGGCATATTCGAGATTGCCGACCGGGTAAACGCGCTCGGGAAAACCACGGAGCGAATTTCGCAGCGTTTTGCGGCCTTCGGGGTCGGACATGGTGGCGACGATCTCGGAAGGCTTGTTCATCGCGATGTAAACGAGACGCTGGGGCGTGGTGATGAGTTTGCCTGCCGCTTCAATGCGGTCGGTGGCTAGATCGGCTTTGCTGCCCAGTTCCGTAACCGCGCGTCCATTCACGCGGACTTGCCCACTGACAATGAGTTGTTCGGCGTGGCGCCGCGAGGCGATTCCCGCGCGCGCAATTATTTTTTGTAGGCGTTCTTGCATTTTCGTGGTCTTGGTCGCGTATCTTTCGAGCGGTGGTGAGTCCTGCGGTAGGGCGTCGCTTCAGCGCTTCCCTCTTCGAACTCGAAAACGGCTTGTCAACTACTCTCTATTCGCCCGCCACAGCCTTGCGAGACTTCTCTTCATCGCCTTCGCCAGCAGCCGTCTCTGGCGCGGGTTCGATCGTTGTCTCCGAGCTTTCCGCTGCAGTCTCCTGTCGAGCCTCGCCGGAAACCGGAGCTTCTACTGCTGGCGTTTCCGCGACTGGCTCGGGCATCTGCTCCTGAGCTGCCTGAGTTTCTTCTGTGGACATAACCTCTTCGGCTTGCACCTTTTCGGAATGCGCCTCTCCCACCGCGGCCCCTTCCACCATCCCGTCGAGAACGCTTTCGTCGCCCGCGCCAGGTGTGGCGATGCCTTCATCCGTGCCCAGCGCCTCACGAGCGAGCGCTTCAAATTCTTTCAGGCTGGGGAGTTCCTGCAGATCGCTGAGGCCGAAGCGCATCAAGAATTCCTTCGAGGTGCGATACAGGATTGGGCGTCCGATGACTTCCTTACGTCCGGCGGTGGTAATCAGGCGCTTATCGAGCAACGTTTTCAACACGCCGGAGGTGTTGACGCCACGAATTTCCTGAATTTCCGGGGCGGTGACCGGCTGCTTGTAGGAAATCACCGCGAGGGTCTCCAACGCCGGCATCGTAAGGCGCAACGGTGGGCGCAGGCTCTTGATGAAGCGGCGCACCACGTCGTGATGCTGCGGCTTCGTGTACATCTTGTAGCCGCCGGCCACCGCGCGGACTTCAGTGCCGCGGTCCTCGGAAGCATAGCTGGCCACCAGTTCATCGAGCGACGATTGAACCGCCAACTTCTCGGCGCCGAGCGCTGCGGCCAGTTGCTCGATCGTGGCCGGTTCGTCTGCCGCGTAAATGATGGCTTCCAGGGCCGCTTTTCGTTCTTCGTTGGTCATAAAGCCGCGAGACTCCTCCGCTTCCAATTGCGTTCTTCCCATCTCGAAGTTCCAACTTTGAATGTCTACTTATACTCTTCGTCGATCTGGCGAACCCCTCCGCTTTCGTCAAACACCAGATCGAAGGACTTGCCTTTTCTCACCACGATCTCGCCGAACTGCTTTTCCTGCGCGAGCACCACCGCTTGCATCTTGACCATTTCGAGGACGGCGAGAAACGCAACGATCATGGCATGCCGCGAGGGGCACGCCTCAAAGAATTCAATCAGCTTGACGGAGTTGTCGTCGCTCGCCAGGATTTGCGCGCGCAACTGCGCCATCATCTGCGCCACGGTGAACTGCTCGTGCTGCAAATCGATGCGCGAGATTTCCTTGCGGCGCTCCAGGACCTGCTGGAAGACCTTGACCAGATCGACCAGGGACACAACCAGTTCGCCTTCCGTACCTTCGTCGTTGTACAGCGACTTGTCCGGCTTCGACCAGACGTTTTCCTCGATCTGCTGTTTTTGGTACAGCAACTGCGCTGCGTTTTTGAATTTCTCGTGTTCAACCAGGCGCTGCACCAGTTCAGCGCGCGGATCGCTAGCCTGCTCTTCCGGCGACCCGAGCGGGTCAGGCGGGAGCAGCATCTTCGATTTGATGTAGATCAGCGTCGCCGCCATGTAGATGAAGTCGGCGGACACGTCGACGTTCAGCTCTTCAAGCTTGTGCAGGTAGTCGAGATATTGCGAGGTGATCTTGGCGATCTGGATGTCATGGATGCTCATCTCCTGCTTCTTGATGAGATCCAACAGTAGGTCCAGAGGCCCCTCGTACATCGGGATATTAATCTTGTATGGTGTCGCCATGTCGTTGTAGCGGCCGCTTTCCGAAGCGGGCGCCTTTAGTTTGTCGTTAGCTCCAACCGCGCCGCATTCCCTTCGCAACTCACGATAAATCGAAAGCCGCCGCTAAAAATCTCAGCCAGCGTTGGCCGCGTCACCGCTGGCATCAATTTCCTTACGCTTCCTGTCCCAGCCGAAAACGGCTTCGCGCACACGCGCCATGGTTTGTTGAGCGTGCCCCCGTGCCGTCTTCGAGCCAGCCTCAACAATCTCCAGCACGCGCCCTGGATGCCTTTCGAATTCCAAACGCCGCTCACGAATGGGCGCAATCCACTGGATCAAGTAATCAGCCATCTTCGCCTTGCACTCGATGCAGCCAATCCCGGCCGTACGGCAACCCTGCGCCGCCCAAGCCAGAGTCTCCGTAGGCGAGAATAGTTTATGCCAGTCGTAGACCGGACACACGTCCGGATTTCCAGGATCAGTCCGCCTCTTCCGCGCCGGGTCAGTAACCATGACCTTGGTCTTCTTACGGATGTCCTCGTCAGATTCGCTCAGAGTGATCGCATTGCCATAACTCTTCGACATCTTGCGCCCATCGAGCCCAGGGATACGCGGCGTCTGCGTCAGCATCGCCTCCGGTTCTGTCAGAACGTCATTCCACCAAATAAACTCCCCTGCTCCGTCGGGCAGCTTGCCAAGGATATTCACGAAACCAATCTCGTATATTCGCTCGCGAATCGTTTTCTCATAGAACTGCTTCCATTCGTCGACGAGATCGCTCTTTGGTCGCATATTTGGCGGCAAGTCAGGTAGTCCCAGCGTTTCCGCCAAGAGGGAAAGGAGGAACCGTCTATTCCCTTGCGAAAATAGACCAGGGCTAAGGTGCAGTCCGTAGTAGGTGCTGAAACGCCGAACAATCTCCCGCGAGATTTCCACATGGGACACTTGATCTTCGCCGACAGGGACAAACAGCGGCAGCCCTTCCTCACTGTAAATCACAATGTCTGCAGTCTGCAGGCATGGGTAGCCAAGAAATCCAAAAGTGTGCAGATCTTTGTCCGTGATGTTCTCCATGGCCTCTTTATAAGTGGGGACACGCTCGAGCCAGCCAAGCGGCGTGACCATCGAAAGCAGCAAGTGTAGCTCGGCATGCTCCGGAACTAGCGATTGCTGGAAGATCACGGACTTCTGCGGGTCCAGGCCCGCGGCCAAGTAGTCGGTGACAATTTCGATTGTGTTCTGCGCGACACCGCTGGCGTCCGCGTAGTCGCTGGTCAGCGCGTGCCAGTCAGCTATAAAGTAGAAGCAATCGTATTCAGGATCATTTTGGAGGCGGACCCAGTTCTGGAGCGCCCCGAAATAGTGTCCAATGTGCAGGCGGCCCGTAGGGCGCATCCCACTTACTACGCGCTTCTTTTTTGTCCCCGCGTTAGCCGCCAATCGAATTGGTCCTTTCGTTAATCCCGCACAAGTAGCACAGGCACTCCTGCCTGTGTCCACGTAAGCCCGACCACGAATGCCCCGCGGAGCAAAGCAGCCGGTGCAACCCCAGCCAGCCTATATTTACCTTGACAACTTATGTCAAGTATGCTACTATCTCAGCAAGTGAGTCCGCGCCCATCCCACTCTCAACGGAAATCTAAAACCACTCAAGGCTTCTAAAATGTATAGCCGTGAGACGTCGCTCTCTTACTCTCACCAGCAAAAACAGAAACAGCTAAGTACTGTGCTTTTCTACTCTTACAGACTGGTGATTCCGTAAGCTCTTTGCCGGCACACCGTTACGAATCCCCCGGGGGTTGGCTCAGCTCCGACATCTGATACTTCTCCCGAAAGCCCCTACAATCCCAAGTCCCGCGCAATGATCATCCGCTGGACCTCGCTGGTCCCCTCGTAGATGGTGATCACTCGCGCGTCACGGTACATACGCTCGACATCGGTCTCCCGCGAATAGCCGACGCTGCCGTGGATCTGCACCGCCTTGGCCGCAACACGATTGACCATTTCGCTGGCGTAGAGCTTGGCCTTGGATGCGGCCGCTCCAATGCGCCCCCCGGAATCCTTAAGCCACGCCGCGTGGTAGACCAGTCCTCGCGCCGCCTCGATCTCAGTCTCCATGTCGGCCAGCATCCACTGGATCGCCTGGAATTCGCCGATGTTTTTGCCGAACGCGCGGCGCTGCTTCGCGTAAGTGGCTGCGGCCTCTAACGCACCCTGCGCTAGGCCCACCGCTAGGGCCGCGATGCCGATGCGGCCGCCATCCAGCGCGCTTAGCGCGATTTTCAGGCCTTGCCCTTCTTCGCCTAGACGATTTTCGGCCGGGACTTCGCATTCGTTCAAGATAATTTCGACGGACGGCGAGGAATGCTGCCCCATTTTTTCTTCATGCCGGCCCACGCGGAACCCTTTGAAGCTCGGCTCAACCAGAAACGCAGTGATACCCTTACCGCCGGCATTCGGATCGGTCTTGGCGAAAACGATGAATACGCCGGCCACGCTGCCGTTCGAGACCCACGTTTTCGTGCCGTTCAGGCGATAGCCACCCACATTTGATACGACGCTCGATCGAGTAGCTCGCGTCTGAATGCCGGCGGCGTCAGAGCCGGCTTGAGGTTCCGTCAGGCAGAACGAGCCCAAGATTTCGCCGGTTGCCAGCCGGCGGAGATATTTTTTCTTCTGGTCGTCCGTGCCGAAGGCCAGCAGCGGCACTTGCACCGCGGAATTGGTCACGCCAAGCGACGTAGCCATGGCTGCGTCCACCCGCGCGACCTCTTCGATCATCAGCACGTAGGAAATAGTGTCCAAGCCCGGGCCGCCCCACTCTTCCGGGACCAGCATGCCGCAACAGCCGATCTCAGCCAGTTTCTTGATCTCTTCAGCCGCAAAGCGCCCTTCGCGGTCGCGCTGCCGCACCGACGGCCGCACCTCATTTTCCATGAATTGCCGGACGGTATCGCGAGTCAGTTTTTGGTGGTCGTTGAGCGAAAAATCCATCGTGTCTGGCGTACGAGCAATACGAGTGATGCTAACACACGCAAACATGCCGGACTAGCGAGTTCCACTTCCCGCACCGCCGCTACCTCGCCTGCGATTTTCCAGAAAGGCGCACAAAGAAGGAAACCATGGCGACCGCGGCCAAGGCCCAAATAGCGGCACTGATGCTCCATGAGAGGCCAGGGGGCAGCCACCGAACCAGCGTTCGATCGATGCCCAGCACCATGGCTGTGAGGATCACGAGCGCCACCACGCGGGCGACGGGGCGATACTTCCAGTCTCGTTGCGATTGAGATTCCATAAAACGATTCTTCAGAGCTTGAACAATTCCCGCAGCCGTTTGGTCTGCACGCGACTCACAGGTATTTCGGTCTGCTTCTTGTCCGCCATTTTTAGCATGTAGCCGGCCTTGAACCAGGGGATAACTTCCTTGATGTGGTGGATGTTCACCAGGTACGAGCGGTGCGGGCGCCAGAACGATTCCGAGTCGAGCGCAGCATGCAATTCTTCCAGCGTCCGGTAGTTTGAGGTGCCTTCGGCGTCGCGAGCCACCACGGAGATCATGCCATCATCGATGGAAGCGAAAAAGAGGTCTTCGGCATCCACCAGCAGCATGCGTTGCTGCGATTTCACAAGGAGCTTGGCAGGCTGCGCGGCTAGCTTGCTCGCACCGAGCTGGGTTACGAGTTGTTCGAGTCGCTCGGTCGTCGTGGTCTGGTTCTCCATCACCTTGCGGGCGCGCTGGATTGCTTTCGCAATACGCGCCTTGTCGAACGGTTTCAGGACATAGTCCACCGCATTTACGTCAAAGGCTTGCACCGCATAGTGGTCGAATGCCGTGGCGAAGACGACGTGCGGAACCTTCATTTTGCGCTCGACGAGTTTTCGGAGCACCCCAAAGCCGTCCAAACCGGGCATCTGCACGTCGAGAAACACCAGATCGGGCGCATGCTCTTTGATCAGCGTCATAGCCTCGACGCCGTTCTTGCCTTGCCCGATGACGTTGATCTCCGGGAAGCCTTTGAGCAGGAAGACCAGTTCGTCCCGGGCCGGCTTCTCGTCGTCGACAATAATGGTAGTGATGGGCATGGATCGCACATTGAGTATAGGGATGGCTGCTCGCGCAGGCAATGAATTGGACAGCGGATCGCCAGGTCCGCGCGGATGGCCGCGGCAATGGCTTGGCGAATGTCTCGCCGCCCCTGATAAGATACCCGCGGGAGAAACTCCGCGACTCATGCCGCCAAAGAAATCGAGCAAGGCCGCAACAAAAAATCAATCCAATAAGGCGACCGGAAAAATCCTCAGCAGCAAAGTCCTGTACAAGGGGCACATCTTCGGAGTGCGCCGCGATGAGGTTCTGGAGCCGACCGGCCTGCGAACGACGCGCGAGGTCATCACCCACCCGGGTTCCGTGGTGGTAATGCCGGTGCTCCCAGATCGCCGCATTATCCTGATCCGCCAATACCGTCACGCGGCGCGGCAGTTTCTGTGGGAACTGGTGGCCGGCCGCATCGACCCCGGCGAGAGCGTGCGCCAGGCCGCCGCCCGCGAGCTGATCGAAGAGACCGGTTATCGAGCGAAACGTTTGCGGGTTTTCCTCGATCTCTTCCCTACCCCGGGGTTTCTCGAGGAACGCATGTACATTTTGTTGGCGGAAGGCTTAACGCCGGGCATGGCCGAGCCGGAAGAGGACGAAAAGATCGTCGCCAAGGCCTACACTCGCGCCGAACTCGAAAAAATGATCCAGCGCGGCGTGCTTCGCGACGCAAAATCGATCGCCGGACTCCTTTACTACTTTCAGTTCCTGGCGTAGCGCCGGCTCCAAAAATGTAAGAGGCAATTCAGCGCGTCCCTTTTCAACCCCTTTTCGAGGACGAAGCGAAGCTCAACTCCGCGAGAAAAAATCCAAAAAACGAACATAGCGCCGCGAAGGCTTCACGGAGCAGACAGAGAAGAAATGCCACCGGTTCCCGCCAGAGTCCAATCCGCAGCAATTGCGACAGACGAGGTCCAATTTCCGTCCCCTCCCGGCGCCAGTCGCGGGCTGCAATTCCTGCTGCCGGTAACGGTCTTCCTCGGCGCATTCCTCCTTTTCCTGCTGGAGCCGCTGTTCGCCAAGCTGATTCTTCCACGCTTCGGAGGCTCCGCCGCGGTCTGGGCCACCTGCCTGGTGTTCTTCCAATCCGCATTGCTGCTCGGCTATTGGTACGCCGACGTTACCACCCGCCGCCTGCCTCTGGTGCGGCAATCGGGCCTGCACGTCGCGCTACTGTTGACGAGTCTTTGTTTCCTGCCGGTCGCTCCTCGCGCGCTCTTTCCGTCGCTCGACGCAATCCATCCCGCCGCTCAGATTCTCGTCGTACTGACAGTTTCGATAGGCTTGCCGTTCATCCTGCTCAGCGCCACCAGCCCACTTGTGCAGAGTTGGCACACTCGCGTGGGCGGTAGCGCCGAGCCGTATCATTTATTTGCACTATCGAACTTCGCTTCTTTGGTCGCGCTTCTGAGCTTTCCCTTTCTGATCGAGCCACGTCTTTCCTCTCACGCGCAAGTGTTGTTGTGGACCAGCCTCTTTGTTGTTTTCGTGGGCGTATGTTCGTTGACGGCGTGGCTCGCCAGCCGTGACGCCCGCATCGTCACCGACACGTCGCCAGATCCCGCGCCCACGATTAACACGCCGGCGCCGTCGGTTCGCGAAAGACTGCTGTGGCTGAGCCTTTCGGCCTGCGGTTCGATGCTGCTGCTTTCCATCACGAATCACATTACGGAGAACGTCGCTCCGGTGCCGCTATTGTGGGTTGTGCCGCTCGCCTTATATCTGCTCACTTTCGCGCTCGCCTTCCGTCGCCGGAGCCTGTATTCCCGGTGGCTGATGGTGCGGCTTCTGGCGGTCGCGGTGGGCAGCCTGGGCTACGCCATCTACGATCCATCCTTCACCGAGTCCGTTCAGGTGAGCGTGCCCCTGTTCTGCGGTGGCCTATTCCTGTGCTGCTTGTTCTGCCACGGCGAACTCGCCCAACGCCGCCCCGCTTCCCTCCATCTCACGTCGTTCTACCTGATGATTTCGCTGGGCGGTGCGCTCGGCGCGATCTTTGTGGGCATCCTGGCGCCGTACGTTTTCAATGGTGTCTACGAATTCCCGCTGACGCTGTGCCTCACCGCCTTGCTCGCCGTTATCGTCGTTTGGCCTGAAGGCTGGCTTGCTCGCGTCTTTTGGGCATTCGCGACGTTATGCATGGCCGCGGTGCTGGTCTACCACGCTCATGCCTACAAGAAAGATTCCATCTTCGCGGCTCGCAATTTCTACGGTGGCCTTCGCGTGGAGCTGCATCGCGATTGGCTCAAACAGCCTTACCGCACTCTCTATCATGGCAAGATCGAGCACGGTGCCCAGTTTCTGGACCCGCCGAAGAGCCTTCTGGCCACTACCTATTACGGTGAGAACTCCGGGGTGGGAAAGGCATTGGACCACTTCACCGGAGCGCCAAAACGCGTAGGCGTCATAGGACTGGGTGCGGGAACCCTTGCATCCTACGGCAATGCCGGCGATTACTTCCGGTTCTACGAAATCAATCCGCTGGTCGTGTCGATTGCCCGGACCTGGTTCACCTATCTCCGCGACACTCGCGCCAAGGTCCATATCGCCATGGGCGACGCACGCTTGTCGTTGGCCCAGGAACCCGATCAGCAGTTCGACGTGCTGGCGGTTGATGCCTTCTCTGGCGACGCCATTCCCGTCCATCTCTTGACCAGGGAAGCCTTCGCGCTATACCTCCGTCACCTCAAACCCACTGGGATCCTGGCGATCCACACGTCGAACACCTACTTGGATCTCAATCCAGTCGTTCAGTTGCTCGCCAACGATGCGCACCGTCCCGCGCGTTTGATTTCCAATGACGATGACCTCCGGAAGCTGATCGACGCTTCGGACTGGGTGCTGGTCACGCGCAACGATCGCTTCTTAAGCGACCTGGACTCCGCGACCCTCCCGGAGCCCATTGAGGTTCCGCCAAAGCTTCGACTCTGGACCGACGACTACAACAACGTGTTCCAAATCCTTCGCCCGGTCCAATTCCACAAAGCAGGCTCCGAATAGGAGCAGGTTCCTGAATGCGGCCGGTGCTGTTGCGCTTCGTGCCTCGGTAGGTCAGCTGTAACAAATGTTTCTTCCTTTCGTAAATTACCCGCAATATAACATTCAACGCGCGGTTCTGCCGTTCGGCGAACGCTCGTATTAAATCGATTTATAAGTTCTAAAGGGTCTTGCTTGGTTTAACAACCGCGACGTTTGTCCTATTGACTGCGACTTTCATTCTGCTACACTCCGCGCAATTTAATTTTCCTGGCTGCAGTTGCGCGCGCTCTTTTGCTCGCGGGCCGCAGTGGTGTAAATCTCGGTTGTAGTCATGGGAGGGGAATCTCGGTGCGAGGAACGGTTAAATGGTTCAATAATTCAAAAGGTTACGGCTTTATCGGGCGCGACGATGGCCCCGATGTTTTCGTCCATTATTCCGCAATCACCGGTGACGGCTACCGCACGTTGCAGGAAGGAGATCCGGTCGAGTTTGAGATCGTCCAGGGACCGAAAGGTCCTCAAGCGGCCAACGTACAGAAAGTAAGCTAAGTAGTACCCGGCAATTATTGGGGCCGGCCGAGACTCCCCCTCAGCCGGCCCTTTATTTTTTCCTCGCCAACTCGCGAATTGCCTGGCTTCCCTTATAATCCCCGCATGGACAACAAAACCGTAGCGCGCATTCTCCGCGAAACCGCCCAGCTTCTCGAAATCGATGGCGCGATCATCGGCCGCTACCGAACCTACGAAAAGGCCGCTGAGCTCATTGCCGGTATGCACGAATCAATCGAACAACTCGCCAAAGAGCCGGACAAGCTCGGGGAGCTGCCGGGAATCGGCGAGCGCATGGTCGAACACATCCAGGAAATCATCACTACCGGCGACTACAGCCTCCGCCAGAAGCTGCTCAAAAAGTTCCCCGTCACCTTGCTCGACATTCTCAATCTCCAATCGCTTGGGCCCAAGAAAGTCGCCTTTCTATGGTCGAACTTCAAAGCTGCCACCGTGGCCGACGTGGAAAAGCTAGCCCGCGACGGAAAGCTCCGCGACCTTCCCGGCTTCGGCGAAAAGAGCGAGCAGAACATCCTGAAAGCAGTGGAAACTCATAAGCGCTCGACCGGCCGATTCCGTCTGGACACCGCCGAAGCGGCCGCCGCGTCGATCATCGCGCACATTGAAAAATACCCAAAAGCCATTGCTTCGGTCACCCCCGCGGGGTCGCTACGCCGTGGCCGGGAAACTGTCGGCGATCTGGACCTGCTCCTGACCTTGGCCGACGGCTACACATCCCAAAAACACATCGACGCGATCGCCGATCACATCCTGAAATATCCCCGCATCGATCAGGTTCTGGCGCATGGCGAGAACAAGGTGAGCTTCACCCTCGACAGCGGCCTCCAGGTCGACGTGCGTCTCCTCGACAAGGAAAGCTTCGGCGCGGCCCTCCTCTATTTCACAGGTTCCAAGGAGCACAACGTCGCGCTCCGTGGCCGGGCCAACGACATGGGCTATACGCTGAATGAGTACGCCCTGGCCACACTGAAGGGCGAACGCCGCGTCGCCGGCCGCACCGAAGAGGAAATTTACGCCAAGTTGAAGCTCGACTACGTCCCGCCCGAACTTCGGGAGAACACCGGCGAGATCGCCGCCGCCGAGCAGCACAAGCTACCAAAACTGATCGAGCTCCCCGACATCAAGGGCGACCTGCAGATGCACTCCACGGCCAGCGATGGCAAGCACACCGTTGAAGAAATGGCGGAAGCCGCCCGGCAGCTCGGGCATGAATACATCGCCATGACCGACCACTCGAAGTCGGTGACCATCGCCAACGGTCTGGACGAAAAGCGCGTCCTGGCACACATCAAGAAGTTGCGCGCGATCGACAAGAAAGGCGTGGGCATACGCGTCCTGGCAGGCTCCGAGGTAGACATCCTCAAGGATGGCGCGCTGGACTACTCCGACGACATCCTCGCCCAGCTCGACGTCGTCGTGTGTTCCATCCACTCGTACATGCAACTGGATCGTCAGGCAATGACCGACCGCATGCTCGCGTGCATCGAGAACCCCTATGCCCAGATAATCGGCCATCCCACCGGCCGGCGGCTGCTGGCACGCGATTCCTTCGACTACGATATGGAGAAGGTCCTGGACGCCTGCGCCAAGCACGGCGTGGCGATGGAGTGCAATTCCTACCCGGAGCGCCTCGATCTGCGCGATGTTTACTTGCGGATGTGCAAGGAGCGCGGCGTCAAAGTCGTCATCTCCACGGACTCCCACAACACCCTGCACCTGCCCTTCATCCGCTACGGCGTGACCATGGCCCGTCGAGGCTGGCTGGAGAAAGCCAACGTCATCAATACCCTTCCGGTTGATCAATTCCTGGCTGCTCTCCGCCCAAAACCGGGTGCCGCGTCCAAAAAGCAGCCCGCCGCGACGGCTCGCGCCAACCAAAGTTAATCGCCAGCAACGTTGGCAAGTCCGATGGAACCTTTTTCTGGCACCTGACGTATCTTCTGCTATACAAGGGCGGGGCTATACAAGGACGGCCGCTGGCGCTGTCCTTGCCCTGGAACGACGGACGGCAGACACCGGCCCGTTCCGAACGGCGGTAGCCAATGGCACGACGGAGGCTCACGGAGATGAATGTGTTTTCCTATAAGCTGACTGCCAAACTGGCGATCGCGCTCAGCCTTATGTTGTCGGTCGCGGTCCTCGCCCCTCGCGCCCAAGCGGAAGATTGGACGAAATCCTACACGATCTCCGGCCGTGCCCAAGTCAAGGTAGACACCAACGACGGCGCAGTCCAGATCTACACCGGCGACACCAAGCAGGTCGATTTCCGCGTCCTCTACGACGGCTACGAAATGAACAAAACTCTCCATGTCGATTCGCGGCAGGACGGCGACTCCGTCCAGATCAACGCTCGCGTCAACGGTCATTGGGGCTTCTCCTGGGGTAACAACCACCGCAATATCCGCATTGAGGTCCACATGCCGAAAGATGCCGATCTCCAGATCGACACCGGCGATGGCTCCGTGACCACACAATCCGTCAACGGCAAAGTGAAAATTCACACCGGCGACGGTTCCGTACGCGCCCAGGAAGTCAGCGGCGACGTAGATATCGATACCGGCGACGGCAGCATCACCGTCGATGGAGCGAAAGGCGAGATTCGCCTGCGCACCGGCGATGGACACATCGACGCCCGGAATCTCGATGGCAAAGTGGATGCCTTGTCTGGCGACGGACACATCAAGCTGGATGGCCGCTTGGACGCCCTGAGCGTCAAGACCGGCGACGGAAGCATCGATGCCCGGCTGCAGCCCGGCTCCAAAGTCAACTCCGGCTGGAGCGTCCGCACCGGTGACGGCAGCGTCGATATCGTGTTGCCCGCCGATCTTCAGGCCAACATCGACGCCAGCACCAACGACGGACACATCAGCCTGGGTATTCCAGTCACTGTCGAGGGCACCTTCAGCAATTCCCAGATTCACGGCAAGATGAACGGCGGCGGACAACCGTTGGTAATTCACACCGGCGACGGCTCAATCCGCCTAAGCAAGAGCTGATTTAGCCTCGCAAGACCAACTTTCGCGCTTCGTCTCCGCGCACCTCCGCGTTCCTCGGCGTCTCTTCGTTATCCGTTTCTTCAACCCATTCAGACCCGGCGCGGACCTCTAACTTCGTAGTGGCCGACCGGCCAGTTCCTGTCCCGGCCTCCCACGACCCGAGTCCTATTAGCCCTTGTCACTTAGGTACCAGTACTGTAAAATATGTCAGGTCCAGCCCCTAATCTGTCCTAACTTTATGTACTGGATTATGGTTAGCGCTCATCTAAGTTCATGAATCTTAAGGCCCGAGCTTTGGACCTGTACATGCCATTAAGAAAGCGAAATTGAGGGAGCTCTCATGATCATCTTCATCATCACGTTCGCCATCGTGGCGCTGTTCGCCCTGACCTTGACCGGCTCCATCGCCACTACCTCTCGCCGCCGCTCCTAACCCCTCGCCAACCTTTGCCGCCGCTCGTAACCTGTAACACCTTCGCCAAAAACTCGCCGTTGCTCGTGAACCCTTCACGCCAGACTCTGTAGAGGAGGGGCTCGCCCTACCCGGCCTCAATGCCACCTCAGCCTAAGCTCGAAGCAAAGTAATCCAAGACCTCGACTCGACTTCATTTTCCTGCAAGGCCAACACCTCCACTACCCCAATCTATTCATATCGCAGCGCTACCAAAGGACTGACATGCGTCGCCCTCCGCGCCGGCAACCAGCAAGCCAGCAAAGCGACCCCCGCCAAGGTCACCGCAACAATGACAAAGGTCGCCGGGTCGCTAGAGCTTACCCCCACCAAAAGACTCCCCAGCAGCCGCGTCCCCGCAAAAGCGGCAGCGAGCCCGATCACAATCCCGACCCCGATCACGATCAAGCTCTGCCCCAGCACCATCGTTAGAATGTCCTGAGGTTTCGCCCCAAGCGCCATGCGAATACCGATTTCGTGGGTTCGCTGCACCGCGGCGTAAGACACCACGCTGTAAACCCCTACCACCGCCAAGATGAGCCCAAGCAGTCCGATCGCGGTCGTAAGCTGCGCTCCCAAGCTGTAGAACAGGAAACCGTTGATGCCTTCCAAGTCCGCTCTCAGCGTTCTCATCCCCGAAATCGGCAATCCAGGCGCCAGTTCCTGCAATTGCGACGCGATCTGCTGTTCCATGCCTTCGGGCGGCACGGATGTCCGAACATGAATCGTTCGCAGGGGCATATAGCTCTGTTCCACGGGCACATAAAAGGCGGGCAAGGGGTCCTCAACGACGCCCCGGTATTTTCCGTTCTGTACCACGCCCACTACTTCGATGAGACTCTGATCTGCTTTGGCTGGCCCCCTCACCTTGAACCGTTTTCCCAGGACTTCCTCGTTGGGCCAGAACTTCTGGGCCATCGCTTCGTTGACGATAGCCACCTTGGCGGCCTTCTCCGAATCCGCTTTGGTGAAAACCCGGCCACGATGCAGCGCAATTCGCAGCGTCGCGAAATAATCAGGACTAACCATGTTGTAGTAGACAACCGGCTCGGGCTGACCGGGCTCCAGAGGATGCTCTTCAACGATTATTCGTTCGCTCGCGCTCATCATTCCCAACGGAACCGAAAACGCCTGGCTGACCGACACGACTCCCGGCAGACTCCGCAGCCGCTCTTCCGCGTCCCGGTAGAATGCCTTTCCCTGCTGCTCCGTATAGCCCAGTTGCTGCACGTCGACCGGCACGTCAATGACATGATCCGGGTTCAAGCCCAGATCGATTTCCCGCGCTTTCCCCGCGCTGCGGATAAACAACCCCGCGACGATCAGCAGCAACAGCGAACCCGCAACCTGCGCCATCACCAGCGTATTCCGCACCAGATGCCGTCGCGGACCCTCCGACGACCCTCGGCCGCCCTCGCGCAGCATCGAATTGACATCGGTGCGCGCCACGCGCAGCGCCGGCATGATCCCCACGATCGCGCCCGTCGCTACAACCGCGGCCAACGTGAAAAGGTAAACGCGCAAATCGGGTTGAAAATTAAACGTAACCGGCAGGTCTGTGCCTAGCGGCAAAGAGCTTAAAAATCCAGACGCCCACCAACCCAACAGCAAACCGGCGCCCCCACCCAGAATCGCCAGCAGTAGACTCTCCGTCAGGTGCTGGCGCACTAATCGCGCCCGGCCCGCCCCGATCGCCGCGCGAATGGCCATCTCCCGCTGCCGCACGGTCGCCCGCACCAACAACACGTTCGCGATGTTGAAACACGCCACCAGCAACACCAGTCCCGCGAGCACCGTGAACGCCAGCGACACATTCGGAATCGTATTGTCGGGATCAGGCTCGGGCCGCGCCAACCGCTCGGGGAAAATCTGGTAAGTGATTCCCTTGTCGGTTTCCGGATGCTGCTCGCCAAGGCGTCTTGCGATTACGTCCAGCGTGGCTTTCGCTTGTTTCAGATCGACACTCGGCTTCAGCCGTTCCATCAGCGTGAGCGAGCGTTGCTCGCGATGCGTCCAAGTTTCCTCCACGGATTCGCTGCCGCCGGGCCCCGCAATCGCGCTCAGCGGCATGTAGCCGTCCATATTCAAGAACCCGTAGGTGCCTTGAAAATCCTTCGGCGTCACACCAATAATCGTCACCGGGTGATCGTCCACTTGGACTTGCTTCCCGATCACGCTCTGGTCGCCCCCAAATCGCTTTTGCCAATACCCGTAACCCAGCACTAAGACTGGATCAGCCCCAGGGGCCTGCCCCTCGGTCGGAAGAATCAACCGACCCAAAGCCGGCTTAATCCCGAGCACCGAAAAATAATTGCCGGTCACCCGGCTCATCACGCAGTGATCGCCCTTGCCACCTGCAATCAGGCCGACCAACGTCGTGCGGTAGGCGAACACTTCGCCCGATGCCTCCGCTTGGCCGCGAATGTCCTGGAAATCCGGATAGGAGAACGACTGAAAGCCTTCGGCGCCGGGCTGCTTCATTGCCAGCACGGTGATCTGTTCCGCGTGGGGCACCGGAAGCGACCGTAGCAGCAGTCCGTTGACAACGCTGAACACTGTGGTATTGACAGCCATCCCTAGTCCCAGCGTCACCACCGCGATGATCGCGAACCCCGGCGCACTGCGCAGCGACCTCATCGCGTACTTCATGTCCTGCCAAAAGCTTTGCATTGTTCGTACCTCCCGTCGATCGAGCCCTTATCCGTCTGAATTGCAAGCCGCACTCCTCCCAGGCAAGGCTCTAAACACAATGGAATCAGCTTGTTCGTTCGATCAAACCAAAGCTCCTGCACTCGCCAGTGCGCGATCCTGGGACGCTCCGTCCGCATTCGGACAAACCCGCACTAGCCTTCCTGTTCTTGTCGAAGTCGTCCGCCAGCAGTTGTAGCGGCCGCTTTCCGTTTACCCTGAGCCTCGAAGGGAAGCGGGCGCCTTTGGAAAATCCGCCCGCCGCGACTAATTCTTCTCCCAACTCCACGGAAAGGAGTATTATCCCAGACACTCTCACGCAGACCTTTTGCTAACTGCAGGAGGATCACCATGGCAACCGCAATCCCAATGCCCGCTCCCGACCGCGATCGCGTCGCCTCCCTTCAAAAATACGCCATCCTCGACACCGAACCCGAGCAAGCCTTCGACGACCTCACGCTCCTGGCCTCGTTCGTTTGCAAGACGCCCATCGCGTTGATCTCCCTGGTCGCTGAGGACCGCCAATGGTTCAAGTCCAAGGTCGGCATGGACGCTTCCCAAACGCCCCGCGACATCGCCTTCTGCTCCGTCGCGATTCAGCAAACCGATGTGATGGTGGTTCCGGACACGCTGCAGGACGAACGCTTCCGCAATAATCCGCTAGTAGTTTCTGGACCCAGAATCCGCTTTTACGCCGGCGCGCCGCTGATCAACGATGAAGGCTACGCCCTCGGCACGTTATGTGTCGTGGATCGCACCCCACGCGAATTTGGCGCGGACCAAAAAGAAGCGCTTCAAGCCCTCGGACGTCTCGTCTTGGCCCAACTGGAATTTCGCCTCAACCTGCAACTCCTGAAAGAAGCGCTAACCGACCGCACGCAAGCGGAGCACGATCGCGAGCGCGAACTCCTCAAGGTGCAACAAACACTGACCCGCGTCCTCGGTTTGAGAATTGTGCCGAACGGAGTTTAACTCCAGTGGCACAGCCCTAGCTCCAGTGGCACAGCCATTCCTGGCCGTGCGCTTCAGCCAACCCAGGTATTTCAGCATCGCCCCAAAATGCTGCACTCAGACTCATTCTCTGTGATCTCCGTGCTCCTATCTCTGAGTCCTCTGTGTTAAGTTTTTCCCCCTCTTCACTCCGCAACCGGAACCCGAGCCACCGCCCCCACTCCCCGACGCGTGACGCCCCAAGCGATCGCAAAACTCCCGACCATCAACCCTGCCGCCAGCCAATAAGGCGCACCGGGAAAATGCAACCCCCACCGCGGCGAAATCGCCACCGCAAACACCTGCGTAAACACCAAGGGCGCAATCATCCCAGCCACTCCAAACAAACTCATCAGCGCCCCTTGCAACTGCCCCTGCTCCGAAACTCCCACCCGCCGGCTCATCAACGACTGCATCGGCGGGCTAGTCAATCCCCAAAGCGAAAGCAGCGGAATGCCAATCACAAAGATCGCCGTGCTAGGCGCGAAAGCAAACGTCGCAAAACCGGCCATACCGCAGACCATGCCCGTAAACAGAGTGCGCAACTCCCCAAGCTTCCTGACCGCCAACGAAATCAGCAACGCCGACACAATCGTCGAGCCCACCCCCACGCCCGCCAGCGCCCAACCGGTGATCTGCGTGCCCCAGTGATAGCGATAGTCGGTATAAATCACGAACATGCTCGGCAAAGCCTCGTGCGCGTTGTAATACAGAAACATCGCACTGGCCAGGCCGAGCAATTCCGGGTGAGAACTCAGCAGTTTCAGCGCCCCCAGGGGATTTGCCCTGCGAAGATTGAACGCCGCCCGCCGTTCTTTCGGCAGCGACTCCGGCAAAATGAAAAATCCGTACAGCGCATTCGTCAGGCTCAGCGCCGCCGCGGCCCAAAATGGATACCGGAGCCCCATCCCACCCAGCATTCCGCCAAGCGCCGGCCCCACAATAAATCCCAACCCAAATGCCGCCCCCAACATCCCAAATTTCGCCGCCCGTTTCTCCGGCGGCGTCACATCCGCGATGTACGCGTTCGCCGTAGGAAAGCTAGCCGCGGTAATCCCCGAAATTACGCGCCCGACGAACAACCAACTCAAAGTCGGCGCCACCGCCATCAACAAGTAGTCGCATCCCAACCCAAAATTCGATAGCAGCACCACCGGTCGACGCCCAAACCGGTCCGACAGCGCCCCCATCACTGGCGCAAACACAAACTGCATCGCCGCCCACACAAACGCGAAAATCCCGGTTTGCGTGGCCGCCATCGACATATCCCCATGCTCGAACCGGATAATCAGCTTCGGCAAAACTGGGACGATGATCCCCAGCGCCAGCATGTCCAGCAACACCGTGATGAAAATAAAGGCGAAAGCCGCCCGCCCATGGCCCGCGCCTTGTTCTTGGGGAATCGGCGGGCCTTCGGTTATAGGATTTGGCTCAGTAGACATTGCGTGCCTCCGTGGCGTTCGGTGATCTCATGGCATCGCCAGTCTGCCCCAAACGAAAGCGCCGGTATTGTAAGGAATTTACCCAGCCCAAAATAAAACCCCAATATGCTCCGCGCTCTCTGTGCTCCTATCTCCGTGCCCTCTGTGTTAAATCCTTTCCCGCCTTTTTCCGCCTTTTCCCTACCTACCTGCCCAAAGTAACAAACAATCCGATCGACGCCACCAGCATCACCACCGTCGCGATCCATCCGACGATTCGCAATCGCAGCGGCAAAGTAAATTGCCCCATAACCTTTGGATTAGCCCCCATGAACATGGTAACCACCATGAGCGGCACCGAAACCACCCCATTGATGACCGCGGACCAAAACAGCGCCCGAATGGGATTGATACCCACAAAATTCAACCCTAGCCCAATCAGCGTAGCGACCGCCAACACTCCATAAAACTGCTTGGCCTGCGCGGGCCGGTCCTCCAGGCAAGCCCGCCATTTGAACGCCTCCGCGACTCCATACGCCGCTGATCCCGCGAGTACCGGCACCGCCAGCAAACCCGTTCCCACGATGCCGAGCGCAAACAACTCGAACGCAAATCGACCCGCCAACGGCTCAAGTGCCTTGGCCGCCTGCGCCGAAGTCTGAATGTCGGTGATTCCGGCCGCGTGCAAAGTCGCTGCCGTCGTCAAAATAATAAACAACGCAACCGCGTTCGAGAACCCCATCCCTACAACCGTATCCACCTTGATGCGCTCGAATTGTTTCCGCGCCTGCCACGGCGCCCACTTGAGGGGATGCTCCTTACGATTATCCCGGACGTCCTCGGCCTCCTCCGAAGCCTGCCAGAAGAAAAGATAAGGGCTAATGGTGGTTCCCAGCACAGCCACAAGCGCCGTAAAATACGCGACGTTAAAGGTCACCGAAGGGATCAGGGTCGAGCGCAACGCGTGCCCCCAAGCCACTCGCGCCACGAACGGAGTGAGCACGTACGCAAACAGCGCGAGCGTCAGCCACTTCAGATACTTCACGTACTGCGTATAGCGGATGTACACCTGCAAAAGCAACGAAACGACGGCAAAGCCGATCACGTAAGCGATCAAGCCGCCCCCGAACAGCATCTGAGCCGCCGCTCCCATCGCTCCAAGGTCCGCTCCAAGATTAAAAATGTTCGCCAGGCAAAGCAGCGACACAATGGCATACAGCAGCGGCGCCGGATAATGCTTCCGCATGTTGGCCGCAATCCCCATACCGGTAACCCGCCCGATCCGCGCGCAAACCTCCTGAATCGCAATCATCAGCGGTAGCGAGAACAGCATCACCCACATCATGCTGTACCCAAACATCGCTCCCACCTGCGAATAAGTGGCAATACCGCTGGGATCGTCGTCGGCAGCCCCGGTGATCAGCCCCGGCCCAAGCTTCTGCAGCCAAGTCTTCACGCGAGGCTTAGCCCCGACGTCAGGCGCAGCGTTTACGCCGGGCTTAGCGTCGCCGGGCGTAACGTTTACGCCGGGCTTAGCGCTAGCAATGGGGTTGGCGGTGTCCAAGGGTTGTCGCTGTGGCGATGAGGCTGCTGGCAATCTACCCGGAAACGATGGCCAAGGCCATCCCCAGTCATCTGTAGAGGCCAGTCCAGACGCGTGTAGAAGCTCGGTTCTGAGGCGCCCCCTTCCCTAGCGCGGGCTCTTACCAATAGGATTTAACAAGTTTTGACAAATCTTGAGGAGTTCGCTCGCTTGCTGTTAGAATTGAGCTTCGTAGGGGCACAAGAATGCAATCAAAGCAGAGAAAAGCCGCCAAACAGATCGCGGACATCATGTATGCCTCGCTGCAGCAGTTTTCCGAAGAGGAACAACAAAAGAGAATCAAAGAAATCCAAGCCGTGCCGGTCAAGACCGCCCAGAAGCCGACCGGTAAATCTCCCAAGCCTTCTTCCACTCGGGCGAACCGTCCTTCACGCCGGCGCGCCGCAACTTCTCGCTAAACGCCCTCTCGTCTCTTGCTTCGATCGCCCTCCACGCTTCCTTAACCAGCGCCCTCTTCTTCCGTGCCTCGTTCACAACATTCGGACCCCTCCCACTCGCCTCCCGAGTGTGGTCGTCCATTACTTCCTTCACGTCAGGATCAATCTCTCCCGGATCGTCTCGATCGGTAGGCTTCTTTTCTTCTGGCATCCAGTGTCACCGCTTCGTGCCCACGAACGAGGGCGCGACGTCACCAAACATAAGCTGTCTGCTCTTGGTCACCAGCTCCCTTGACCGTTTTGCGTAACTCTCTTTTCCGATGCAATCGCAACAAGGCCATCTGAACCCGATTCAGCAGACAGTGGTACGTCTCTAATAGTTTGGCGTGAACATCACTTGGTGTACGCGGCTCTCGGAAGAAGTCAGCGTTCCGTAGGGCCAATATGCGTCCCGGCAAGCAGCTATACGTCGCACAAATCAACAGCCTGCCGCAACGAAGTAAGCGGATCATGAGTCGGCACAAACTCATGCGCCACATAACCTTTAAAATTGGTCGCCGCAATCCCCCGCATCATGCCATCCCACTGCACTTCCTGCGTGCCGTCGAGTTCGTGGCGATGCGGAACGCCACCAGTGTGGAAGTGGGCGATCCAATCGATGTTCTTCTGGATTGTCGCGATCAGATCCCCTTCCATGATCTGCATGTGGTAAATGTCGTAAAGCAATTTCACGCGCGGCGAGTTCACCGCCTGCACCACTTCCAAACCCCACGCGGAGTGATCACACATGTAATCGTGATGATCGACTTTACTGTTCAGCAGCTCAATGCAGATCGTGACCCCGTTGTCTTCCCCGATTTTCTTTACGCGATTGAGCCCGACAATCGTGTTTTTTGCACCTTCTTCGTCCGACATGCCTTCCCGGTTCCCCGAAAACGTGATCACGTTGACCACGCCGGCCTTCGCCGCCAGCGGAATGTATTGCCGAAAAGCTTCCTCGATGCGCGCGTGATTTTCCACGCGGTTCATGGCGCTCTTGATCTCGCCGCCATGCGCATAACCCATCGCGCAAACCAGCCCGTACTTCGCCGGTACATCCCATTCTTCGGGCCCCAGCAGATCGATCGCCTTGCAGCCAATCTCCGCCGAATACGCGCACAGCTTGTCGAGCGCAATGTCCTTGTAGCACCAGCGCGACACCGATTGCTTGATGTTCCCTTTGCGCTTGATCGGCGTGCTCTGTTGCGGCCAAGCCGCCGCCGCCGCTGCCGAAGGAAGAGAGGCCATGGTAACTCCCGAAAGCCCGGTCTTGAGCACGTCGCGCCGCGATACGGTTGTCATAGCGGTCAGAGTGTACCGAAGAATTCTCGATCTGGGTACTGCTTCGACGTCTTCGCGGCGGAGGCTGCGGGCCGATATAGAAATGACAAAGCCCCAGCCGCATCCTCTGCCGGGGCTTTATCGCACTTTCAGCTTATAGGTCGATGCTATTGGCCGTCATCGACGCCTTGATCGCGCGGCGCGAATGCAATTCCGCGAAGCACCTCGCCAGCGTTAGCGGACCGGATCGTGACGAATTTGCTAAGGCCGCCGGATGCCGGCAGCGTCGTGGCCTTGAGCAGATCAGTCACCTTAACCAGCTTGTTCGGATCTGCGCCCTGGTCGCCACTCGCGCTGATCGTTGAGGTCACCGCGTAAATCACCACCGTGCCGTTGCCGTTGACGCGGCCGGTGATATTGCGGCAGCCGTCGGTTGCCGGGCTCAGGGCTGCTGGATAGTTGGGTACGCTGTACGGCACGCCGATGTTGAGTCCGTTCTGGAGAACGTAATCCATCTGCCAGGTGCCGTTCACCAGACTCCACTTCTGCACGCCGGCCGTCGCCAACGTCGCGGCGTCCGCTACGTTCCCATTTACCGGAGCCACCATGGCGCCGTCGCCCTCGTCGCAAACATACAGCGTCGTTGCATTCGCGAACCAGATGCCGAACGGGAAAGCAACGGGAGTGGGATTGCCGGTGGTCGATACGCCGCTGGCAAGCGTCGTCGGAAATCCTGGAAGCACGGTGATGGGCAGCTTAGCGAGAGTTGCAGTGTCGCCGGATGGGAGCACGCCCGCATTGCCCACCTGATAGACGGTGTTGATTCCGTTCCCACCGCTGCCCTTGGTGACATACATCGTGTTGTTGAAGATCGTCAAGCCGCGAAAGTTGTTGTCCTTCCCTGCTTTATCCGCCTTCGCGTAAGGCTTCCCCGTCGATGGGTCAATCACCTGGGTGATTTCAAAGTCGCCGATCTTATTGATGTTCGGGGGAACCGGAGGCGCTTGGCCGGGGACCAGAAGCTCCGCGCCAGTGGAGGTTACCAGATTGATCCCGATTTGCGTCCCGGTGAGTTGGCTGGAGGACAATCCGCCGTTATTGTCATTTCCGGTCAAGTAATACAGCGAATTCGCTTTGATCGCCGCGCGTCCGTTGTTGCCACTGTAGGCGTTGCCTTCGGTAATCTGAAGATGGCCCGATGCGTCCACCTCTGCAACGGAACGGAAGTACTGCGACACGACTGGATTGGTCGGATCAACGACGCCGGGCGTGTTGGAGTTGGAAACGTCGAGCTGATTCGGCGCGGTCAGAAATAGGGTTCCCCCGCGGTAGCCCACAAACGTGATGGACTTGCCGTCGGTCGAGCGGTTCAGGGCTAGCTCGGATTTCGAGCTGAAGCTGGTCACGATCTGGTCGCTCGGAATCGGAAGAGTTCCCAGCAGAGATCCTTCGGTCGTAATATTATCGAGGAAGATCGGTGAAGTGATGCCGAAGCTGCCGTCGGGCGCGTCGTTGTTAAACACGGTTGGATACGTGCCATCGGCGACCGCCGTCCCGCAGGTCACTTTCACATTCGCGGTGCCACCAGCCAACAGATGTACGGGAACAGTTCCCGCGACGCAACCCGGTGGCAAGGTCTGGCCCACCGTAACGGTAGCCGCGTTCCCAGCGTATACGCTCCGGCTGAGCACTAAACTATTCGGTATGAATGTGAGGGGGTTGTTGTCGGCTGCCACTCGTCGAGTTACAAATATTCCTGCGGTCAACATGGACAATGCGGTTGTTGCAAGAGCTGCTGCAATCAGAGTCTTTCTCACGTATGCCTCCTGGCGGGGAAGGATGATGGCACGCGGGGTCCGTCAGGTTACTTCGCTTCCGTTAAAGATGTGTGAAGTCTGCTTGAACGCGTGGCGAGTGAAGGGATTCCAAGATTCCCGCGGCAGAACCTCCCTGCGGCACCGCGAATTTGCAAATCGTAGGGGCTTCGCTCATCATTACTGGTTTGTTTGGGTGTAATCGCGCCACCTTGAAGCATTAACTTCGTGGGAAGAAAGAAAAAATGAAAAGAGAGACCCACCCTTGAAAAACAAGAAACAAGGGTGGGGCACCCAGAGACAACCTTAGGAACCAGAACTGGAAATCCTGGTGAACGGGAGAGTCGCTCTGGGACCAAAGAAAATCGTTGTTGATTGCTAAGGAGCGGAATGGATAAGCCTCGAAAGATTGAGCCTGCTAAAGGGAAACTGGGAGTCTTGTTGCCCGGAATGGGCGCCGTGAGCACCACGTTCATGGCCGGGGTGGAGCTTGTCCGTAAGGGCGATTCGAATCCAGTGGGCTCGTTGACGCAACTGGGAACCATCCGCCTAGGAAAGCGCACCGATGGAAAGTCGCCGCAGATCAAGAAATTCGTGCCGCTTGGAGATCTGAACGATCTGGTTTTCGCGGGCTGGGACATTTACAAAGACAACGCCTTCCAGTCAGCGGCCAACGCCGGCGTGTTGAGCCTGGAGGACCTGGCGAAAGTGAAGCCCTTCCTTTCCGGCATCAAGCCGATGAAAGCAGCGTTCGATCCCGAATATGTGAAGAAGCTGAACGGCCCGAACGTCAAGAAGGGCAAGAACAAATACGAACTGGCGCTGCAAATCAAGGAAGACATCGCGAACTTTCGCAAGACCAGCGAAGTTTCGCGCCTGGTGACCTGCTGGTGCGGTTCGACCGAGATTTTTCTGAAGCCCGAGGAAGTCCACTCGACGCCGGAGAAATTTGTCGAGGCCATGAAGTCGAATCACCCGTCGATTGCGCCGTCGATGTTGTACGCGTGGGCGTCGATCACCAGCGGCGTGCCGTTTGCCAATGGAGCGCCGAACCTGACCGTGGATTTTCCGGCGATGCAGCAGCTCGCGCTGGAACACAACGTGGCCATTTGCGGCAAGGACTTCAAGACCGGGCAAACGCTGATGAAGACGGTCCTGGCGCCTGCGTTCAAAGCGCGCATGTTGGGCCTGAGCGGATGGTTCTCCACCAATATCCTCGGCAATCGCGATGGAGAGGTGCTCGAAGATCCCGGCTCGTTCAAGACCAAAGAGGAATCGAAGCTGGGCGCGCTGGAATATATTTTGCAACCGGACTTGTATCCCGAGCTCTACGGGAAGATGTTCCACAAGGTCCGCATCAACTACTATCCACCGCGCGGAGACAACAAAGAGGGCTGGGACAACATCGACATTTTCGGGTGGCTGGGCTATCCGATGCAGATCAAGGTGGATTTCCTATGCCGCGATTCGATCCTCGCAGCGCCGATTGTGTTGGATCTAGTTTTGTTCCTGGATCTCGCACAGCGCGCAGGCTTACGAGGGATTCAGGAGTGGTTGAGTTTCTACTTCAAGTCCCCGATGACCGCGCCCAAGCTGTATCCCGAGCATGACCTGTTCATTCAACTCATGAAGCTGAAAAACACGTTACGCTGGATGATGGGCGAGGATCTAATCACGCACCTAGGCCAAGAATATTACGACTAGCCGAGCCTATGTAGGCGCCGGGCTTCAGCCCGGCGTCCGATGACTCGAAGCTGCACACTACAATTTGATTTCCAGATTCGCGCTATCGATATTTCGCGTGCTTCCACTTGGGTTTTTCGATTTGACCGCTGCAAGAATGCCGGGGTACCCTACCGTGTTTATGGCTTGTCTTTTTCCGCCTCCATTTCCGCCCGTGCATTCACAAACAACTTATTTCGAGGAGAGTCATGTCGAACGAACTGCGTAGTTTCCTGGCCCTTTCATACGAAGAGCTGGAAGAACTGAACCTGAAGGCGAAAAAGCAGCGGCTCGATCGCGTCCCGGCCCACAAGATTCAGGAAGAGCGGATTAAGTACCTGACCGACGAGAAGCGCATCAAGGCGCTTACGGTGATCTTCAGCGATCTCGAAGGCCGCCTGCACATGCTCGATTACGACAAGAAATTTCTGGTGAAGAGTTATGACAATTTGACGTTCGACGGCTCGTCGATCCGCGGATTTACAGCCCAGCGGGAAAGCGATTTGCGCTTGGGAATCGACTGGAGCGCGTTTTACTGGGGGCCGGCGGACGTTTTCGGCTCTGGCAAGGTGCTGGTGTTCGGAGAAGTGATCGACAAGGACGGCTCGCCGTACAAGGCCGACGTCCGCGGACTTTTGAAGACTTTTGCGCAGGAGCAGTTCGACGCAGAAGGCTACACACTGAACGCGGCCAACGAGATCGAAGGATTTTTGTTCAATGGCGTGGATGCGGAGGCTCGCTACCACGAAACCGGAAAGTTTGAGTACGTCAATACCGGCGGGTATTACCACTCGTTGCCGAGCGATCCGCTGCGCTCGTTCATTGACACGACCGCCGAAGTGCAGCGCGCGATGGGCTTCCAGAACGAAAAGGACCACCCGGAAGTGGCGCCTTCGCAGTTCGAGATCAACTATGGATACGGCGAAGTCGTCGCGGCGGCCGATCAAATCCAGCTTTACAAATTAATTTGCCGTCAGGTCGCCACCAAGATGGGTCTGACCGCGTGCTTCTTGCCAAAGCCAGTCGTCGGCGTAAACGGCAACGGCATGCACACAAACGTGTCCGTGAGCCAAAAGGGCAAGAATCTTTGTTGGGACCCGAAAGGCGAGGAAAAACTGAGTAAGTTCGGCTGGGAGTTTGTCGATCGCATTCTCACGCACGGGAATGATATTTGCCTGCTGCTCAATTCCAGCGTGAATGCCTTCCGTCGGCTCGATCCACATTTTGAGGCACCGAACCAGATCAAGGCTTCGGCGGTAGATCGCGGATCGATGGTGCGCATCCCGATCGGCAATGAGAAGAGCATGCGCGTGGAGGTGCGGTCCGTGGCGCCCGACGCGAACCCCTACATGGTGATGTACTCGATTTTTAAGACCGGGATCGAAGGCGACACCGCGAAAACCAAGAACTTGCGGCAGGCTGAGCGCTATTTGCCCGACAACATTTACTCCGCCCTGGACGATTTCCGCAACGCGAAATGGACCACGGAATTGCTGGGCGAAGACGTGAAGGCACGCTACGCGGACCTGAAACAGGCCGCCGCCGACCGATGCGCGCGGCAGCTCGGCACCTTTGTGAAAGTTCCCGAAGTGCAATTCCACCACGAGGTTTACAACCAGTTTTTGTGGAATATGTTTTAGCCCGTCGGGGTTCGCGCTCGCGGGCCTCGCCAGGAGCAAAAATGGATTCCGGAACGAGTGCTGCATTCGCGCCTTCGATCGCACCTTGGCTGACGGTTCGGGACGGTGCGCGAGCTGTCGAGTTTTACAAATCCGCATTCGAAGCCACCGAGGTCTATCGGCTCGAAGACCCCAGTGGCGGCCTGGTGGTGAGGCTCTCCGTTTCTGGCGCGGAATTCTGGATCAGCGCCGAGCCACCGAAAGACGGTGACGCTAGCGCCGAGCCGGTAGGCGGAGGTTCGGTTCGAATGATCCTGACCGTTGCCGATCCCGACGGCGTTTTCGCGCAGGCCTTGGCGGCCGGCGCGTCCGAAATATTTCCAGTCGGCGAAGGACACGGCTGGAGGTTAGGCCGCTTAGTCGATCCCTTCGGCCTTCATTGGGAGATCGGACACCAACTCGCCCCCTAGAAGCCCCGACGGCAACAGCTACTTTGCAGACTTCGCGGCAACCGCGTCTAGTACCCGCGTGGAATAAATCAGCGCCGCGCCAGCATTCATCGCAACGGCCACGCCTAACGCTTCGGCAATTTCTTCTCTGCTAGCTCCCGCCTTCAATGCGGCATCGGTATGCACGGTGATGCAGCCGTCGCAGCGGGTCGTTACCGCTACCGCGAGGGAAATGAGTTGACGCGTTTTCTCGTCGAGCTTGCCGGTTTTCGAATTCGCTGCGCTCAGCGTCTGGTAGCCGCGGACGGTGTCCGGGCTCAGCTTCATCAGTTCGCCGAGGGTGGCGCCGATCTGTTTCTGATATTCGTTCCAGTCCATCATCATAAGCTTTTTCTCCGTTGAACCCGCACAGGGCGGTTTTTTGTCTCGCGAGTATACATCGGCTAATTTCGGTCTTCCCTGTCGTTGTGGTATGTTTTCAGATTCGCGCAGCAACTGGAAAATAATCAGTGCGCGTAACGCAAGGCAAAGGAGCCACCCAAGTATTGAGTGGCACAGCCATTCCTGGCTGTGCGCGTAGGCTAGCATCCCCAATTTGCGGTCAGGTATCGTCCCCGGAGGATTCGCATCTCATGAAGAACACTTACAACGGTCAGGCAATTCCTGCTGACGGCAAGGCCATCGGATACAGCAGCGGGGAATTGCAGGTGCCGGACAATCCCATCATTCCGTTTATCGAGGGAGATGGCACTGGGCGCGATATTTGGAAGGCTTCGCGGCGCGTTTTCGATGCGGCCGTGGAGCACGCCTACGGTGGGAGGCGGAAGATTGCGTGGTTTGAAGTGTTCGCTGGCGAGAAGGCTTTCAATGCGTTCAAGGAGTGGTTGCCGGACGAGACCGTGGACGCCATCCGCGATTTTCGCGTAGCCATCAAGGGGCCTTTGACGACGCCGGTCGGTGGCGGGATTCGTTCGCTGAACGTGGCCTTGCGCCAGCTTTTGGATTTGTATTCGTGCGAACGGCCGGTGCGCTATTTCACGGGAGTTCCCTCCCCTGTGCGCGAGCCGGAAAAAATGGATGTCTTTATTTTTCGCGAGAATACCGAGGACGTTTACATCGGGATTGAGTGGAAATCGGGCTCGCCGGAAGCCAAGAAGTTGCTGGAGTTTTTGAACAACGACATGTTGAAGGGCGGGAAGAAGCAGATTCGTTGGGATTCCGGCGTGGGCATCAAACCGATTTCGCCGACGGGTACGAAGCGGCTGGTGCGTCGGGCCATCAAGTACGCGCTGGCCAACAAGCGTAAGAGCGTGACTCTGGTACACAAGGGAAACATCCAGAAATTTACCGAGGGCGGCTTTCGCGACTGGGGCTATGAATTGGCGCAAGAGGAATTTCGCGCGGAGACGATTACGGAGCGCGAGAGCTGGATCATCGACAATCTGGACAAGAATCTGTCACTCACCGTGGAGCAGAATGCGGCGATGATTGAGCCGGGGCTGGAACAAGCTACCGACGCTTTCAAGAAGACGCTTTACGATGAGGTGAAGAAGACTTTGGACTCGATTTACGCGACGCATGGCAAGGGTCAGTGGAAGAAGAAGTTGATGATCAACGACCGGATCGCGGACTCCGTGTTTCAGCAGGTGTTGATGCGGGCGGACGAGTACAGCGTTTTGGCTACCTCGAATTTGAATGGAGATTACTTGTCGGATGCTTGCGCGGCGCAGGTCGGTGGATTGGGGATGGCGCCGGGATCGAACATCGGGGATGGATTTGGAGTGTTCGAGGCTACGCATGGGACCGCGCCGAAATATGCGGATAAGGATGTGATCAATCCAAGTTCGGTGATGCTGTCGGGTGCGATGATGCTGGAGTTTCTGGGTTGGAAGGAAGCGGCCAAACTCATCGAAGACGGCATCGCGAGAACGATTCAGCAGAAGAAGGTGACTTACGATCTGGAACGGTTGATGCCTGGGGCTACGAAAGTCGGAACCTCGGCATTTGCAACTGCGATTATTGAAAATATGAAAGGCATGGCCGCGGCGAAGTGAACAAGTAGCGAAGTAATGGTAGAGACAGAAAAGAGAGAAAGATAACGCAGAGACACAGAGGGCGCTGAGATTCGCTGGGAAGCGCCAGAAAAAGATTTAACACAGAGGGCACAGAGGTCGGAGCACAGAGTTCACGGAGACGAATGAGATGAGTCGAAAGAAAGTTACGGTGGTGGGTGGCGGGTTTGTGGGGTCGACTACCGCGCAGCGGATTGTGGATCTGGAGCTGGCGGATGTGGTGTTGACGGATATTTTGGATGGGCCGCCTGCGGGCAAAGCGCTGGACATGGTGGAGTCTGGGCCCATCACACGGACCGACTCCCTCGCTTCGGGCATCTCTACTGCCAGCGGGGATTACAGCGGGACCGCGAACAGCGATGTTGTAGTGATCACCGCGGGATTTCCGCGGAAGCCGGGGATGTCGCGCGACGATTTGCTGAAGGCCAACTACGATGTGGTGAAGGCGGTGGTTGAACAGATTGTGAAGCATTCGCCGAACTGCGTGATCATCGTGGTGACCAATCCGTTGGATGCCATGGTGCAGGCAGCGTTTAAAGTGAGTGGATTCCCGAAGTCGCGCGTGCTGGGGATGGCTGGCGTTTTGGACTCGGCGCGGATGAGCGCGTTTGTGGCCATGGAGTGCAAGGTCAGCGTGGAGAACGTGCACTCGTTCGTTTTGGGTGGGCATGGAGACGACATGGTGCCGCTGCCGCGGTATTCGACCGTGGCGGGAATTCCTCTGCCGGATCTTTTGCCGAAGGATCGGATCGACTCGATTGTCGAGCGCACCCGTAAAGGTGGGGCCGAGATCGTGAACCTTCTCAAGACCGGATCGGCCTACTATGCTCCTTCCGCAGCGGCAGTCGAGATGGTCGAAGCGATTCTCAAAGATAAGAAAAAGATTTTGCCGTGCGCGGTGTATCTGGACGGCGAGTATGGAATCAAGGGATTGTGTGTCGGCGTGCCAGTGAAGCTCGGCGCGAAGGGCGCCGAAGAAATTATTCAGATCAAGCTGACTCCCGAAGAGAATGCGGCCCTGCAAAAGTCGGCAGCCTCGGTGAAGGAACTTGTAGCCGTTCTGGGAATCTAGAAGAATCTACAACTGAATTTGGATATCCAGAAGGGGCGCCGGCGTGGCGCCCCTTTCTTTTTGTGGCCCGCGGAAAAATCACAAGCCGAAGAGTTTTTCGGCTCCTACTACCAGACCCAGCGTGAAGATGGCGATGGCTACTTCGCCGATGGCGCCTACGGCGAAGGGGCGGAGGCCTTGTTTACGCATTTGGTTGAAGTTGGTGCGGAGGCCTACACCGGCGAAGGTTAGGAGGAAGGCCCAGCGGGAGAGATTGGCTAGGGCCGTCACCTGTTCTTTGTTGAAGAAATGATAGGTGGCCAGGACGGAGATCAGCAGGAAGCCCAGGACGAATTTGGGGAATTTTTGCCACAGGAAGGCGGCTTTGTTCTTTACGGTTTTGGCTTGGCCTTGGCTGGCCCAGTAGATGGCGTAGGCCAGGACTACGAAACCGATCATGGCGTTGCGGGTGGTCTTGGCGAGGACGGCGAGTTTGCCTGCGGCGTCAGAGTAGAGGGCGCCCGCGGCGGTGGCTTCGGCGGTGTTGTCTACGGCCAGGCCGGCCCAAAGACCGTAGGCGTGGTCACTGAGATGGAGCCAGTGGCCGATCAGCGGGAACGTGAAGAGCGAGAGGGCGCCTAACGCGAGGATCGCTGCGATGGCGAAGGAGGAATCTTCTTCGTCGGCTTCGATGGCGCCTTGGGTGGCGATGATGGCGCTAACGCCGCAGACGGCGGAGCCTACCGCTAGGAGCGTGGTGAGCTTGGGGCGGAGATGGAAGATGCGGCCTAGCAAGGTCATGAAGGCGATAGCGCCGGTGATTTCGATGGCTACCAGACCCAGGCTGACTCCGCCTAATTTTGCGACATCGCCCAGGAGGAACCGCGCGCCCAGGAGGACGATGCCTGCTTTCAGCCAGAATTCGTAAGTGGCTACGCCTGCACGGAAGATTTCGGGAACGCCTACGGTGTTCGAGATGGCCAAACCAATCAGGATGGCCCAGAGGACGTATTCGATGTTGGGAAACGTCCAGTGGTGGGCCTTGGCGTAGGCGCCTACGTTTTTTTCGAGGAGTTTACCTGCGTAGCCGACCGCAGCCAGCAGGAGAACGCCCGGGATCAGCCGAAGAAGACCTAGGGCGGGCTGCTCTGTGCGGGCTTGGGGTAGTGCTATGGATGACGCCATGATTGCGGTACTGCCTCCGTTTTTGACATTGCGACCTGTGTCGGAACCTGCCGGATGAGGGCTTTTGGCCTGTTTAGTTAAGAGTTACCTCCCTCCCCCTGGTTTTTTGTAAGTATTGATTCTAAATGGCGTTAAAGTCCTTTGTTTTTATAGACTCTTGTAAGTGTTCATTTTAAATGTAGTTACCATGGGACGTGGGTCAGGACGCCGGCGCGGATTAGTAGGGCTGCCGCCAGGGCGATCAGGACGGCCCAAGTGTCTAAGGATAGCCATTTCTTTTTGGGGGGTGGTGGTTGGGTGTTGGTGCTCATTTTTGTTGTCCTGATCTCCTTCGGTTTGCTATCCATCCGTTCGCTTGATCTGCTTTGTCGCTATGGCCTCGGCGGCGTCTCGTCTAAACCCCGCCCTCTCGGCGAGGGCGGCTACAGGACTTTTGGATCGAATTTGCTTCAGCTTATGGTTGCGGGCTTGACCTGGGGTTCCTTTCGGTTTGCGGCCCAGTGGGTCGCGGTGATTTCTTGGATTTCGTGGCTCGCTACGCGGCCTACGATTAATAGCGCTGGGGCCGGGAGTCTTGCTTCGCTCGCCAGGCTCACTACCGTGGTCCAGCGGATTTGTTGGTGGGTGGTGGTGGCGTTGGAGACGACCACGCACGGAAGACTTTCTGGTTGGCCGGCTTCGATTAGGCGGCGGGAGACTTCGGCGTAGTCGGCGCCAGGCATGTAGAGGACTAGGGTGGTGGAGTTGGAGATGGCTGCCCAGTCTACGTTTGGGGTGACCGCAAATGGATCGGCGTTGACTGGATCGGAGCCGCGGGAATAGGTGGTGATTACGATTTGGGAGGCGGCGCGACGGTCGGTTAGAGAGATTCCTGCGGCTGCGGCGGCGCCCAGGGCGGCGGTGATGCCGGGGACGATCTCGAAGGGTATGTTGGCGCGGCGGAGGGCTTCGATTTCTTCTCCGGCGCGGCCGAAGACTGTGGGGTCGCCGCCTTTCAGGCGGATGACTTCGTTGTGGGAGGTTAATTTGGTGGGTGGATGTGCGTTTGGGGATTCTGGGGCTGACCGATCTAAAGATCGGCCACTACATTGGTTTGCGTAGGAGATTAGTAGTTGGTTGATTTCGTCTTGCGCCAGGAGCTTTTGGCCGGCGCGCTTGCCTACATCGATGATTTCCGCTTCGCGGGGGATCAGTTGCAGCACTTCCCTGCTGACTAGCGAGTCGTGCAGGACGATCGTGGCGCGTTGGAGCAGGCGGGCTGCTTTGACCGTGAGGAGGTCGGGATCGCCGGGGCCTGCGCCGATGAGATAGACCTTGCCCATCCTAGCTTTCGACTCCCAGGGGAATCGCCGCTTGCACTGTGGTGTCGCGTTCGACGGACGGCGCGTATCCGCCGGCGAGGATGGAACGCAGGTCTTCGTTGGAATGGCGCGCAAAGAATTGGCGGAGATTTTCTTCCGGAGCGCGATTTTCGTTGAATTCTTGGAGAAGACGCTCGATCGCGTCGGGCACATCGGTGGCGGCGCAGCGGTAGCCTACCGGCCGGGCAATAGCGGCGAATTCGCCCACGCTTCCGCCAATGCAGAAATAGTAGGCGTCGACCATTTTACCGTCGAGCTTGATTTTCTTGCCTTCCAGGCCGATGTCGGCGATCCAGTGCTGGCCGCAACTGTTGGGGCAGCCGGTGACGTTGATGCGGAGTTGATCCTGGAAGCCGGGGACGCGGTCGTCGAGTTCGCCGGCAAGCCAGCGCGCGAAACCTTTGGTTTCGGTGAGCGCGAGCTTGCAGAATTCGGAGCCAGTGCAGGCAACCGTGGCGCGGGCGAAAGCCGAGGCGCGCACGGGAAGGCCTGCGGCGGTGAGTTCGCCAGCGACGCGTACGGCCTGATGGTCTGGAATATTTACGATCACCAGGTTTTGCATCACGGTGTTGCGGACGTGGCCGTCGCCGTAGCGGTCGGACAGATCGGCAGCGAGGCGGAGTTGCGACGGGGTGATGCGCCCGCTCAGCACGTTGGCGCCGACGTAGGACAAGCCGAGTTGCTTTTGGGCGTGAATGCCGACGTGATCGCGATGGACGTCGGAGGGGACCTCTTCCGGTTCGGCGGGATCGAGGACGAAGCCGATGCGCTGCTCGAGTTCGGAGAGGAAGCTGTCCGCGGTCCAACCGTGTTGCAGGAACAGGAATTTCAGGCGGGCGCGTTCGCGGTTTTCGCGGAGTACGTTCGCTTCGCGGAAGATTTCGGCGATGCCGCGGGCCACAGGGACAACCTGCTTCCATGGCACAAACGCGTTGAGGCGCACGGCCAGGTGCGGATTGGTGGAGAGGCCGCCGCCGACGCGCACGGAGAATCCGGTTTCGATACCGCCGACGCGCCTGCGGGTGACGGGAGTGAAGCCGATGTCGTTGATCTCGGGATAATTGCACCACGAGCGGCAGCCGGTGATGGACATCTTGAACTTGCGGGGGAGGTTGTAGAACTCGGCGTTGCCGCCGAGCGCGCGATCGATTTCCAGTGCGAGCGGTGAGGCATCGCAAAATTCGTGGGCGTCGAAACCTGCCAGCGGGCAGCCAGTGATGTTGCGGGCGACATCGCCGCATGCGCCGATGGTGGTCAGGCCAGCGCTCCAGAGCGTTTCGATGACGTCGGGAAGGGCGTCGACGGTGACCCAGTGCAATTGCACGTTTTGGCGGACGGTGATGTCCGAGACGCCGCGGGCGTGGCGCTCGGCGAGATCGGCGATGGCGCGGGTTTGCTGGCTGGTAAGAAGGCCGTTGGGGATGCGAATGCGCACCATGAAGAATTCAGTAGCTTTGCCTTCGCCGTTTTTTCCGCCAGTGACGCCTACGCCGTCGCCCTGGGTGTAAATGCCCCAGGAACGGAGATAGGTGGCGAACCATTCCGGCGGAATGGAGGCGTGGCCGCGGCGGGCGAATTCCTTGATTTCATCGAAGTGCTCCCAGCCGTTCTTTGCGCGCTTGAGGCGCTCGATGCGCTGGGCTTTGGTTTCCGTCGTAGTGTCGGCCATTTTGATTTTTAACCCGCCTAAAAACAAAAAACCCACGTTGCCTGAACCTCTGGCACGTGGGCTTCGGAACTCGCGCTTACTAGCTAACTTAAGTCCGGAAACTCCTATGGCCAGAGATGAGCGTCGTGCGACACGCAGCGTTACATGCGCACGGACAACACACGGTCTGGCTGAACGGAGTCATTTACGCCGGTAGAATACGGCCTCGGTGTATTGGATGTCAAATCGGGAAAATGGATACGTGCGCGTCGAAAAACAGATGCATGCGCGGGGGCTGAACACCGGGTTACCGGACCGAGGTGCGGACTGAGATTGCAGCGCTAACTTCTAAGTCGTTCAAAGGAAAACGGTATAGCGCGGCCACCCCGTTCTAATCAGAGCCTTTTGGAGCCTGGTAACGGACCGTCGGTCCTCAGACTCGGATAACCAGACTCGGAGAGCCCTGATCTCGACATCCGTAATTGAATTTTTCGCGACTCATCGGGAGCTGAGGCTGGTTATAACGCTTGGCTACACCAGTACCGGCTCTTTCGCCAGCCTCACGTTGCCGTTGTTGTAGTTCTTTCCGCATGAATCGCAGAACAGCGCCCGGTATGTGGTTCCATCTTTCGCGCTCGCGTTTTGTAAGGGGTTCCAACCCTTTGCCTTAGTGAGCTTTCCAGCCTGCGTCAAACCTTGAAACAAATGCTCGCAGATGTAGTCCATTCCATCCGCTTCTACTTTTTTCGCATCGGCGAGCTTGTGAATCCAGATCGTTTGCGCCATGGGATTCCTCCGGCTTCAGGCTCCACTGTGGCACACGCGCAGACGCGTAGACACCTGCCCAGAGGGGCAGATGTTCTCTGCCTAAACCTGGCCTCGACGTTGAGGCTCAAAGTCGCGGGTGTGTAGTGTTCTAGTGTCCGGTTATCCGACAAATCAGGACTTGGCCCGACCAGCGGCTCCCTGAGACTCCCTGTCATTTCTGCCACTATCCTTCATTGGACAACCACACTAGAACCTTGTCTTAAGAGGGGGATCTATGAAAAGCAGACTGGCTTGGTTCATGGTCCTAGCGGCAGTCAGTGTAGGAGCAATATCTTGTAACAAGGAAAGCGGCCCGGTTCGCGAGGCCGTATCCAATAAAGACGTCTTTCAGGAAGCGTACATCTACGGTTTTCCGATGATTGCTGCGTACAAGGCGCTGTACCAGTTCAATGTGGACAAAACGAATTCGCAGTACAAAGGACCGTTCAACACAGTCCTCAACGAGGCTCGGGTGTTCACTTATAGGGACACCAGCATCGTAACTCCAAACAGCGATACCCCTTATTCGCTGGTGCAGATGGACCTACGCGCCGAGCCCATCGTCTTGTGTGTTCCGAAGGTTGAGAAGGGTCGTTACTACACGTTCGAAATAGCCGACCTGTATTCACAGAACTACGCGTACATCGGCAGCCGCGCAACCGGAAATGATCCGGGCTGCTACATGGTTTCGGGGCCGGGCTGGAGCGGTACAACGCCTGCGGGTATTAAAAAGGTCTTTCCATCGGAGACGCAGTTCTCACTCGCCGTCATCCGCACGCAGTTGTTTAACCCGAGCGACATGGAGAATGTGAAGAAGATTCAAGCGGGTTATAAAGCACAGCCGCTGTCGGCGTTCACCCATCAGCCTGCGCCACCCGCGCAACCGCTGCCTGATTTTCCGAAGTTCACCGATGACGCCTTCAAATTGGACTTTCCCAAATACTTGAACTTCCTGCTCCAGTTCTGCCCAACACCCCCTGAAGAGACTGCGCTTCGGGCGAAGTTTGCAACGGTCGGAATCGAAGCCGGAAAACCCTTCGATTTAGCGAAACTTTCCGAGGTGCAAAAGGGCGAGCTAGGCTTAGCCGTCAAGGAAGGCTATGAAGCGATTGAAAAACAGAGAGACAACATCGGAAAGGACATCAACGGGTGGGAAGTTGGTGCCGCGTTCGGCAATCGAGCCTTCTATAACGGAAATTACCTGCTTCGTGCTGGCTCAGCGTTGGCTGGCATATACGGCAACGACGCGGTTGAAGCTATGTATCCCAAAGCTGAAGCCGCCAGCGGCGGTCAGCCCCTTGATGGTAGCCAGCACAATTACACGTTGACTTTCGCTACCGGACAATACCCTCCCGTGAATGCATTTTGGTCCGTCACGATGTACGATGGCAAGACTCAGTTTCTGATTCAGAATCCAATCAACCGCTACTTAATCAATTCCCCGATGCTGCCGGTCCTGAAGAAGAACTCCGACGGCTCACTGACAATCTATATTCAGAAGGATGCTCCCGCTGGCGACAAAAAAGCCAACTGGCTCCCGGCTCCAGACGGCCCGATATACTTGGTCATGCGCTTGTACTGGCCGAAGGACACACCGCCGTCGATACTTCCACCCGGTTCGGGCACATGGCAGCCTCCAGCAATTCGGGCGGTTCAGTAAAAGCGGCATCCTTCCGTTGCGCAACTGCGAAGTGTACTAAAGTCCTGGTAAACGCTGCCGGCTCAGACGGTCGATGCAACACCATCTAATCAGTTGATCCGACACTACTTCCCCTGGAGAACCGATCTGTTTGGCTGTACCGGTCAAAACCTAGCCAGGGTAGCGTTCCGGCTGATCTTAATCTAGCGAGCGATTTCAGCTTTTTGTTTTCAATACAAGGTGGGTTCGAGCTGAGTGTTGCGTCGACCCATTGAGACCACCGCGATTATCAGGGCTTCGAGGGAGTGAACGGTCCGCGGACCGGAAGGGGGAGAGGAGTCGGTTGTGACTTTCGAGGAGCAAGCGTGTCCAGAGCGGGAATAGAGAACGATTCCGTCGTGGTGCGTTCTGGGGGGCGTGTTCCCTGCTGAATGGCTTTTGCAAGAATTTCGATTGCCGTTCCCGCAAGCGGTGGCAAATAAATCGTCGCGGCTAGCAATCCCTGGCGCACCCACGCTTGGCCTGTCTTTAGCTGGCCATCACAACCGGTAAACGGGAGGCTCAGCCATCGGGCGCGCTCTTCGTGGTTGGTGACCTTTTCAAAGGCCTTGCGAGCGCCCATAGCCATGGCGTCGTCTTGTGCGCCGACAAGGTCAATGGATTTGTTTTGTGAGGTGGCGAGCTTCAGCCAGGAAAGTACGGCTCGTTCCGCGCTCTCCTCCGTCCAGCTTCCCTTTAACGTTACGACCTCTATATTCGAAGGTTTCTTCTCCAGCATCCCCGCGGTGCGTTTCTGCGCCGAAGAGCTTTGCGACGGTCCTTCCAGGTACAGGATCGAACCACCTTGGGGAAGCAGGGCGGCAAATTGTTTCCCCTGGATGCGCCCGATCTCCACATGATCGGAACTAACCGCAAAGGTAGGCGCGGTAGACGCTCGGTGTAGCTCCGGCATGTACTCCGGATTTCGATTCAATACGGCCCAGCCGATCCCGGCTGCGCTGGCCGCCCGAGCCACCTGGGGCAGCGCGGTACCGCTGACTGGTTCCAACACAATCGCGTCCGGCCTGGACTCGGGACGATTCTGGATCGCTTTCAGAATCTGCGTACTTTGATCCACGGCATTGTTGTCGGCGAAAGTGATCTCGGCATCGACGCCACATCTGTGCGCGGCGTCTTTTGCGGCCGATGCCTGTGCTATCTGGAAATCGTTATCCTGCGTATGGAGAGAAACGAGGAATTTGAGTTTTTTCATCGCGCGCCAAGATTAACTCTGGTTGTCTTAACAATACGCACCGCGCGAGGGGAAGTCTTAGGTTTCTCGGCGAGTATTCCAGTAAGAGTTAACGGGCGCTTGGATGTGCTCGTGCGAGAGAATCGGAGGCACCTGAGGGCCAGTGTGCGGTACGACCGCGCCGTCCGCAAAAAGATCGGATGACGATGAGTTGTGCGCGAGTCTATTGGGGTGGCTTGGTTGTGGCGGAGGGTTTTGGGGCCGGCTTCTTGGCCGGGGCCGCGGGCGTTGGCACGGGAGAGATGATCGTAGCGGTCTTGATGTAGTCGAGCTTGGGCCAGCCTTTGTCGAGGTAGGGCTTGCCTTGCTTTTGGATTTGTTCCTGGTCTGGGCCGCCACCTGAGGGGGCGCCTTCGCCGTATTGATCGTAGAACATGTCCACGACCTTCATGCCGTCGGTGACCTGGCCAAAGGGAGCGAAGCCGTCGTGATCCAGGCGACTGTTATCTCCAAAGTTGATGAAGACCTGTGTCGTACGGGTGTTGGGTCCCGCGGTAGCGAAGCTGACGTAGCCGCGGACATTGTGCTGGGTGACGGGATCGTCCTTGATGGTGGCGGGTTCCCAGACTTTGTTGACGGCGGGATAGGCGCTGATGCCGAATTGCGCCATAAAGTTCGGAAGGACACGAAAGAAGCTGGCGTTGTCGAAAAAGTGGTGCTTGACGAGATTGTAGAAGCGGTCGGCGCCCTGGGGAGCCCACGCGCGGGTGACGGTGACGACGAAATCGCCGCGGGTGGTGGAGAATTGCACCTTGTATTCGTCGGGCGCTTTTTCTTTCAGCAGCGCGGGGTGCAGTAGAGCGCGATCGTAGGCAGGGTGTGCGGCGGCGGTCGTTGTTGACTTTTTCGTTGTGGTGCCCTGCGAGCTGGCGGTCTTTGCAGGGGGCGGCGTTTGCGCGCCTGAGGTTGCGGCGGCGGCGAGGAACGCCAGGGCTATACCGGCGACCGCTCTTGATGCTCTGTTCGCTTTCGTGGCGAGATTGCGTGGATTCATTTTCGATTTCTCTCCGATTTGTCTGGGCGTCCAGGCTGGCTCTAAACCCGCACCCTTTGAAAACCAAGGGTGCGGCACCCGACGTAGAGCCTTCGATTTATTTGGCCGCGTTTAATTCCCTGCTGGTGCGCTCCACCTCGGCCATAAGCCGCAAGGTATTTTCGCCGAGAATCTTCTTTACGTCACCCTCTGTGTAGCCTTTTCGTAACAGGGCTTCGGTGATTTTCGGGAGTTTGGAGGCATCTTCCATGCCGAAGGGCATGTTGGCGCCGTCGAAATCGGAACCGAGGCCGACGTGATCGATGCCGGCGACCTTCACGGCGTGGTCGATGTGGTCGATGATTTTGGACCAATCGACACGTGGCAGCTTGCCTTGTTCCACGTATTCGCGGGTGATGCGGTCACCTTCGATCAATTGGCAGGCTTCCTTGTCGCCACAGCGTTTGTGGACTTCGATGGAGATGGCTTCGTTGGTCTTGGGGTCGGCGCGTTCGGCGTTGCGAAATTCCTGGCTTAGAAAACCGACGTGAAAGTTGATCTGGATGACGCCGCCCTTGGCGGCCAGTTCGCGGATCATGGCGTCGCTCATGTTACGAGGATGATCGCAGAGAGCGCGGCAGTTCGAATGCGAAGCGATGACCGGGGCTTTGCTGACAGCGAGGACGTCGCGAAATGTTTTGTCGCTGACGTGCGAGACATCCACCATCATGCCGAGACGGTTCATTTCGCGGATGACGTCTCTGCCGAAGGGGCTGAGGCCGTTGTGCGCGGGCCGGGCGGTGGAGGAGTCCGCCCATTCGGAATTCCCGCTGTGCGTGAGGGTCATATAGCGAACACCCAGGGCGAAGTATTTTCGCAGGACGTCGAGATCGCTGTTGATCATGTGGCCGCCCTCAACGCCGAGGAGCACCGCGATCTTGTCGTGCTTGCGGATGTCGCGGACTTCGGCGGCGGTGGTGGCGAGAGCGAGGTCGGAGGAATGCTTGCGGACTTGGTCGCGCACAGCCTGGATTTGCTCGGTGGCGCGCTTAACGGCGATGGGACCAGTGACTTTGCTAGGCACCCAGATCGAGAAGAAAATTGCGTCGAGGCCGCCTTCTTTCATGCGCGGGATGTCCACGCTGCCTTTTGGGTCGCGGTTGGCGAGATCAAAATCGCCGTCGATGAGGCGCTGCGTGGTGTCGGCGTGGGTGTCGACCACGAGCGAAGAGAAATGCAGCTTGCGCGCGCGGGCGGAGAGATCGTCAGTCTGGGGGCGAGTATTCACGAGACTTGTATTCACGGTACCAGGTGCGAACATAAGTGCGATGGCGAATGTACAGTTGGCAATGACCAATGCGATTCGGCATCTCTCACTTTCCATTCTTCCTCTGGCGTGCTCCTGGATACGTCTCAATTGAAGTTGACTCTAAACCCGGGAGCAGGCCTAGCGCTGTGACTGCATTTCACTGCTCACTTTTTCCGCTTGCTCCATAACACGCAGCGTGTTCTCGCCGAGGATTTTTCTAATGTCGGACTCGGAATAGCCTTTGCGCAGCAGCGCTTCGGTGATTTTTGGGAGCTTGGAGCAATCTTCCATGCCGTCGGGCATATCGGCGCCATCAAAATCGGAGCCCAAGCCGACATGGTCTGCGCCAACCAACTTCACCGCATGATCGATGTGGTCGATGATTCTTTCCCAACTGACGTGAGGGAGTTTTCCTTCCGCCACCAATTGCTGAACGAATTGCGTTTGCATTTTCAGCTCGCAATCCATGTTGTCTCCGCATTCTTTCTTGTATTTCTCTTCCATGCGGCTGATGTCGCCAGCGTTTTTCTTGAAGGCCTCGTTGTATTCCTGGCTTAGATAGCTTCTCTCGTAGTTGATCTGAATGACCCCACCTTTGGCCGCCAACGCCTTGATCATCTCATCGGTCATGTTGCGTGGATGATCGTCCAGAGCGCGGCTTGAGGAATGCGACGCAATCAGCGGGGCTTTACTGACCTCCAGCGCGTCGTAAAAGGTCTTATCACTGACGTGGGAAATATCCACGAGCATGCCGACGCGATTCATTTCGCGGACCACGTCTTTGCCAAAATCCGTGAGACCGTTGTGAGCGGGCTTGTCGGTGGACGAATCGCCCCACTCATTGTTGAAGAAGTGCGTTAGGGTCATGTAGCGGACGCCCAGTGCCGAATACATTCGCAGCACGCTGAGGTCGCTCGCGATCATGTGGCCTCCTTCCATGCCCATGAGGACGGCAATCTTGCCCTGCTCGCGGGCCCTGCGCACGTCAGCGGCGGTGACTGCGAGCATCATGTCCTGGCTGTGCGTGCGCACCATGGTCCGCACGGCATCGATTTGGTCGAGGGATTTCTGCACGGCTGGCGCGCCGGTGATCGTTCCGAGCATCCAGATGGAGAAAAATTGCGCATTGAGGCCGCCTTCGCGCATGCGGGGGATATCGATGTGGCCGTCGGGATGACGCGTACCGATATCGAATTTCCCGTCGAGCAGGCGTTGCGTGGTATCGGCATGGGTATCCAGGACGATGGAGGAAAAGTGCAATTTGTGAGCGCGCTCGGCGATGTCGTCGGCAGGAACGGTTCGAACGAAAGCATTTGTCGCTACCAGAAAAAGAACAGTGAACAGACCAATCGCGCGGGCTGAGCGCATTCAACCTCCCTGAGATCGTAGACGAGGTGAGAGTTTACCCTATCAGCCAACCCAGCAGGGCTTGTTTCCACGCTTGGCGGTTAATTTCGGCGAGCGATTCGGTGAGCGGAATTTCTTTCGGGCAAGTCTTCACGCAGTTTTGCGCGTTGGCGCAATCCTCGATGCCGCCGTGGCCCATCGCGGCTTGCAGCCGTTCCCTGGCGTGCATCCCGCCGGTGGGATGCATATTGAAGAGGCGCACCTGGCTGAAAATCGCCGCGCCCATGAATTCGCTGTGCTCGTTTACTTGGGGGCAAACTTCCAGGCAATTTCCGCAGGTGATGCAGCGCGAAAGAGGATAAGCCTTCTCTTGCGTTTCGGGGGCCACGCGCGGGCCTTCGCCGAGATCGTAGCTGCCATCGATGGGAATCCAGGCTTTGACGCGCTTCAGGCTTTCGAACATGAACTGGCGATCGACGGCGAGATCGCGAACCACGGGGAATTTAGACATCGGCTCGATGCGGATGGGCTGCTCGAGTTGATCGACTAGGGCCGAACAGGCCATGCGGGCCTTGCCATTAATCAGCATCGCGCACGAGCCGCAAACTTCTTCAAGGCAATTGGAATCGTAGGAGACCGGCGTGGTTTTCTTGGCGTCGCGCGTGACCGGGTTTTCCGCGATGTCACGCAAGCAGATGATGATGTTCATCGACGGCCGCCATGGCAGCGCAAACTCTTCCCAGCGCGCCGCCTCTTTCGGACTCGCTTGGCGCTTGATGCGCAGGACGACTTGTTTCGTTTCGGCCATGCCTACCTCATTTTGCGGCGTCATAACGACGCGGGCGCGGCGGAATCTGCGAAATATCGACGGGCTCGTAGGACAGCTGAACTTCGTCGTTCACCCATTTTGCGCGGGTGGTCTTAAGCCAGTTGGCGTCATCGCGTTCCGGGAAATCGGGCTTGTAGTGCGCGCCGCGGGACTCGTTGCGATAGTAGGCCCCGATGGTGATGACACGGGCCAGAATCAACATGTTTTCGAGTTCGCGCGCGAAGTTGAGCGTCTGGTTGGACCAGCGCGTGCGGTCACTGAGATTGATCTTGCGATAGCGCGCCTGTAATTCTCCCAGCTTGGCGTAAGCGCCTTCGAGATTCTTATTGATGCGGGTCACGGTGACGTGCTCGGTCATGATTTCGCCGAGTTCTTTCCAGATGGTGATGGGATTTTCGGCGCCGTCCTGCGCGATTAGGGCTTGATTCTTCGCTTCCTGGCGCTTCTGCTCGCGCTCAAACACCGTGGATGCGACAGAGTCCGTTCCCTTTTCAACGCTGCGCGCATATTTCACCGCAGCAGGGCCGGCAATGCCACCGCCGAAGATGCACGACACCAGCGAATTCGCTCCCAGCCGGTTCGCGCCATGATATTGATATTCGCATTCGCCGGCGGCGTAAATTCCTGGCACGCTGGTGGCCTGATCTTCGTTGTTCACCCAGATTCCGCCCATCGTATAGTGCATCGCGGGAAAAACTTTCATGGGCTCGTCGCGCGGATCAACGCCCAGGAATTTTTCGTAGATTTCGAGGATGCCTTCGAGCTTGCGATCCAGTGTTTCGCGAGGGATGTGCGTCACATCCAGATAGACTGCAGCCTGCCCGTTGATGCCCAGCTTCTCCTGGTAAACGATGCGATGAATCGCGCGCGTGGCGATGTCGCGCGGCACGAGGTTGCCGTACTTCGGATACCACTCTTCCAGGAAGTAGAAGCGATCCGCTTCAGGAATGCTTTTCGCCGCGCGCGTGTCCTTTGGATTGCGCGGAACCCACACGCGGCCACCTTCCCCACGCGCCGATTCGCTCATCAAGCGGAGCTTGTCTTCGCCGGGGATCGCCGTGGGATGCACCTGGATGAATTCGCCGTTCGCGTAATCGACGCCCTGTTGCAGCAACGCGGACTGCGCCGAACCGGTGCAGACAACGGAGTTCGTCGATCGGCCAAAAATAGCGCCGATGCCGCCGGTGCAAAAAATGACTGCGTCGGCGGGGAATGTTTTCACTTCCATGGAGCGCAAATCCATCGCGCAGATGCCGCGCCCGATTCCCGCGTCGTTGATAACGGCGGACAGAAACGTCCAGCCTTCGCGCTTGGTTACGCGGCCTTCCGATTCGTGCCGCCGAACCTGCTCGTCGAGCGCATAAAGAAGCTGTTGCCCGGTGGTAGCCCCGGCGAACGCCGTGCGGTGATACAACGTCCCGCCAAAGCGGCGGTAATCGAGCATTCCTTCCGGCGTACGGTTGAATGTGACTCCCATGCGGTCGAGTAAATCGATGATCCCGGGCGCCGCTTCACACATGCGCTTGACCAAGGACTGATTCGCGAGAAAATCACCGCCGTAAATGGTGTCGTCAAAGTGCTTCTGAGTCGTGTCGCCTTCGCCCTTTTGGTTCTTCGCCGCGTTAATGCCGCCTTGCGCGCACACGGAATGCGAACGTTTCACTGGAACGATCGAAAAAAGCTCCACCGGCACACCCGCCTCGGCCACACGAATCGTAGCCATCAGCCCGGCGAGACCACCGCCCACGATAATAATTTTCGGTTGTCTCATCTGGAGGTAACGTAGGACGCGAAGGGATGCCAGTTCAGGCGAAAGCTGAGAATGATCAACACGCCAACGACGCTAAAGGTGACTCCAACAAGCACGCCGAGCTGCCCGGCGGCGCGTTGCGCGCGCACCGTCGCAGCAAGGCCCCACTTGCAAAGAAAATTCCAGATGCCGACGCCAAGGTGAAAGGAAGAGGCCAGAATGCCGATAAAAAAAAACGCCAGATACCACGGATTTAGCAGATCGCGCGCCACCGTCGCGTAAGTTGACGTCCCGTGCGTCAACCAACGCTCCGTATACAAGTGCCAACCGATGTAAGCGAAGGCGATCAGGCCGGTGTAGCGCTGCAACGTGAACAGCCAATTCTTAACCCACGGATATTCCGAAACATTTGATTGCCCGCGCAGCCAGATGTAAACACCGTACCCTCCGTGATACAGGATGGGCAAAAAAATGAATGCCCACTCCACGAAAATCCGAAATGGAATGGTCTGCAATGTTTGGGAAGTCTCGTCGTACTGGCGCGCTCCGACCAGTGCGGCGCTGTTGGACCAGAAATGTTCGGTCAAAAATGCGCCAACAGGAACGATGCCGGTCAATGAATGAAGCTTGCGAAGGAAATAACTCGAGTCAGGCCGGGTTGCCGTAGCGGACATGCCCTCTCCGCCGCTTTCTTGCGCTGTCCGGCGCACAGAATCGCGGCAAATTCAGTATAGGGAGTTGAGATCGGTGATGCAAGTTGGAGACATTTTTTCGAGGGAACCCAACTATTTCGCGGCGATCCGTTCTCGCGCAGTCTTGTTGTTTGCCTCCTATGAGTAACGTGGAGTTATGCCGTTTTTACGAACTGACTCAGCGTCGAGATGCTATCCTTGAAAACAATTGCGATAGTCACCGGGGCTTCCTTCCGGTCGCATACGACATAGCAGCATCTTGGGACAATTCATGAGCCTCGTTACAGAACTGGAACGCCTTGCGGACGCGCTGAGCGGTACTGCTGACAGCACGTCCCCTCTTGCCTGGTCCTCGGTTGCGGAGCGCATCGCCAAAAATCTTGGTGTTAAGACCGATGAGGTGGGAATCCTGGCTCTCTCGACAAAGTGGCGGCATTTGTACTTTCTCGCGCCGGAAGCCCTGAAAAATGTCGGCTTCATTCCGCTCTCGAGCAATTCCGCGTTGGCCGCGCGTACCGCGCGCGAGAGCCGCCCGGAAATCGACAATAGTTTTGCGAACGCGCGTCACGTAACCGTGTTCGAAGGCGTAAAAACGGTTGCCGGCGAGCCCGGTGAGGCTATTCAAAAGATAATGAGCGCGCCGATTCTCGCCGCCGACAAAGTCGTCGGCGTGATTCAGATCAGTCGAAAAGGATCGAACGCCGCTACCGCTGGACCGGATTTCACTCCGGGAGATCTTGGCAAGCTTCTGGCGTTGAGCAAGCCCCTCGCAAAGCTACTACAGCACGTCGCGCACGAATAATTCATCGAACGTTAACAATTCTTCGCAGGGATCGTTTCCCGATCTGCAAATCACTTCAGCGCCGCAAGTTCGTCTCGATTTTCACTCGTGGCACGGGAAATGCGTTGACACTGCAAAACCTTCTTGTTACTTTTCCACAGCGGTAAAATTTTCGCTCTCAGCCCACTCACGGAGGCACCCACACCGGCACCATGGCGTTCGTCGCAAAGAAAATAT
>Ga0073928_10000180_pt1 | contig 151542 bp, 127 predicted proteins | sample PaiPotPPA55metaG_FD_76969 | JGI IMG/M metagenome (GOLD analysis project Ga0073928, IMG submission 76969) | Iron sulfur acid spring bacterial and archeal communities from Banff, Canada, to study Microbial Dark Matter (Phase II) - Paint Pots PPA... ... | reverse complement strand
TCTCCAGCCGCGAGTCATCCGCGAAATACGCGAGCTTGATGACGAGCGGAGTGCTGCCAAGCTCCTGCTTGATCGTCTCGACGACCTCGCGACTGCGATGCGTGTCGAAGCACAGAAGCTCAGAGGTACCTTCGTTCGGGCAGCTCAGATTGACCTCGACGATCTTTACACCTGTCTCTTTGAGCAGCCGGGCACCCAGAGCAAAGTCCTCAAGATAGGCGGCAACGCTGCCGCCTGCGGACTTCGTCCCCTGATAACTCGCGACGACGACCTGCCCTTTGCGGGCGTGCTCTACAGCCGATGCGAGATCCGGCTGCCAGAAGTCGGGATCGAAGGAGGGAACGCCGAAGGAGTTAGTAATCGACAGAGGTGTGGTGTAGTCGTGGCGAGTCACCAGTCGCGACTTATCCGGAGTTAGATCGCCCTCAACCTCTACAGGGAGAACATTCGGCCAGGGATGGCTGGGATATTTATGGGTTCGGACGGTCTTATAGACCGGAATGTCAAAGCCTTTATCGAGGGCTGCTTTGACGAAGGTGCCGTTCAACAGAGGGCCGGCGGGGATTCCGAAGGGAGTAAAAACTGGGTGCCCTAAGAACTGATACTTCGGCTCGCCAGCTTGGTCGTAGGTGGTGGAATCGGCAAAGATTCCGAACGGGCCATGTTCAAAATTGTCCTGGTATGATCTTGCCGGGTCATAGAATGGCTCGGAGAACATGTCGTCAGGGGCTCCCGTCTGATTAAGAATATCACGGTGAGACGGGACGATTCTGGTTCGGAATTGGGCGCCCTGGTATTAGGTTGTCAGTTCTCAGTTGTCAGTTCTCAGATACAACAACTGAGAACTGACAACCGTTCCATGTTTACTCTTCTTCGGCGATGGCGCCATGCCGTACGTCGGCGCCGCGTACCCAGAAGATGACGTCTTCCGCGATGTTGGTCGCGTGATCTCCGACGCGCTCCAGGTTGCGCGAGATGATGAGCGCGTTCAGGGCCTGCGGAGTCATCTCTGGCCGTTGGCCGATGAGCGTGCTCAGGGACCGGAAAGCGGCTGAGTTCATCTCGTCTACCTGGTCGTCCAGCGCGAGCACCGACTGCGCCAGGTCCGCGTCGCCTTCGATAAAGGCCTGCAGCGCCTTGCGCACCATCGCCGACGACAAAGAGGCGAGCTTGGGAATGTCTACCGGGACGTCCACGTTGGCGAACATGCCGAGATCCTGCACACGCTGGGCGATGTTCACCGCCTGGTCGCCTACGCGCTCCAGATCGGCGTTGATGCGAATGACCGCGATGATGAATCGCAGGTCAACGGCCATTGGCTGTTCCATGGCCAGAAGATCGAGCGCGGCCTGGTCGATCTCGCGCTCCATGCGATTGATCGCCGGCTCGGAGCGCAGCACCATCTCGCACAGTCCTGTATCGCGGGTGGAGTAGGCTTCGGTGGAGCGTTGAATGGCCTGCTCGACAAGGCCTGCCATCACCAGCAACCGCTCTTTCAGTTCGTCCAGATTCTGCTGGAATTTGATTCTCATCACCCAAACCTCCCCGTAATGTAATCTTCCGTGCGCTTGTCGGATGGATTGGTGAATATCTTATGCGTCTTGCCGAACTCTACCAGAGTTCCCGTAAGGAAGAAGCCGGTATTCTCCGCTACGCGAGCGGCCTGCTGCATATTGTGCGTCACGATGACGATCGTGTACTGGCTCTTCAGTTCGAAGATCAGATCTTCAATCTTAGCGGTCGACACGGGGTCGAGCGCGCTGGCTGGCTCGTCCATGAGCAGAACTTCGGGGTCCACTGCCAGAGCGCGCGCGATGCAGAGTCGCTGCTGCTGACCGCCGGAGATGCTGGCGCCCGACTTTTTCTTGAGATCGTCCTTTACCTCGTCCCATAGCGCCGCGGACTTGAGGCTGCGCTCGACGACTTCATCGAGCACACGCTTGTTGCGAAAGCCGTTCAGCTTGAGGCCGCTGGCGACGTTGTCGTAAATGGACATCGTGGGAAACGGATTCGGCCGCTGGAAGACCATGCCGATGCGGCGGCGAATCTCTACCGGCGACGCGTCCTTGTAGATGTCGATATCGCCGATGCGTACAGTGCCTTCGGCACGCGCGATCGGGTTCGTCTCATGCATGCGGTTCAGGCAGCGGACGAAGGTCGACTTGCCGCAACCTGACGGACCGATGAGCGCGGTCGCGTGGTTGGCGGGGATCTGCAGATTAATATCCTTGAGCGTGTGCGTCTGTCCGTACCACGCATTCAAGTTTTCGACGTGAATGTCGACTCCCACTAGTGCCCTCCTTTGAGCGCGCCACGATTGGCAAAGATTCGCACCAGCGTTACCGAGATCATGATCATGGCAATGAGCACAAGGGCTCCGGCCCAGGCCAGACGATGCCACTCATCGTATGGCGATACCGCGTAGACGAAGATTTGCAGGGGAAGCGCGGCGATGGGTTGGTTGAGGTTGAAACTCCAGAACTGATTGCCGAAGGCTGTGAAGAGCAGCGGGGCTGTCTCACCCGCGACACGCGCGAAAGCCAGCATACAGCCCGTAATGATGCCGGGTGAGGCTGTGCGCAGGCTGACCGAGATGACGGTGCGCCACTTGGGAATGCCCAGGCCCAGTGCCGCCTCACGCACGGCGTGCGGCACGGTGGCCAGCATCTCTTCCGTGGTGCGGGTGATGGTAGGAACCATCATGATCGCCAGCGCGACGCCACCGGCGAATGCCGAGAAGTGCTGCTGCTTGGCTACGATCAGCGCGTATGCGGCCATGCCCATCACGATCGAGGGCACACCGTTCAACACATCGGCGGTGAAGCGGATGACTTTGCCGAGTAGACGCCCCTGACCGTACTCCGCCAGATAGACACCGGCACCAATGCCTACCGGAATGCCCAAGAGACTGGCCAGCCCGAGGATGACTCCAGAGCCAACGATCGCATTGGCCATGCCGCCGCCCTGCTGGCCAACGGGTGCCGGAACATGGGTGAAGAAGGCGAGGTTGAGCGAGCTGGCACCCTTATAGAGGAGATAGCCGAGGATCGCCACCAGCGGAACCAGCACAACCACTGTGCTGAGGATGGCGAGCGTCGTGACCAGGTGATTCGCAGCGGAACGCCGCAGGGAACTCATTCGCTCGCTGTTTGCGGAACGTACTGGAAGAGATCCCATTAGACCGCCCTCGCCGTGTTTCCGCGCGTTACGGCCCAGACCAGCAGACGGGCGATACCGTTGACCACAATCGTCACCAGGAACAGTGCCAGACCAATCTCAATCAAGGCGCTGAGGTAGAGGTCGCCGGTAGCCTCGGAGAACTCGTTGGCGATCACGCTGGCCAACGTGGTGGCCGGTGCAAAGAGGCTTTTGCTGATGTCGGGATGGTTGCCGATGACCATCGTGACCGCCATCGTCTCTCCGAGTGCGCGGCCAAGGCCAAGGATGACGGATCCCACGATACCGATGCGCGCATTGCGCAGCACGCTCATGCGGATCATCTCCCAGCGGGTCGCACCCAGGGCAAGAGCGGCTTCGCGCTGATGGATCGGAACCGCCTTCATCACGTCACGGCTGATCGACGAGATGACCGGAAAGATCATGATGGCGAGGATGACGCTGGCCGTCAGCATGCCAACGCCGAAGTTTGAGCCACCAAAGAGACCGGTCCACCCGAGATACTTCTGCAGCACCGGCCCGACGTTGTCGCGCATGATCGGCACCAGGATGAAGATCGCCCAGAGACCATAGATCACGCTGGGGATGGCGGCGAGCAGTTCGGTCAGGAAGGCGATGGGACCGCGCAGCCACAGGGGGCATATCTCCAGCAGAAAGATGGACACGCACAGTGCCAGCGGAACCGCCATGCAAACGGCGAGCAGCGAGGAGACGACCGTGCCCCAGATGAAAGGCAAAGCGCCAAAGTCTCCGGAGTTTGGATCCCAGGAGCTGCTGGTAAAGAACTTCCACCCAAAGGCATGGATCGACAGCTTGGAGTTCACCACCAATACGGAGAGAATGAGGAGAACGATGAGGAAGATGCTCAACGCGCACACGATCATCAGCCCCCAGAAGGTGCCGTCTGCAACCTTGCCCGAACTCTTGGACTGCAGAAAGCTGCGGACGATGGAAGGTGGCTTAATCGCTTCAACAACAGGTTCTGTAGCCTGTGTACGTTCCGAAAGGACGGTCTGCGGAAGCTGGATAGACCCTGGCTCGTTCATTGGCACACGCTCTGCATTCTCCCCAGCCACTTTATTAAAACCGTGTGAATAGACCGTGAATTTCAGCCGGGTCCATAGTAGCAGCGAGAACAGGAAAGGGAAGAAAAAGGAGCTTGCAAGGTATAGCAAGCTCCTTTTTAATCACATAGTTACTGGATTTGGTTGATGGTCTGGCGTACGCGATCAGCAACCGGCTTCGGCAGCGGGGCGTAGGTCATCTGAGAGGCCTCGTCTTCGCCGTGGTCAAGCATCCACTGGAGGAAGTCGTGCAGTACCTTCCCCTTCGCAGGATCGTCAGACTTGACCGGAATCAGCAGCCAGGTAAACGACGATATGGGGTAGGACTCAGGACCGGCAGCATTCGTGATCGAAACACGATAGTCGGCGGGCATATTCTTGGAGGCAGCGGCAGCGGCGGCCGTTACACCACCGGTCGAGGCCTTTATCCACTTGCCGGCAGCATTGCGAACCAGGCCGTAGGACATGTTGTTACCCGCTGCATAAATTAGTTCGACATAGCCGAAGGAGTACGGACTGTTGCGGATCATGCCCGCGACGCCCTCATTGCCCTTCTGCCCAATACCTACAGGCCAGCGCACGGATGCGCCGCGGCCAACCTTCAAAAGGAAATCCGGGCTCACCTTGGAGAGGAAGTCGGTGAAGATGAAGGTCGTACCCGATCCCTCCGAGCGATAGACCGGGAGGATCTGATGGTCAGGGAGGTTGACGCCAGGATTGTCCTTGACGATACGCGCATCATGCCAATTGGTGATCTTGCCCAGGTAGATGTCGGCGATCACATCCCCCGAAAACTTGAGGTCGCTACCCACACCAGGGATGTTGTATACCGGAACCACTGCTCCGAGCACGGAAGGAATGGCGACCAGCTTGATCTTCGACTCGGCAATCTGTTGATCGGTCATTGTGACGTCCGACGCACCGAAGTCGACGATCTTCGACGTTACCTGGCGAATGCCAGCACCCGACCCGACCGACTGATAGTTGATCTTCACACCAGGGTGAGAGTTGCTGTACTCGATGAACCAGCGCGAGTAGATGGGGTTGGGGAAGGTAGCTCCCGCGCCAGTAAGATTCTGGGCACCAGCGGTCGCCGCGAGTGCTGCCAACATGACTACGGAAAAGAGTTTAGCTTTCACAAATGTCTCCTGAAAATCTCTTTGCTTCGGGCTGCGGCCCTCCTGGATGGGAGGGCCGCCCCTACTTTGGATGCTAACTATCCTACGACTGTGAGCCTACGACCTACGGGATGTAGTAGCGCATGCTGACGTGGACCATGTTGTCCTGGGCACGGGGACCCGTTGGACCAAAGGTGCCACCGACACCCGACCACAGATTGCGCTGCAGATAGCTGTAGGTGAGCTGGTACTGGAGACGGCCATACTGCGGGCTATTGATAAGACGATAGGTAAGGCCGATCATGCCTTCCTGGATGTAGCGGGTCGGGGAAGAGCAGTTGGAGGCTGAGATCGAACCAGCCGAACCACCCGTGCTCGCCGGGTTTGGCGGAAGAGCATAGCATCCCGTATCGCTCAGGTTGCGGGGGCCGTAACCGATTAGAGCTCCCGTCGTCGTCGTGTATACCGTACGCTGCGCATACTCGCCACCGTAGTAGGCATAGAGATCCAGCTTCGGAGTGGGGTGCGTTTCGATGCTCAACAGGCCGTGATAGTTGCGAATCGGTTCCAGCGTTCCGTTGGGACGCAGCGTCGCGTCGGCGAGCTGTGCCGAACCATACCGGCCAACGCCTGGACCGCCCATCGCCTGCACTGCGATATCGGCAAACTTGCTTGGCGATACGCGGACGCTGCCAAAGAGGCCGCCCGCGCCTACCGTGTTGCCAGAGTAGTTGGGCGAATAGGTATACGCTACACTCGCTGCCGTAGTCCCTGAAGCCGGTACAACCGCCTCAGTGAGAATGGGGTAGTAGTAGTCGCGCATGAAACGGGCGATGCCGCCGAGCTCGAAGTGCGCCTTGGGCAGGTCATATGCAGCCTTGACGATGAGGTCGGGAGCGACGTTGTTGGCATAGGTGGTGATTGCACCCGTGCCTGCCGTGTTTCCGGCGCCGACGTTCCCGGCAGCGTTGTAGAGTCCACCGTTCTGGCCAGGACCCGCGAAGAAGAAGTTGGCGGGTATCGCGCTTGCAATCGTGGAAGACACGGTAAAGTTCGTGATCTGTGCCTGCTCAACCGCCGCCGCCACAGTGAGAGCCCCTTTGGTCACATCGCCGAAACGCTGCTGGACGCGGAAGCCCGGCTGGCGAGTCCAGCTATAACCGACCATGTACTGCGAGTCGACCGTGTTCGGCTGTTTCTCGGTGCGGACATCGGTGCTCTTGCCGTCTTCGGTAACGAGCGACCAGGTCTGGCCACCGGTTACAGCGAAGCCGCCCTGCGTCTCAGCCTTGCCCCAGATCTGGCGCACGCGGAACACATAGCTGTCGCTCTGGTTGTTGTTGGACGAGGTGCCGGTTCCCAGGAAGTCGGACTCGAAGTAGCCCGAGAGCTTGTAGCTGCCGGTGTTGGCCTGGAAAAGGCCGCCGAGACGGCTCTGGCGGCCCGTGAAGTTCAGCTCACTCACGTGGCCTTCATTCGCGGCGGGGAAAGGAATCGAGTTGAAGGGGGTGTTGATGTCCGAGTTCACCGAGTGCTGACGCCACACGCCTTCACCCGCGAAGTAAGCGACGGGAGTGATCGTGACGCCCTTGTAGTGAATGGCGAACGGTGAGTCGATCTGCTGCTGGAGGTTCTTCTGTGTATTGAGTACCGTGTCGGTCAGTCCAGCGTTGCTGGTCTTCAGGTCGCTGACCGTGGTCTGCAACGCATCGACCTTGCTTGAACTCTCGGTAGCAGCGCTGGTCGCCTGGGCGGCAGCGGCAGAGGCAGCGGCGGCCTGCGATTGCGCTTCGGCAGCCGACTGCTGCGCGCTGGTGGCCTGCTGGTCCTTGCCTGCGAGTTGCGACTTCAGGGTTTCGATCTCACTCTGCTGAGCGTGCATCTCCTCTCGCAGCTCGCGCAGTTGAACTTCGGTTGCGCTCTCGGCCTTCGCTTTGGCTGGGTGCTTGCTCTTCTTGTGCGCCTTGCTGTCATCTGTCGTCTGGGCATGCACAGAGGCCGAAGCCAGTGTTGCGGCAGCCAGAACGGTGGCCAGTATCCTGAGTCGTGTCATCATTCCTCGTACGGACCAGCTAAGGTGTCCTACTCTCCGGCTGTCATTTGCCCGAGCCCAACTTTCCTTGCCTGATTTATCCGTTGGATACGATGCTCGCAACTCAATGTAAACATTCGTGCAACTAAATATTAATGAACGATGAATTTGCTAAATTCTGGAGCACTTTTCCCCTCTATCTACAACCTACGGAGACAGGGAGAACAGTGCCGTCGCATATCAACTCCGAGCATACTGGCTAGATTCAAACCAAAATTAGCAGGAAAGAAACATATCAAGCTATATGTTTGGCGAGGAATTGCTTGAGTCGTATGGCAATTTGAATGAAGAACCCCGCCGCAAGCAGCGGGGTATCAGGCCTTCTGCTCGAATCAATCTTCATGGTTACTGATAGTTAGGGTAACCGGCGTCGCAGAAGCTGTGTTGTACAGGGAGTTGCCAAGATACTCACCGGTGATTGTGTAGGTTCCTGGATTGTAATAAGGAAAGAAGCCGGTCTGGATAGAGAAGTTGCCACCGCCATCTAATTGAAGCGTTGTGAGAGCGGCACCATTGATGAAGAGAGAAACCGAGCCGCAAGCGGAGTCGCAGTTTACGTTGCCGCTAACATAAAAGGGGTCTTCATAGTTGACGGTTCCCGGAGGATCGATCGTCATGATAGGGCTGGCCTTCCCTGCGATGATCGTGAAGGTAAGCGAAGTGGAAGTTCCAACCCAGTACTGACTTCCCGGAGCCTGGACCGTTAGGTTGTGTGAGCCGACGGTCAATTGTGCCGCAGGAACAGCCGTTATGTTGATGGAATAGTTCCCATCTTCGTCACGCAAGCTAGTCGAAGCCCCTTGATGACCGTCCACGAGCAGGTTGATCACGGTGCAATCGAGAGTGTCGTTGCAGTTGACACGTCCTGAGACGACCGACCCCTGTTGCACCGAAAAAGAGGAGGAACTCATAGCAGCAGTGAGTCCTAGCTGCTGGCCAGTTGAAGCCGATAAGGTGATCGGATTCTGGGCATTCGAGACAAGACCGTTCGTTAGCCCGGTTGCGACAAGTGTGCCGCTCGTGGCTTCGTCCGATCCCGTAGGCGCGTATACGATCTGGAACGTACACGTTTGTCCGACAGTGAGCGAAACGCCGGTGCAATGATCGTTAGCCTTGGGTATGGTAAAGGCAGTGCCCGACGTCGATCCATCGACGAGCGTATAGACCGGCGACTGGAAGGCCAGGGGCACCGAATTTCCCGTTTCGTTGGGCCCCTCCGTGTAGGTAAGGGTAACCTGCTGTGGCGCTGAAGTGGAGCCAAGCAGGGTCTGCGGGAAGGTCAGATGGGATGGGGACAAGGTAAGGGTGCCGGCGCTGGAAGGTGCGGAGTTCGGCGCGTAGAACATGTACGTGTCGTAGATGTTATCGCGGAAGACGCTGTACGCCGTGGGCCCAGTGTAATTATCAGCGTAGAGCGGAGCACAAATACTATAGGACTGCGTATCGCCGACGGACTGTGTGTTGTTGGTGCTCCATTTGTTGGTGATCGTTTGACTCTGCGAAGCTTTGAAATCCAGCGAGAGGAGAGATGTCAGGCTTGCGTCAAAACTGTCGTTTACGGTGTACGACGAGCTAGCGCTTTGGCCTGCGGTGGAGGTTGTGGTGGTGGTAAAGGTTCCGGTGGCACAGGAGACCCCGCTGCCTGCGGCAGCAGGATCAAAGTTGATGCTCGAATAGGGATCGTAACGGTGGCTCGTATCGGTTATCGGATTGTAGGCGGGATTGGTTCCGAATGGGTCTGCCGCAAGAATGGTGGCAAAATCTGCCGGGGTGAGTCCTCCAAGTCCCGAAGTGTCCCAAGAACGGGCGAGACGGTAGTTATTGTCGGTACAATTCGTCGCGGCTGAGTAGAAATTCTTCAAGCACGATACATAAATTTGAACGACATCCATGTCGTTGTCCACATTGGTGTCGTTGGTATTGTAGGTGTATCCAGCCCAGAGGACGGATTGCGGTGAGGCTCCCTGAGCAAGGCTTAACTTGGGATTGAGCCATATGAGCACATAGTCGTAGTCATGATCGATTCCAACGGAGGAACTGAGAGGTCCCTTCGCCGTAATTCCATCGGCGGAAGTTGCGTTGACTGAATAGGAAGACGTTAGATCGGATTCGCTGGTCCAAGTCTGGGACTGCGACCCACTGAGGCCGAGGATCTTGTGCTTTCCGCCTATGGTCGCGCTGACCTGAGTGGTTTTTTGGACGCTATTCGTGAGCGATGTTGTTGTGCCGACTGCGGTGCTTTGGCTATAGCTTACAGAGCTGGTCGCTCCTGGCGGCGAATACACAACACCTAGAATCATAAACTTTGGATTGAGCGATCCAAGGGTATAGGGATAGGTATATATGTCCGCATTATTGGCGCCGTCAAAACCTCCTGCGATGAGAACATTTCCCGAGGTAAGGAGTGTGGCTGTTTGTTCCACGGTGGCATAGGTAAGTCCCGAACTGGATAGGGTGAACGTGTTAGCAACTGGGTCGTAAACTTCCGCTGAACTGAGAACGGTTGGGTCTGTACCGAAGGCGCCCCCATGAGGCGACTGTTCCCATCCACCAGTGATAAGAACAGTTCCGTTGTAAAGTGCAGTGGCCGTATGCCCATTTCTGCTCGTCTGCATATTAGCGGTCAAGGCGCTAAATGAGTTTGTAGATGGATTGAACACCTCGGCAGAAGTGGTAGCGGTATTTTGATTACTGACTCCACCTGTAACGAGAACGTTGCCGTTTGGTAGGAGAGCATCAGCGTGCGCGAGGCGCGGTATCGTCAGACTTCCGACGGCGGTAAACGTCTGGGTCGTGGGGCTGAAGGTTGCGGCGTTAATTTGCCCGATCAGAAGAACTCTCCCATCGCCGAGTGCGGTAGCCGTTTGTACGTCCGCGATTGGCTGAGTTCCTAATGAAGTAAAAGTTGATGTTGTGGGGTTGTAGATTTCAGCGCTACTGCCTATAAGAAGAACGGAGCCGTTCGGAAGGAGCGAAGCCAGGTAGTCGTCAGAGAAGACTGGCTTGTTTGGCAGGGTTGTGAACGTTCCTGTGGACGGAGTGAAGAGTTCCGCGTTATCGATTACATTTTCATTCTGATCCGTCCCGTCGACAATGAGAACCTGGCCGTTGTTTAACGCGACTGCAACGTGCCCGCTTCGAGGTGTATTGAGACCGTTGATAGTAGGGGTAAAACCGCCTTCCGTGCCAAGTGAAGGATTATAAATTTCTGCGCTACCTGGCCCGGTTATCACGAAGCCTTTAACCTGTCCGCCCGTTATGAGAGCTTCTCCGTTTGGGAGTTGAGTGGCCTGATGGCCCCATCTTGCTTCATTCATCGGAGTCGAGGTAGCAGAGAAAGTCTGCGCCTGAGAGGTTGCGAGGAGAGATAAGGCAAAAATTACAAACAACACAGATAAACTCTGAATTCTCTGGAGAGACACTTGAGACTCCTGCCCTTTGGATTGCTACTCTTTGGGTGCAATGATCCTATTCGGGCTAGAACTCGAATCGTTTGAATTTTTGATCAATAGGCCAAGATGAATATCAAGCCAACTCCGGCCTGGATGTAAGTTATTGATAAAATACGCCTTCCATAGAGATGCAAACGCAAGAGATGCGGTGTAAGGGCCAAGCTTGATACTCAGCTTCAAAAAACGAAGCGAAGTTAACCGTATATTCAAACAGCATTGACCTCGCGCAAAAGGTTGACGAGCTACAAGGAAGAACACAAGTATCTTCACCTTTTGAGGCTTCCAAGTATGGTTCGTAAAGCTCTGGCTCTTGTCATGTCCGCTACGATTGTTATGAGCGGCTGCAACTCTGCTCTCACCTCGTACCCCACGCCGCCGACGACGCCGGTGACGCCTACCACCAGCGCTAAGGTCATCAAGCATGTGGTGGTGATCTTCGATGAGAACATCTCCTTCGACCACTACTTCGGGACCTATCCCAATGCTGCGAACAGCGATGGAACGCCCTTCACCGCCGCAGCCGGTACACCCATTCCCAACAACTACATCTCCAATCCGGCACTGCTCACCGCCAACCCGAACCTGAATCCCGCCAACCTGAATACCAGCGCCAATTCGTCTCCGGCCAATCCGTTCCGCCTCTCCGCCAGCCAGGCCGGAACCGCCGATCAGGATCACGACTATGGTGCAGAACAGAGCGCCTTCGATGGCGGTGCAATGGACCTCTTCCCACTCTCGGTGGGAACACCGAATAGCAGCACCCTCCAGGCTGCGACGGACGCCAACAAGCTCGCCAACACCACCGCTCTGACCATGGGCTACTATGATGGCAACACGGTGACCGCGCTGTGGAACTACGCCCAGCACTATGCGATGAGCGACAACTCCTTCGGCACAACCTTCGGACCCTCCACTGTTGGTGCTCTCAACCTCGTCTCCGGCCAGACCAATGGCGCCATCAGCATGACAGCCAGCGCTGTAGGAGATGTCACCCCCGACGGCGTCGGCGGCTATACCGAGACCGACGATCCCGATCCTAACAACGATGTCTGCTCTTCTTCGGAGAGCGTCGCCATGTCGGGTAAAAACATCGGAGACCTGCTCAGCGCCGCCAACGTCACCTGGGGCTTCTTCGAGGGCGGCTTCAATCTCACAGCTACCAACCCCGGCGGCAGTACTGGTTGCAATCGCTCAACCAACGCCGTCAACATCCCTGGCCATCCCGCCAAGGCCGATTACATCCCCCACCATGAACCCTTCCAGTATTACGCCAGCACAGCGAACCCCAACCACAACCGTCCCACCTCCGGCATCGCCATCGGCGCCGCCGACCCGAACGGCGCGAACCACCAGTACGACACGAGCGACTTCATGTCCGTGGTCGCCACAGGAAACATACCCGCCGTCAGCTTCCTGAAGGCCCCCGGCTACCAGGACGCCCACGCCGGCTACTCCGATCCGCTCGACGAGCAGACCTGGCTCGTCAACACCATCAACTCCATTGAGTCTTCTCCTGCCTGGTCCAGCACGGCGATCATCATCGCCTATGACGACTCCGACGGCTGGTACGACCACGCGACGAGCTTCGTCAACGGCTCCGCCACCTCATCGGACTCACTCAACGGAGCCGGTGTCTGCATAAGCGCTGCGGCAGCCGCTGCCGCTCTGCCCGGCCCCAACTCCAACGGCAAGCCCGTGGGAGGCCGCTGCGGTTATGGTCCACGTCTGCCCCTGCTGGTCATCTCTCCCTGGGCGCAGAAGAACTACATCGACGGCAGCATCAACAAAAACGTAACCGACCAGTCCTCCATCCTGCGCTTCATCGAGGACACCTTCCTCGGAAGCCAGCGCATCGGTGGAGGTTCCTTCGACGTGATAGCTGGATCTCTGGACAGCATGTTCAACTTCTCCAACGGGGCCGCTCCTCCCAACCCCAACGTCGTGCTTCTGGATCCCACTACTGGCAAGGTGACTACCGGCAACTAACGCGGCTGTGGTGACTATTCACATAACCGTCACATGGAAGCTCTACCCTGATCACGCACTCTACAACCCGGGAGTGCGTGATTTTTTGTTTTTAGGGCATGACGTTACGCGGTACAAAGATGTAAGAAGCAACGACGATTAGGTACCGGATTGTCGCTGCTCCTTCGCCTTCGAACCTCGTAAGACCAGTTGAAACCCTCGATCCGGAGACCTGTTGCCTTCCTCTCGCCGTCATTTTCTCAGGCAAGCCTCTGCCTTCTCGCTCTTTCCTGCCGCGCTTCCATCTCTTGCCCAACAAAGCATGCCTATGACCATGCCGCCGCAGGTCGTCCCCATGCTGCACTCGCTGGAGTTGCCGCCTTTTGTGGACGCACTGCCTCTGCCGGAACGGATCCAGTCGGCACATCATGGCCATAAGCTCCAGGTCACTATGCGCGAGGTCAGCGCCAAGGTCCACCGCGACGTCCCGGCGGCCCGCTTCTGGAGTTATGGAGCTGGCCCACTTGCCCCGGTCATCGAGGCCCGCGCCCACCAGCCGCTGGAGATCGCGTGGCTCAACCGGCTCCCCACCCAGCACTATCTGCCAGTCGACCACAGCCTGCACGGCTGCGGCCGTGAGCTTCCTGAGGTCCGGACCGCCGTCCACGTCCACGGGGCGCGCGTCCCGACCAAGGACGATGGCTACCCCGAAGACTGGTCATTCCCCGGCTCGGGCCGCACCTGCCACTATCCGCTCGAGCAGGACGCGGCAACCCTCTGGTATCACGACCACGCCATGGGCCTGAACCGGCTGAACATCTATGCCGGCCTCTTCGGTCTCTTCCTGGTGCGCGACAAAGTGGAAGACGACCTCCACCTGCCCACCGGCAAGTACGAAGTTCCCCTGATGCTCTATGATCGCGACTTCACGGCTGACGGCCAACTCTTCTACCCGACCTCCGGCGATCCCGAACATCCCTGGGTGCCGGAGTTCTACGCTGACGCTATCCTAATCAACGGCAAGATCCGCCCGTTCTTCGAGGTCGAGCCGCGTCTCTACCGTCTTCGCGTGCTCAATGCCGCCAACAGCCGTTTCTTCGGGCTTTCACTCTCGCACAAGCTGCCCTTCCATCAGATCGGCACCGACCAGGGGCTACTGCCCGCGCCCGTGCAGCTCACGGACATCCTCCTTGCCCCCGCCGAGCGCGCCGACCTGCTCGTCGACTTCTCCGCGTTCGCAGGGCAGAACGTTCATCTGGTCAACGGCGCGCAGGAGATCCTACAGTTCCGCGTCGCCGCCTCCGCCGCCACGCGGAGCAGCGTCCCCACCACGCTGCGGCCCGTGGCGTGGATTCCTGAGTCCGCCGCCGCGGTGACTCGCACCATCACGCTCAACGAGATCAAGGACCGCATGGGCAACTCCATGGTCATGCTGCTCAACAACAAGCACTGGCACGAGCCTGTCACCGAGCAGCCTCGGCTGAATTCGACGGAGATATGGGAGTTCGTGAACCTAACGGAAGACGTTCACCCCATGCACCTGCATCTGGTGCGCTTCCAGTTGCTGGACCGCCGCACGTTCGACGTCTTTGCTTATCAAATGGCCGGGAAGCTACGCTTCTTGGCTCCCGCCATGCCGCCAGCCCCCAGTGAACGCGGGTGGAAGGACACCATCCAATGTCCTCCCAAGTGCATCACACGAATCATCGTCCGCTTCGACGGCTACCCCGGGAAATATCTCTACCACTGCCACATCCTCGAACATGAATCCAACGACATGATGCGTCCGTTCGAGGTTGTAGCGTAAGAGCCTTGACGCAACGTTCGCGAAGGAGAAACGCAAAGTTTCGCGACGATGTTCGTGGCGAAACTTTGCTCCCTTGGCGGGTTTTGCGTCCAGGCTTTTGCTGTTGCTTGTTCTCGGTATGGCCCTAGTTGTAGGACGCATTCTCTTCAGCGGGCAACGTGTTCTCACGTACAGAAGCCAGCGGGAGCGTGAAGCAGAAGCGGCTGCCACGGCCAAGCTCGCTCTCCACCCAGATCGAGCCACCGTGGAACTCCACCAGATGCTTTGCGATCGAAAGCCCCAACCCTGTGCCACCCGACTCGCGTGAACGAGCCTTGTCCGCCCGGTAGAAGCGCTCGAAGATGCGGTCGCGATGCTCCGAAGCGATGCCCGCGCCGAAGTCGCGAACACTGAACTTCACCATCGCCGGAGGCCCAGCCACGCTCTCGGCAGCCATCACCACCAGCGATCCATGCGTACCACGGCCGTAGTTCAAGGCGTTCTCAATCAGGTTGCTCAGCACCTGCATCATGGCATCCGTATCGGCCATGACCTCGGCGTCGACCATGGCGGCGATCTCCAGCCGTGCATCATCTTTCAGCAGCCCGCTCGCCGCGCTGACAGCCTCCTGCAGCAGAGCCGGCACACGCGTCGGCACAGGATTCATCTTCTGCTCGCCGGAGTCGACCTTGGCCATGACCAGGAGGTCCTCGGTCAGGCGTCCCATGCGTTGCGCATTTTTGAGGATGGCGTCGAAGAACTCTCGCGTCTGCGCCGGCATCTCGGCATCCGCATGAGCGTCGTCGATCAGCAGCTCCACGTAGCCCATGATGGAGGTCAGCGGCGTCCGCAACTCGTGGGAGACGTTGGCCACGAACTCTTTCTGAGTGCGCTCCATCTGCTCCAGGCGAGTGATATCGCGCAGGACCACGACAGCGCCACCCTCGGCAATAGGCGCTGCACTGACGGCGTAGGTACGGCCCGTGTTGAAGCCCACGGCCTCCCGTTCAGCCACGGTGCGTTCTTCCAGGGCGATACGCACGCAGGCCAGCACCTCCGGCTCGCGAATTGTCTGAACCAGGGCTTGCCCTATCCGTACCGAACCCGAAGAGGAAGACATGAGCTTCCGCATCGGCTCGTTGGTCCAGGAGATTCTTCCGGCCGCATCGACTGCGACGACGAGATCCTGCATGGAGTCGAGCAACACTTCGAGTTTGCGCTGGCCTTCGGCGGTGGTTTCAAACAAGCGCGTCTGCTGAGCAGCTTCCGCATCCAGCGCCGCAGCCAACTCCTCGAACTCCTCGAAGGGCATCTCGGCATGGGGTTTCCGGACGTCAGGCTTGAGCGTACGTAGTCCACGCTCCACGGCGCGCGAGACCGCCCAGGCCACCCACGAGGCCGCAGCCAGCGCTAAAGGCACAAGAATCCACGCACCCCAGCGCGGCAACAGCAGCGCCGCCACCGCCACGACGGCGACAGCCAACGCTGTGCGCAGCCACAGGGAGAGCCATAGATTCCGTTTCATGACAGAGGTTCCCATAGATTTCCGACGGCCCGAATGCAGCGAGGCTACTGTGCCTCGCGGCTTTTGGGAATCTCGAAGCGATACCCTGCTCCGCGCATCGTCTTCAGGTAGCGTGGCGTCTCGGGATCGGCTTCCACCTTCTCGCGAATCCGGCGCACATACACATCCACGCTGCGCGGCGTGACAAACCGCGCATCACCCCACACCGCATCCAGCAACTGGTCTCTGCTGAAGACCCGCGCCGGATGCCGGGCAAGATAGTCCAGCAATCGAAACTCGGTGGCCGTGGTCGGGACGAGTTCGCCCTTCACACGCAACTGCATCGCACTGCCGTCGATCTCGATCTCCTCGATCTTGACCACGGAAAGTGGACCAGGGGCTTCGGAGGGCTCAAAGCGGCGCAGCACCGCACGCACCCGCGCTATCAGCTCGCGCGTACCGAACGGCTTGGTGATGTAATCGTCGGCGCCCAGTTCCAGGCCATGCACGCGATCGTTTTCCGAAGCGCGCGCCGTAAGAAAGATGACCGGCACGCTGCTCAAGGTCGGATGCTGACGCAGACGGCGGCAAAGGTCCATACCATCGCCGCCAGGCACCATGATGTCCAACAGAAACAGAGCAGGGCGCGAACGCTCAGCATCCTGCACGATGGAGCCGATGGCAGCGTATGGCTTGGCGATAAAGCCCGCACGCTCCAGTTGATACTGCACCAGTCTGCTAATGTCAGCATCGTCTTCCAAGACGAAGACAGTTTGGCTCACAGATTCTCCTTAACCGAGGTGAAACACACAGCACGGTCGCCGTTGAGTTTACTCTGCCGGGAAACCTAAATTGCTACAGAATGGTAAATCTTGACGAATTGAAGGAGATACGCCCAGAACACGCCACTTTTTATGAACAGGAGATGAAAGAAGGATAAAGCAGGATGGTTGGGCCTTTGCTTTTCCTTTCGTCCTTCGAGGGGAATGGACATTTTCTTTTAACGCGGAGGTCGCCACGGATACCATCGCGACCTCCGCGAAACCTCAGCGACCTCTGCGTTAAAAGCACCTATGCCTGCAGCTGCTTCAAGCGCCGCAGGGCCGCGATCATGGCGTCGATGTCCTCGTAGTTGTTGTAGAGCGCGAGCGATGGCCGCACCGTGGTCTCCTGCCCGAAGCGGCGCAGCGTGGGCTGGGCGCAGTGGTGGCCGGAGCGTACGGCGATGCCCTCGCGATTGAGCGCTGCGCCGACATCCTCCGTCTTGTAGCCCTCGAGCACGAAGGACAACACGCCAGCCTTCTCTTTCGCGGTGCCGATAATGCAGAGGCCGGGAATCTTCTGCATCTCCTGCGTCGCGTAGACGAGCAGGTCGTGCTCGTGGCGAGCGATGTTCTCCATGCCGATCTGGTCGAGATAGGCGATAGCCGCGCCGAGACCGACGGCATCCGCGATGTTGCCGGTGCCGGCCTCAAAGCGCATGGGCGGCGCGTGGTAGAGGGTCTTCTCGAAGGTGACGTCGACGATCATGTTGCCGCCGCCCTGCCAGGGGGGTGTCTCGGCGAGCACGTCCGGCTTGCCGTAGAGCACGCCGATACCGGTGGGAGCGAAGACCTTGTGACCGGAGAAGACGTAGAAGTCGCAGTCCAGCGCCTGCACGTCGATGCGCATGTGCGAGACAGCCTGAGCGCCATCGACAAGGACGCGCGCGCCGTAACGGTGCGCCATCTGCACCATCTGCTGCGCAGGCGTGATGGTGCCGAGAGCGTTCGAGACCTGCGTGAACGAGACGAGTTTGGTGCGCGGGTTGAGCAGCTTCTCGTACTCGTCAAGGAGGATCTGGCCGGTGTCGTCGACGGGAATGACGCGGAGTTTTGCGCCTTTTTCCGCGCAGAGCATCTGCCACGGAACGATGTTGGCGTGGTGCTCGATCCAGCTGATGACGATCTCGTCGTCCTTCTGGATGTGGCGGCGGCCCCAGCTCTGCGCGACAAGGTTGATGGCTTCCGTTGCGCCGCGAACGAAGACGATCTCTTTGGTGGAGGTCGCGTTCAGGAAGGAGGTGACCTTCTGGCGAGCGTCTTCGTAGGCGTCGGTGGCGCGGGCGGCGAGTTCGTGCGCGGCCCTATGGATATTGGAGTTTTCGTGCTCGTAGAAGTACGAAAGCCGGTCGATGACGGCCTGCGGCTTCTGCGTGGTAGCGGCGTTGTCCAGCCAGATGAGCGGTTTGCCGTTGACCTTTTCGTTCAGGATCGGGAAGTCGCGGCGGATAGAGGCCACGTCGAACTGGCGGCGTACCGACGAGAGGTCCGGCGATGCGATGGGCTCGAAGGTCTGAGCCTGCTGGGGGGCGTTCGGCGAAAACGGAGCCGAGGGGACAGGTTGCGAGAGGGCTCCGGCGTGTTCGAGGAAATAGAGCGGAGAAGCCAGGTTCAGCGCGGCTTTGGCCAGGTCGTCGTTGGCCAAAGCAGGCAATCCTGGGATGTTCGGCAAGGAGGCTTCGAAGTTCGGGAAGGCTAGTTCAAAGTCCGGCAAGGGCAGGCTGAAAGGGGATGTGTACCCTGTTGGACTTTGCCGTAAAACGCTCTGGTTAGGGGTAGAGGCGGGTATATCGTATGACGACACAATTGGGCTTAGACCGAAAGCCGAGGCTTCGGCTGGAAAGCCGGAGCCGGAGAGGCGAGCGAGGTCGGCCTCGTTGGGGAGCTTGTCGAGGGATGGCAGCGCGGGCAGAGACGGCGCGGGTGCGCCGAATTGGGGCAGGTGCGACTCCGACAGCGGCAGCGCCGAGGAGAAAGCCGCGGGAGATTGTAGATACGTTCCTACATTATCCTGGCCCCCAGGCTGGCCTGGAATTGCGCGGAAGAAGGCGTTCGCCATCTGGGTGAGCGTGGCTACGTCCGGCAGGCTGGGGGTTCCCCCAGCCGCTGCCGAAGGGAGCGACGTTTCAGCCAATGGAATCTGTTCACTTGTACTCATGGTAGTGGCCGACCTCTACGTTTTCGAGCACACCGAGAGCGTCTTCCGTCAGCACTGCGGCCGAGCAGTAGAGCGAGACGAGGTACGAGGCGATGGAGTTGCGGTCGATGCCCATGAAGCGCACCGAGAGTCCGGGGGTCTGTTCGCCGGGCAGGCCAGGCTGGAAGAGGCCGACGACGCCCTGACGCTTCTCGCCGGTGCGGAGGAGCAGGATGTTGCTCTTCCCTGCCTCGTCGACGGTGAGCTTGTCCGACGGAATGATCGGAACGCCGCGCCAGGTGAGGAAGGGCGAGCCGAAGATGGTGGCGGTCGGAGGAGGAACGCCGCGGCGGGTGCATTCACGGCCGAAGGCGGCGATGGAGCGGGGATGAGCGAGGAAGAACGCAGGCTCCTTCCAGACCTTGGCCAGCAGCTCATCGAAATCATCGGGAGTGGGCGCGGTCTTGCGGGGCTTTACGCGGAACTCCGGAGAGATGTTGTGCAGCAAGCCGTAGTCGGCGTTGTTGATGAGCTCGAACTCCTGGCGCTCCTTGACCTTCTCGACGGTCAGGCGAAGCTGCTCGCGGATCTGGTCGTGCGGATGGCTGTAGAGGTCGGAGACGCGGGTGTGGACGTCGACGATGGTGGAGATAGCGCTGAGCGTGTACTCCCGCGGCTTTTCGACGTAGTCGACGAAGGTCTCGGGCAGCTTGCGCTCGTCGCGCGAACCGCAGACGACTTCGATCTCTTTCTCGTTGACCGAGTTGACCCGGTAGGTGCCGGACTCAACCGGAACCCAGGACAGAAGCTGAACGAGCCAGCGCGGCGTGATGGCCGCGAGTTGAGGGGCGGTTTTTGTCGTGTTGGCTAACTGACGTGCGGCTGTATCACCAAGGGCTCTGCGGTTTGCTTCGTTTGTGGCCACGGGACTTGCTCCTTAAAATTCCTTGCCCGGTCATTATAGGGTGGGCGGAGCGGTGGATTGTTTTCGTTGCTTTTGTTTTTGGGAGTAGCAGCGGCCTTTAGGCCGCGGGATTGGGCAAAACATCTTCTGGGCTTTAGCCCTGGGTTTTTCGCAGGCATAGGCAAGAGGCCCAGGGCTAAAGCCCTTTTTGGTTGGGGCTTGTTTCCGCGGCCTAAAGGCCGCTGCTACTCCCAAGAGCAACGACAACAGCAAGAGCAACAGCAAGGGCAACAGCAAGGGCAACGACAACAGCAGGTTCCCTGCGGGAATGACAACAAGAAAAGCAACAGCAAGAGCAACGGCGATTACGTTACGGGCGAGTGCCGAGGTTGCTGGTCCCGTCCGTCGTGGGGATAGCGGGCAGACCGGCAGCTATCGGAGTAATCACGGGGGTACCGATGCCGATCATCTCGAGCACGGTGCTACTGATACCGCCTGCATTACCCACCCAGGCGTTGCCCGAGCCGTCGATCGCGATCGGCTGTGGCTGGAACAGGCTTCCCAGGATCCCGCCTTTATAGCCGATGGCCCCGGAGAGGATTGTCCCGGCGCTGGAAAACTCGGTCACGGATTGCTCTCCGGTGTTAACCACCCAGGCGTTGCCCGCGCCGTCGATCGCGATCCCATAGGGCTCGTTCAGGCCGCCTCCTTTATAGCCAGTGGTCCCGGAGAGGAATGTCCCGGAGTTGGAGATCTCGGTCACGTCGTCCCCTATAAAACTAGTCGCCCAGGCATTGCCCGCGCCGTCAATCGCAGTCTCATTGTTTCGGTTGAGACCGCCGCCGGTATAGCTGTGGAGGAATGTCCCGGTGTTGGAAAACTCGGTCAAGGCGTTATATCCGTTATCCCCCCAGGCGTTGCCCGCGCCGTCGATCGCAATCCCATAGAGCACGCCCAGACCGCCGGTGTAACCAGTAGTTCCGGAGAGGACCGCCCCAGTGCTGGAAAGCTCCGTCACGGCGCCACTGGCATCGGATATCCAGGCGTTGCCCGCGCCGTCGATTGAGATCTGCTCTGGCACGGTAATGCTACTGGCGGTGTACTGGTTGATGACTGTCCCGGCGCTGGAGAGCTTGATCACGGGGCCTCTCGCGGAATTCGCCACCCAGACATTGCCCGCGACGTCGATCGCGATCCCATCGGGATACAGCAGGCTGCCGCCTGCTGGATAGCCAGTGGTCCCGGAGAGCAACGTCCCCGTGTTGGAGATCTCGATCACGGCGGACACACTGTTCACCCAGGCGTTGCCCGCGCTGTCGATCGCGATCCCCTCTGGCGTATTCAGGCCGCCGCCGCTGTAGACGATGCCGAAGGAGAAATCGTTGGCAGAGCTAACGGTTCCCTGGAAAGGGCTGGTTGCGGTGGCCAGGGTGAGCAGAGCGGCGACGTTAGCTGCCGGATGCTGCGCGATGTTGAGGGCTGCCGTTGCCGTGTCGATGGTTGGGGTGCCATAAGACGTATTGGTGAAGAGCGTGGCGCATCCAGTGGAGCCGGGTCCAGTGGTGTTGACGCAGGCCGCCAGGATGTCCGCCAAAGTGTTGATCGTGGTCACGGGAACTGTGGCGGTGCTGTTGAGGGGCAGCGTTGGGTTGGGGAATCCGCTGGCCTGGTTCACGAGATTCAGCGCGGTATGGAAGGCGTTCGCCAAACCTGTCCCGGAAAGCGTATGGCCCGTTACGGCGCTGGGCGCGCCGATGTGCAGCGGGTCGGTGGCAAAGCCTGCCAGCGCATAGGCCGCGGCAACGGTGCTGACCTCATTCAGAGAGACGAAGGTAGCGTTCGGGAAGGCCGCACCTGGAGTCGCGCTGGCGCAATTGCCCAACACAACCATCATGGTGGCCGCGGGGTTGGGTGTACCGGCAATGCCTTTGCCACCCAACTGCGGGTCTCCGCCGGTCGAGTACAGGTAGACCTGGGTGTTCGGGGTGCAGGCGAAGGCCCCATTGATATTGAAGCTGCCATTTACGTCCGTGGTGACGTAGAAGTTTCCGTTCCCATCCGCCGGGTTCCCCGTTGCGGAGGTCAGCAATGAGACGGACGCATTGCCGGTAGCCCCTGAAGTGGGGGCGATGCCGTTCCCGCCATAGGCAGCTGTGCTGGCGGCATACATATACACATGCGCACCGTTGAGCGGTTGCTGGCCCCCATGGACTACGCCTTGAATATGCACGGCGGTCTGGGTCGAGGTATTCGCAAGATCGCCGAAGTTCGCTGAGCATCCGCTCAGCATAAGGACAACAGCAAGACCGGCAAAGCCGGCCACAAAAGAGAGTGATCGATGATTCGTCTTCACAGAATGTTCCCCCTGTCAGAATGTGCAGGGCCTGGCGCGGATAAGAGCTAGGGTAGGAAGGAGGGCCCGGTGTCCCGTTTCAACTCGGCCAGTACTTACGGGATAAACGTGATGAGCCTTGCATGATCTTTGAGGTCCCTGCGCTTTGTCAAGGACGAGGTGACGGTGGGCCGGACGAGTTCTGCGAGTGGGTTGTTGTCGTTGCTTTTGTTTTTCTGGTTTGTCATTCCGAGCGCAGCGAGCGAACCTGCTGTCTCCCGTTCTTTGCTCGTATTGCCTAGAAAACCTGTAGGCCAAAACTGCAAAGACGTGATTTGGGTTGGCGCTCAAATATTTGTGGTGGCACTAACGAAAAACGGGAGACAGCAGGTTCGCTCGCTGCGCTCGGAATGACAAACCAGAAAGGCAAAAGCGAGAAGCAGATTCCCTACGGGAATGACAAAAAGAAAAGTAAGAACAACGACAACTGCAACTGCGTTGAGAGGACCTGAGCTTGTCTTAAAGAAAAAACCCGCGCTGCCGGGAGTAGCAGCGCGGGTACGGGTTCGGCTCCCAGCTCTTAGGGCTGGGCGGCGGGCGAAGAGGAATGCACCCGCAATCGCTGGGGGCGCACTCCGTGTGCCTACGGTTTCTGGGAGGGTGTCTTGGTCCCAGTGGTGAGATTTGCAACCAACGGGGTAACAACAGGAGTGGCAGCCCCAATGAACTCAGTCAGGCTGGAGCTCGCAGTGGCGAAATTTGCCGTCCAGACATTCCCGGAACCATCGACAGCGATACTAGACGGGCCATTCATAACGCCGCCGGTAAATCCTCCGGCAGGAGACTGGGCCGTCTCTGCGGAGTTGAATTCGCTCAGGACATTGGCACCGATGTCATTGATCCAGACATTCCCAGCGCCATCGATGGCAACGCTGCGTGGCGTGCTGAGCCCACCGCCGGTGGAGGTGTTGACCAACACACCCGAGGAGTTGAACTCGTTCAGGCTGCTGCCGGTATTGTTGGCGACCCAGGCATTCCCAGAGCTATCGATGGCAAGACCCCATGGAGCACTCAGACCGCCGGTGTAACCCGTGCCGGAGAGCACAGCACCTGTGGGGCTGAGCTTAGAAATGGTGGTACCACCCGACTCGCCACCGGCGACCCAGATATTCCCAGTTGTGTCGACAGTAACGCTTACCGGAGTCGTGACGCCACCGGATGGATAACCAGCCGCGGGAGAGACCGCCACACCCGAGGAGTTGAATTCGCTCACGATGGTAGTGCCGGAGGGCGCAGCGTTGTTCGCGGCCCAGATATTGCCATTGGCATCGATAGCGAGGCCCACCGGATTACTGAGCCCGCCGCCGGTAAAACCATTTGTGCCGGAGATCGCCGCCCCTGTCGCGCCGTTGAACTTGCTCAGGTTATTCACCGTAACGCCTACGTTGCTATTGCCAACCCAGACATTGTCGGAGTTATCGATGACGACGGACTGCGATACATCAAGACCACCTCCGGTGTACCCAGTGGAGTTGGCCGGGACCCCGAGGTGATTGAACTCACTTAATCTGGGGGTCGACCCGCTGGCGTTGTTGGCCACCCAGATATTGCCGGAGGCATCTACAGCCAGCTGTATTGGGTTCAGAAGGCCGCCACCGGTGTAGTTGACCGCCAGGGTGAAGCTGGTGGCGCTGGAAATAACGGGCTGGAAGGGGCTGGTGCTGTTAACCGTGTTGAGCAACGCAGTCACGTTGGCAGTCGGGTTGTGCGCAATATTGATCGCCGCCGTCGCCGTATCCGTGGGGGCTACGGCACTCCTGTTCGGAGTGTCGGTAAAGAGCGTAGAGCACTGCGAGGAGCCAGAGGTCGAATTGATGCAAGCTGCCAGAATATCCGCCAGGGCATTGATCTCCGTAGTCGGAACCGTGCCGTTGCCATTCAGCGGCGCCGCCAGGGCTGCGCCGGTGGACTGATTGACAAGATTGAAGGCAGTATCGATGGCGTTGCTGAGGTTCGTATTGGCCAGCGCCGTCCCCGAACTGCCGATGTGCGTGGCATCGGTGGCATACGCCGATAGAGAATAGGCTGCGGCAATCGTGCTGACCTCATCCATAAACACAAACCCCGTAGCGGCCCCCCCAGAGTTGGTGATGCCTGTGCCGCCGGTGCAATGCCCTACCACGGCGAGCAGTCCGGCTCCAGGGTTGTTGCCGCTCGAGGTGCCCCCCGGGTTCAGCTCCGGGTCCCCGCCCACAGAGTAAAGATAGATCTGCTGGCCTGCCGTGCAGCTGAATCCGCCATTGAAGCTGAAGTCCCCGTGAGCGTCGGTGGTAGCCGGACCCGCCAACAGCGTAGAGGCTGTGCCATATCCTCCCGTGCCAACCGCGTACAGGTAGACCTGCGCGCCGTCGAGGCCCTGCTGGCCACCATGCACAGCGCCAGAGATCTGCTGCATGGAAACCTGGTCGGGAGCGCTGGCGGAACCGCCGTAGTTCGCGGAGCATCCGCTCAGCAGTAACCCGCCAGCAAGACCGGCGAGGCCGGCCACGAAAGAGAGAGATGGATATTTGGTCTTCACAGGGTTTTTCCCTTCAGCCGGAACGGTCAAGCCCCGGCGCACACATTTTGTTGCTCAGCAATGAGTTGAGTTTCGAGGGGTTTAGATTCGAGGGATTGCGATGCAGCTGTTAGAGAAGGGGCCCGGTGTCCAGATTCAAAAGAAGATAACGCTTGCTGAAAATAAGTGCGACCTATCCTCCCGTATGCGTTGGGATCCCTGCGGACTGTCAAAGACAGGTCTACAGAGTTAAAGATCTAAGGACGTGCGTGTGTTTGTTGGAAGCGGTTCCAGCAAAAAAATACTAATCCAATAACGATGCATCCCACCAAAGAATCAGTTGCCACTGCGTCTGTAAATTTCAATTAATTTATACGCTGTGCCTAAAAGAATGGGTCAAGAATAAACGATCTGCAGGATAAATTTGTAAAGAAAATGGTAAAGAAAAGGTTTTCTTCTTGCTTTCTCGAGAGATACGGGGTATCCGAGACGCAACGAAAGCGGGCTTCTGCCCTTGAAACATGTTTTCCGTCATGGGTTATTGCGGCTCCGGAAAGAAAGCATGTCCCAGGGGCTGAAGCCCGTTCTGAGGTGACAACGGCAAAAACAACAACAACGGCAACGGCCCGGGGCTAAAGCCCGATTCGTATCTGGTCTTTATTCCGTAGCCTAAAGGCTACGGCTCCCTCCGCCCCATGACGCTAAAGCGTCATGGTTTGCGCTTCGCGCTGTGTTCGCCATAAAACTTCGCTTGTCATAAACAAAGACGACAAGAAGACTCACCTGAACCTGTTGCAAAGAAAAAGCCCGCGCTGCCGGGAGTAGCAGCGCGGGTAGGGAGTACAGCTAGCAGCTCTTAGGGCTTGGCGGCTGCATCGGTGTAGGGGGCGTTGAGGGCCGCCTGAAGTGGGGTTACGACGGGCGTTGCCAGGCCGACAAACTCGGAGACGGTGTTGCCGGTTGAGTTGGCGACCCACACGTTGCCCGAGAGATCGACAGCGATGCCTTCAGCGCCGCTAACCGTCCCTCCCCCTGTGTAGTTGGTGAAGACTCCCGCGGCGACAACAGCCCGGTTCCACCAGGTGATGGCACCGTTCGAGAGGTTGGAGACAAAGAAGTTGTTTGCCCCGTCAAAGGTGATGAATTGGGGATCGTCGAAATCAGTGCTCGTCAACAAGGCACCAGCCGCCTGAAGACCGGGGCCTATTTCAGCGACCGAACCGGCACCGGCCACCGAGTTCACAAAGAAGACGTTGAAGCCCTCAGCAACGGCGACGCCTTTGGGTGAGGTGAGTTGGGCCTCAACGGCTGCAGCAGCGGCTACGGCAGTCTCACTGTCGACCTCGGTTGCGCGTCTGCCGGTGGTCTCAAAACTTGAGATGTCCTGATTATTCGAGGGCGTAGTCGTATCAATGGTGGCAGCGATGCCCTCCGGCGAGGGTATCCCCGTAAACGTGGAAACCGAAGTGGTGCTGGGGGAGTATTCGAAGACACTATTCCCGCCGGTATTGGCGATCCATACGTTTCCCCCCGCGCCGATGTCTACGGCCTGGGGAGCATTGAGACCAGCGATGGTATGAGGCGAGACGGCGCCGGCGCCGATCGAGGTGAGATAGTAGGTACCGCCGACAGCCCCGGAGTTGACGATCCAGGCGGTATTGGAAGTGTCAATGGCAATGCCCATAGGAGCGGCGAAGTTGCCGCCCGTGCTGAAGTTGGAAGGCACGCCCGTGGAGGAGATTTCCGTGACGGAGTTGGCGTTGGTTCCGGTGGTGCCGGAGTTGGTGACGAACACATTGCCCAAACCGTCTACCGCGACGCCGTAGGGCACGTTCAACCCGCTATAGGTAACGGCCAGGCTAAAGTCAGCAGCTGTGGAGACGGTGGGGCTGAAGGGCGGCACGGCCGGTATGGTGTTGAGCAGCGCCGTGACATTCTGGCCGGGGTTTTGAGCGATGTTGATCGCCGCTACTGCGGTGTTAGTAGGCTTGGTGCCGGCGGTGTTCACGGCATTGGTGAAGAGCGTGGAGCAGCCGGAGGAGCTGGGACCGGTAGAGTTGACGCAGTTCGCGAGGATGTCGGCCAGTGAGTTGATGAGCGTCACCGGAACTGTGCCGCTGCTACCCGTTGTCGTGGTCGTTGCCACCGGCAAGCCACTCGCCTGGTTCACGATGTTGAGGGCGGTGTTGAAGGCGTTGGCGAGACTGGTCGCGGATAGCGTATGGCCGGTTACAGCGCTGGGAGCGCCGATGTGGGTGGCGTCGGTGGCGAAGCCAGCCAGGGCATACGCGGCAGCGATGGTGCTGACCTCATTGATGGTCACGAAGGTGACGTTGGGGAAGGCAGCGCTGGGAGTAGCACTGGCGCAGTCGCCCAGTACGGCCAGCATTCCCGCCGCGGTGTTATCGCCGGTGGAGGTGCCATACCCGTTGAGCTGCGGGTCGCCGCTAACGGAGTAGAGGTAGATCTGGGTTCCAGGGGTGCAGGCGAAGGCTCCATCGATGTTGAAGTTCCCTGCCTGGTCGGTGGTGACGTAGTAGTTGGTTCCGTCGCTGGTGGTCACTCCCGACAGATTGGTCAGCAGCGACTTCGAGGCGTTGGAGGTAGAGGCTGCGATGTTCGTACCGCCATACCCGGCGGTGCTGGCTGCATACATATAGACGTGCGCGCCGTTGAGCGACTGCTGGCCACCGTGAACGATGCCCTGGATGTGCATGGCGGTCGCGGTGGGGGTGTTGGAGGCGTCGCCGAAGTTCGCGGAGCATCCGCTCAACAATAGGGCGCCAGCAAGACCGGCAAGGCCGGCCACGACAGAGAGAGATGGATATCTTGTCTTCACAGAGTTTTCCCCTCGGCCAGAAGGTGCAGGTCCCGGCACGCATGATGTTGCGTTCATGGAATTGAGAGATCTAGGGATCGAAATACAGCTGGGGCCCGACTGCAAATTCAAATGAGGCAAAGTTTGTGAAATCGGTTACTTTCGCATCATCGTAAAGGTTACAGCGACGTGTCAAGGATGGCCATGGATTTAATGGAAACGGTTCCAGAAAAACTACCTGATTTTGCAAATGATGCATCTTGCTGAAAGCTGGTTGCCAACTTTATCCATTGTTTTTAAAGATAATTTTGCTCGACGAATAAAAACATGCAGCCAGGTCGAGCGGTTGTGTAGCTGGGAAGATATAACCGCAACAAAACACTTCACTTTTAATTTTCAAGTAGAAAGCGCGTTTGCATCAGAATGATTCGCCTTTCACCGGAACCGCTGCATCCTGCTGAGGTTCTCAACACGCAAGCGCACGACAGGCATGGGCTCGACTCATAGGACATCCGTCGCTCAGGATGACGGCGAAGAACAGGCAACAGCAAGAACAACAATTCGTTTGCCCGGTATCTGCATCCTCAACCCTGACTGCGCCGCAAACTGAGACACTAGATCAAGTTCCAATACCTTACGTAAGAACGACCTATGCTTTTCCCGACTGTTGAATATGCCGTGTTTTTTCTCGCCGTGCTGGCGATCTCCTGGGCACTGGCGCCGCGCCCTATTGCGCATAAGATCTTTCTGCTGGCGGCGAGCTATCTGTTCTATGGCTTCTGGAGCTGGCGCTATGTTCCCCTGCTCTTTTTGATCTCACTCTTCGCGGGGTTGATCGGACAGACGCTGCAACGCATCCATGAGGAGACCACGCGTAAGCGGCTGCTGATCGCCGGAGTTGCTGTGTGCCTGGTGGTGCTGGCGTACTACAAGTACACGAGCTTCCTGCTGCTGAGCGCGCTGGGGCTGTGGGGCCTGGTTGGGCGCACGCCGGCATGGAACATCCCGACACCGTTTCTGCCGCTGGGGATCTCGTTCTTTGTGTTCCATGCGATCTCGCTGATGGGCGACATCTATCGCCGCAAGCTGCGCGAACCGCTGCAACTGCTGGACGCGCTGCTGTATGTGGCGTTCTTTCCGCAGCTGATCGCGGGGCCGATCCTGCGGGCGTCGAACTTTATCCCTCAGCTTCTGCGCAAGCGCGATCTGCAGCATATCCGTGTGAACCGCGCGTTTCTGCTGATCCTCGCCGGGCTGTTCAAGAAGGTAATCCTCTCCAACACGCTGGCGACACGGCTGGTGGAACCGGTGTTCGCCGCGCCGGCGAGCTTTCATGCAGGCGATGTGCTGCTGGCGATCTACGGCTATGCCGCGCAGATCTACTGCGACTTCTCGGGCTACACGGATATCGCGATCGGCTGCGCGATGCTGCTGGGGTATCGGTTTCCGCGCAACTTCAACGCGCCGTACACCGCAGCCGACCCGCAGGAGTTCTGGCAGCGCTGGCATATCTCGCTCTCCAGCTGGCTGCGCGACTACCTCTACATTCCGCTGGGTGGATCGCGCCGTGGCACGTCGCGCACCTACATCAACCTGATGATCACGATGCTGCTTGGCGGACTGTGGCATGGGGCCTCGTGGACGTTTGTGATGTGGGGTGGGTTGCAGGGTTTGTATCTGGTCGTGCATCGGCTGTGGGCGGCGGCGGACTCGCCTGCTGTGCAGCGGCTGCGTAGCCACTCCGCGTGGCCGTGGGTTGGGCGCCTGCTGATGTTCCATGCGGTGTGCGTGGGCTGGGTGTTCTTCCGCGCGTCGACGTTTGCGCTGGCGACCACGGTCTTTCATCAACTCGGCAGCCGCGGCGCCGTGACTCTGGCGGCGTGGCCGGTGGTGGTGTGCCTGGTGCTGGGGATCTTCGGGCAGTATGCTCCGCGGGTCTGGAGGCGGAGCGTGGAGGCGACGATGTCGCGCATGCCGGTTGCCGTCAATGGTGTGGCGCTGGCGTTGGGTGTTTTTGCGATTGAGTTACTGGGGCCTACAGGTGTGGCTCCTTTTATTTATTTTCAGTTTTGAGAAGAGCGTTTTGTTCAGTTATGAGTTTTGAGTGGATGAGTTTTGAGTTGGTAAAGCCTTAATCATGCGTTCGTATCGTCACTTTTCGAAGCTCTCCCAACTCGCTGCCAGCGTAGGCGCGTTCGTGGTCGTTGCGTTGCTGCTGGAGTCGGGTGGGATCTATGACTGGGCCGGGCGGCTGGACCTCGGGCCGGAGCGCACGGTGGCGCTGCCGGTGGCGACGGCGCTGCATCGTGTGCTGGCGCCGCTACGCATCGAGCGTGGGCGGCAGCATGCGCTGGTAGAGCTGGCACGTGTCGGATGGAGCGACGATCCGGCGGCTCTGGCTGAGGCCAATGAGCTCCCTCGGCTGGCAAAGCCGATGACACCGACAGCGGTTGTGGCTATGGGTACGACGGGGACGGCTCCAGCGCATGCGGCAACAGGCACGAAGCCTGCGACGACGATAACGCGGCCGGTGCCTCTGCGTGCGGATGCTGCGCCGGGCTTGTGTATCCTGCCTCCGATTCCTGCGATCTCCGTGAGTGGAACGCGCACGGTGGCGCTGGCGGGAGACTCGATGATGGCCGTGGGGCTCTCCTCGACGATTCTGCGCCAGGCGCCGCACTACAAGGCCCTCAGTTTCGTGCATGCTTTCAAATCGGGCACCGGGTTGGCACGGCCGGAGGTCTTCAACTGGCAGCTGGAGTATCCGGCGATGCTGAAAGACGCGCAGCCTGACTTCGTGCTCGTGGCGATTGGAGCGAACGATGGGCAGGGCTTCGTGGAAGACGGCGTGACCTATCCGTTCGGCTCGGAGGGATGGAAGCAGATCTATCAGCGCAGGGTGCAGGCGTATCTGGATATGCTTAGCGCGAAGGGCGCTACCGTGGTGTGGCTGGGGTTGCCGCCGATGAAGTCGGACAGCTACGACGCACGCATTGCGCTGATCAATCGAATCGACTACAGCGTGGTCAGCGCGTCGCCACATGCGATCTGGGTTGGAACGGCTGGCGTTGTGGGCGATGCGGATGGGCGCTTCCGCGACTTCGGCGAGATCGATGGCCATACGACACGGCTGCGCCAGGGCGATGGGATCCATCTCTCCGATGATGGGGCTACGCTGATCACCACGAAGTTGTTGCCGTGGCTTGCGGCGCAGCAGGTGGCGAAGCCTGCGGTTCCTGTGGTGGCCGATCAGGAGGTGGCGAAGCCATGAAGATTAAAAGCGGTCGCGCTCCCGCGCGATACCCCGGACGCGTAGCGCGGTGCAAATATTTGTGGCCCGCTTGGCGTCTATACCCCACCCTGCCGCGCAAAAAACGCGCGTCGAGGATGGGGCACCCGATGCGTGGCTCGCTTTGCATTTTTACGCTGTTGGCGCTATGTGCTCTCAACGCGAGTGCGCAGCAGGCGTGGCAGAGTCAGATTGGTCCGGCGGCGCTTGAGGCGCGGCAGACCCATGCGTCGGTTGATGTCATAACGCTTGGCGAAGGCATGCACCGTGTCTATGTGTTTCTTCCGGCAGAGCCTGTCCTCAAAGGCAAAGCGCCGTTCGTGTTCTTTCACCACGGATGGCAGGGGATGAATCCGAAGAACTATGGCGCGCTCATCGATCACCTCGCGCGGGAGGGCAACGTCGTGGTGTTCCCGGTGTATCAGGATGCGGACTCGACCTCGCCGCAGATCGTCGTGGGCAATACCGCACAGGCCGAGCGAGAGGCGCTCGCGGAGTTGCAGCGGCGTGGCATCGTGCCCGATCCGCAGCGTGTGGTGTACTTTGGCTACTCGATGGGTGCGGCGATCTCGCTGAAGCTCGCGGCGACGATAGCTTCGACGCATCTGCCAGCACCACAAGCGCTGGTGCTGGCGGCTCCTGGGGACTCGTATCATGTGACGAAAGGCGAGGAGGCGAAGAGTATCTGGCCGGTGCTGCAAGACCTGCCCCCGACACTGCCGATCGCGATTGTGGCGGGCGAGGACGATAAGGCTATCGGCCTGCCAACCGGGCGCAAGCTGGCGGGGTTGATCTGTGCGACGAAAGCCGACCGCCGCGTGCTGCTGGTGATGCCTGGCGATGAGCATGAGGGGAAGAAGATAGGTGCAGGACATGGATCGCCGGGAGCACCGGACTCTCGCTACGACGTCGACCTGGCTACGCCGCTCGCGAAAGTGCCGACGCACATCGAGGGCCGCAAGGGATTTGAAGAGTCAGCGTCGCTCAACCAGCTCGACTTCTTTGGGTACTGGAAGGTGCTGGATGCGGTGATCGATTCGCTCGTGGCGGCGCCATCGACGAGCGCAAGATATGTTCCGCCTGCCATCGTGTTCCAGAGCGGAACACCGGGGCAGTTGTATCTGGGCACATGGCCCGACGGCACACCGTACCGTCAGGCCCATGTGGAAGATCCGTGTGCGACGCGATAAGCAAACGCACACGGCTTAGGCTTAGTGATGATCGTCGTGACCGTGGTCGTCATGGCCGCGATAGTTGTGGTCGTAGCGGCTGTGCTGATCTTCGGTATGGTAGCGACCACGCGCATCGCTCCAGTGGCTGCCCTGGAAGCTCTGGAAGTGGTCGGGATGCTCCTGGTAGGGGCCGCGTCCGGGGAATTCGCCATGATAGCCGTAGCGCGGGTCGAATTGGCGATTGACGTGGCCATAGAAGGGAGCGCCATGATGCCAGCGTCCTGCACCGACGAATCTGCCACCGGCGAACCATTCCGGTCCATAGTAGCCGTAAGGGGCGCAGTTATAAGGGGCGTAGCCGTAGTAGCCATACGGGCACTCCGGTGGAGCACCTATGCCAATAACAATCTGAGCGTGTGAGACAGAAGAAGTGGTGGGGGCCACACCCAAGAGGAGAAATGCAAATGCTGCGATCAGGACGTACTTGATTCCACGCATGGAATACCTCAGCTGAGTAAGAGTGTCTTAGACGATGGAAAGTTGTTCTGCGATTCAGCAATAAAGGCAGCGCTTGTTCAAGCATTCGCTAGCGCCCAGTGCGCTCTGGCGGACGAATGTGGCCCTTCCCATCGCGCAGCTCGTTTCCCTGAAAACTGTTGAAGTGGTCCGGGGGCGCCTGGGCAGGCCCATGCGCGGGGAACGGGCCCTGGTAGCCACTGCGGGGATCGAGGTGGTTGTTCACGTGCCCGGAGAAGTGCATAGGGCCACGGAACCACGGGCCGGCCCCCATAAAGATGCCTCGAGGAAACCACTCCGGACCGTAGTAGCCGTCGGGAGCACAGTTATAGGGAGCGAAGTCGTAGTAACCGTAAGGGCAAGCCGGCGCGGGTCCGACGGCTGCGCGGGCTGGGATCTGGGCATGCGACTGCGGTGCTACAAGCAGAAAGATCCCTGCGGCGGCGGCAAGAACGTAGTTGATTCCACGCATGGAAGACTCCTCCAGTTCGTAAAAGACGTTCCGGTGAAATGAGATGTTTCCGCTTTCGTCATGCCCGCATTTGTGGTGGCACAAATGCGGAGTCCTTCGCCGATGGCTCAGGATGACGGCGAAAAACAAACAACGGCAACGGCTTAAGAGGCGCGCTTGCGAGCGGGTTTGTTGAAGCCGCGCTTCTTCGGGGGCACGGGCTTCTTCAACTGCGCGGCTTCGGGGAGGGTCTTTTTGCGTTCGACCTTTTTGCCGGCTGCGGCGCGGCTCAGTGCCTGTACCTCGCCGGTGGTCAGCTCGCGAAACCCTCCAGGAGGAACATCGAGCACCAACGCGCCATAACCGATGCGGCGGATCTTTTCGACATGGTGGCCGATCTCTTCAAACATCTTGCGCAGCTGACGGTTGCGGCCTTCGGTCAGCGATACCTCAAACCACGGGTTCTCGCCGCGGCGTACCTGCTCGATTTTTGCGGGGTTGGTGAGGACGCGGTCGCGACGGCCACTACGTACTTCGTTGAGACGGCCGCGATCGATCATGATGCCGCGGCGAAGCTGGTCGATAGCCTCGGCGGTCGGCGAGCCTGAGACTTTGACGAGATAGGTCTTCTCGACGCCGGCAGCGGCCTTGGAGAGCCGGTTGGCGAGTTCGCCGTCGTTGGTCATCAGCAACAGGCCTTCGCTCAGGTAGTCGAGGCGGCCGACAGGATAGAGGCGCGGGAGCTTACTGTGTTCACCGGCGGACTTCTTCTGGGCGTCCTGGCCGAGGAGCTGCATGACGGTAGGGCGGTGCTCGGGGTCGTCCAGCGTGGTGACATAGCCGCGCGGCTTGTTGAGCATGAAGTAGCGCTGCGGCTCGGGGCCGTGCAGCAGCTTGCCGTCGACACGGATATGATCGCGCGTGGCGTCGGCACGGGTGCCGAGCTCGGTGACGACCTGGCCGTTCACCTGCACGCGGCCTTCGAGGATGATCGTCTCCGCGGCGCGGCGGCTGGCGATGCCCGCCTGGGCGAGGATCTTTTGTAAGCGGTCGCCTTTAGGTGCGGGGGACGGTGTTTGGTCGGGCATAGCCTTCTATTATCTCTTGTTTCACATGGCCGCCTGACATTTCCGCCGATTTCGCAGTAAGTCAGTTTGGAATGAGTCGGGTTTGGTGCTGCCGCCGTATGGTTTCCACGACCATACCGACTAAGGCATACGTAACAGCATTCACAAGAAGGACAGAATAGAAACCGTGAGGGCCATAATGGCGAGCCAGTGCGACAGGACAGGTCAGATCGATCAATGTCCTTGCAGCCCCTAGCGGAGTTGGGAATGTTGCGGAGATGTAGAGTGTCCAAAAGACCACTACGAACGCACCCACTGCTGCCCAAATTGCGATTCGGCTTTTCATGCCGTCGCTCCTTCTGGCTTACATCCCAATGATCCCACCAACTCCCTCAACCTACAAACTGACCCACATTCGAGCAGTTCCGCAGGTTTTATAAATCGTCACAATTTTTAATTGGACTTACTCCTGCATTCGGATGCTTCATAGAAGCCAACTTCCGAACACTGAATAACGAACGCGGAGTTCGGCAACATCCGCAACAGGAGGCTGTCATGGCCAAATTTTGTACGCAATGTGGATCTCAGGCAGATGACACGGCGGCGGCCTGCGGCAGTTGTGGAACGCCGTTTGCGCCCGCTCCGGGGCAGGGTTACGCACAAGGCGCTCCTCCGCCAGGCTATATACCGCCGCAGCCGCAAGGCTATCCGCCTCCGCCACAACAGGGCTACCAGCAACAGAGCTATCCCCCGCCTCCACAAGGTTATCCGCCACCACCGCAGAGTTACCCGCCTCCACAGGGGTATCCCGGAGCGGCTCCGAAGAAGTCAGGCTCGGCGGTGAAGTGGATCCTTGGGATTCTGCTGTTTCTGTTTCTCTGCGTTGTGCTGGTGGTCGGAGGTTTGTTTTATCTGGCGCACAAGGTGAAGAGCAAGATCGAGGCAGTGACCGGGCCGGGCGGGTTCTCGACGACAGTGGGTGAGGCGGTTACGGGCGATACCTGCCGCTTCCTCAGCGCGGCCGAGGTCAGCTCGGCGATCGGTGTGACGATCGTCTCTACGAAGCAGACTGCGACCGGCTGCGAGTACTTCGCCAAGGGCACTCCCGGTGAGATGAACAGCAAGCACATGGCAGCGACGCTCAAGCAGCGCGGCGGCGACAACCAGCAGCAGGAGATGATTCAGAAGATGATGCTCGGCGGTCTTGCGCAGAATGGGGCGACGGAAGATGCCACTACGATCGTGTTGAAGTACGACATCGATCCCAACTCGGCCCGCACGCAGATGAAGGTGAACCTGAAGCTGATGGGACATGCGACAGCAGCGCAGGAGTTCACGGGCATCGGAGATGAAGCGTTCGATATGTCGGGGGCGATGATGCTGGTGCGTAAGGGCGATCGCTTGATTCGCATTACGTACCCGGCGTGCCCTTGCGGCACGGATGCGATTAAGCCGTTGGCGAAGAGGCTGGCGGATCAGTTGTGAGAGGCAACGCAACAACACAGAGCGTGATGCAAATATTAGTGGAGCGCTTTGCGTTCATAGACCTGGAGTTTTGCCCATGCAGGCACTATAGCCTGTGCGAACAAAACTGCAGGTCTTGACGCAAAGCGCGCCACAAACATTTGCATCGCGCTCTGCAACCTGCAGGTCTCTCCACTGCGCATCACGATAAAGCCATGATGCTCCGGTCGAGATGACAAGGTTTAGGTAGTTCGAGAGAACACACTGCGACTCATCACACTAGCCTTCGTCGCTGCGATCCTCTTCGTTGATGTCTTCGTCGCTGCTGTCACCGTCGGCCTGTGGTTCGCTGGCGGGTTCCACCTTGTGGGCGTCGGCGTGCTCGTGGTGGTGGCCCTCGGGTTTGGTCGAGTCGTCGCTGATCAGCTCCTCTACGCTCTCATGCAGAGTGGTGCTCGGCTCGGGAGCTGAGTTGATCTCGTCCAGGCTGGTGGGCGTACCGCCGTTGGGGTCTTCCATGGGAATCTCCTCCTGCACGGGCTCGTTGTCGGCGAGCTCGCCGGCCATCTTCTCAAACTCTTCGATGCTCGGAAGCTCGTTGATGTCCTTGAGGCCGAAGCGGACGAGGAAGTCCTTGGTCGTCTTGTAGAGCATGGGCCGCCCAATGACCTGTTTACGGCCGGCCGTGACGACCAGCTTGCGCGCCATGAGCGAGCCGAGCACGCCGCCGGAGTCGACGCCGCGAATCTCGGAGACCTCGGGAGCCGTGACCGGCTGCTTGTAGGCGACGACGGCGAGCGTCTCGAGTGCCTGCAGAGAGAGCTTGAGTGGCGGCTTGAGCGACTTGACGAAGCCGCGCACAGCATCGTGGTACTCGGGCTTGGTGGCGAGACGGAAGCCGCCCGCAACCTCGCGGATCTCAAGCCCGCGATCGTTGTTGACGTAGTCGGAGATGAGCTGGTCGAGCAGCGAGCGGAAGTATTCGCGCAACTTGCGCTCGCGTTCGCGGGCGAGCTTCTTTTCGTCGACCGTGGGAGCGTCGCTGGCGGGCTCGGGCTGAGCTTCGGCCAAGGGTTGGCCTTCTACCTCAGACTCTGTTTCATCTGCGGGCTTTATTTCTGCCGAGGGCTCTCCTGCAGGCTCGGCCGCGGGCTCCGGCTCCGGTGTCCGCTCGCCAGCTTCGACAGAGGGATCGGCCTCTGCCGATTCCGTTGATTCTGCGGGAGTTTCGTCGATGGAATCCCCGGGTTCAGTCAGCGTCTCGGCGTTCAGGGCGTCGGGATCGTTGGCGGAACCTTCGTCCAGAGCAAGCGACTGCTGCTGCGACTCAAGGGCGTCGAGTTCGGCCTGACCTTCTTCGCCCAGCAGGCCGGTGAGTTGAGCAAGCGTCACGGGCTCTTCGGACGCGTAGATGACAGCTTCGATCTTGGCTTTAAGACTCATGGGGTGCAGGCATGAGTGTATCAATCCCCGCACCCCGTGCGCTTGGCGGCTGAGCTTAGTGTGCCCCGTTGATCATCGCGAAGACCTTGGCGGCCTGTGGGGCCACGCCGGAGTCGTGCAGGAACTGGGCGTTCGCGATGGGCAGCTCTTCGCCCTCGGTGGCGAGCGCGGCCATAGCGGCGGTGATGAAGTCCGCCAGCGGCATGGGCTTCATGTCGCCATGCTCGGCCTGCTCCGGCTGGGCGGCGGCGAGGTCGGTCGCGACCCAGGGTGGAGCGAGCTCAATCACGCGCACCGGGGTCTTGCGCAGCTGGTGGCGCAGGGACATGGTGAACGAGTGGACGAACGCCTTGGTCGCGCAGTAGACCGGGTAGGCTGCCATCGGCGTAAAGGCCAGCCCGGAGGTGAGGTTGACGATCGTCGCCGCAGGCTGCTGCTTGAGGTGCGGCAGGAAGGCGGCACCGACACGGAGCACGCCGAGGATGTTGGTGTCGATTTCGGCGGCGACGCCTGCCTCGTCGAGTGCGGCCTGGGTGGCGAAGTTGTGCTGCCACTGCACGCCGGCGTTGTTGATAACCACGTTCAGCGCGGGAAAGCGCTGCGTCAGCGCCGCGGCTCCGGCGGTGATGCTTTCGGGGGAGGCGGCGTCAAAGACGATGAATTCCATGCCGGGGTTGGCGGCGGTGGTGGCTGTGAGAACGCTCTCGCGACGGCCACCGATGATGACCTTGTTACCCAGCTTGTGGAAGGCTTCAGCGAGGCCGCGACCGATGCCGGAACCGCCGCCGGTGATGAAGATGGTGTTGCCTGTGGTGTTCATGTTTCTGTCTCCTTGAGATACTCTAGGACTAACACTCTCTTTTGGGAAGTAGGCACTTAATTGTTCTGTACTTACCAAGTGGAAACTGTAAAAGGAGCCTTCCTATGATGGGGCACACAGCAGAGCTTGAACGGATGGTCCGCGAGATGATCGACGCGGTCGCCGACCGCTGGACGATGCTGGTGCTGGAGGCGCTGGAGGAGCATGGCGAGGTGCGCTTTACGAAGCTGGCGGAACTGGTCGGCGGCGTGAGCCAGAAGATGCTGACCAAGACACTACGCCAGATGGAGCGTGATGGCCTGGTCGTGCGGACGGTGCATCCGGTGATCCCGCCGCATGTGGAGTATCGGCTGACGGATATGGGGCTGAGCCTGTCCGAGGCGTTCTGCGGGGTGTGGCAGTGGGTGGAGGAGCATCAGGAGCGGGTGCGGGTGGCGCGAGAGGCGTTCGATGCGCGGCCGAAGGTGGTGGTGGTGGCGAAGTGAGGCGAGATTCTGCTTTGAAGGGGCGGGGCTTCCAGCCCCGCCGTTAGAGATCTCCCACAGACAGCGGCTTTAGCCACGGAGGGGACGATGCCAGTACAAGCCCACTATTCTCCCCGCAGAACCGGTATTTTTCCTGACGTAAAGAAGTGAGATTGCGCTGGATGTAGGCAAGGTGCTCAAGCCAATCACGCTCGTCGCGAATTCGGTGGTCGGAGAAGCCGGGCTGCCAGATGTCCCCTTTCCATTCAAAGGCTCGACGCGCATTGAAGGAGAATCCGCCTTTGATCAGTTGCACAACGCGCTCCACAGAGCAGTGCGGACTGAGCAGCAGATGAATGTGATCCGGCATGATGACGAAGTCATGAAGATCGAAGTCGCTGGCGTAGCGCTGAAGGGTGTTGAGCAGCTCAATGGCCCAGCGTTCATTGCGAAAAAGAGCCATGCGTTGCGCCGTCTGAAAGGTGACGAAGTAAGTCTGGCCGCTTTGGCGAAAGGGCTCCCGTTGGGGACGCATTGCGGTCTCCGTGATTTGAAGTTGCGTGTTGTGAATCTACAGGCTGAGGGTGTTCTGGGGAAGAGATTTTTGCCCAGGGAGGCATCATTCCCTCTGCGGCTGAAGCCGCTTTTATGGGGATGCCTTAACGGCGGGGCTGAAGCCCCGCCCCTTCAAAGCAAATGATTTGGGTTGAAAGCCTGCCCCACCGAAAGAACTGCAGCCTCAACAGCTTGGTCGAAGTCGATTTTCCCGGCGAGAACATCGGCCTTCAGCGACCGATAAACTTCATCCGCCGCCGGATCGAAACCTTCCAGTTTCATATTCGCCTCTCCTAACGAAAAAGCGTCTTCCAACTGCTTCCGATTTACGGGACTTTTGCTGGCAATCATGGTGATCTCCGAAGGAAATACCTGTTTCCATTATAGATGTTCGCGCGACATCTTTCCGGCCCTTGACCCACGCTCTACACTGGAAAGCTATGCAAGCCTTGGAAGCTAACGGCATCGACTCTTCGCCGCATCATGAGCATCACTTCGAATCCTCGGAGGTGGTGCGGGACATTGTTATTGGGCTTGCCGATGGCCTGACTGTGCCGTTTGCGTTAGCGGCGGGGCTGGCCGGCGCGGTTAACTCCGGACATCTCGTGGTCATCGCTGGGCTCGCCGAGGTTGCAGCCGGCTCCATCGCGATGGGCCTGGGCGGCTATCTTGCCGCGCGCGGGGATGCCGAGCACTTCGCCTCGGAGCGCCACCGGGAAGAGCGCGAGGTCGTGGAGCGGCCCCGCGACGAAGAGGAAGAGATCTACGAGATCTTCGATGCCTACTCGGTCGACCGGACGGCTGCCGAGCCGGTGCTGCGTGCGCTCCAGGCCAATCCTAAGGCCTATGTCGATTTCATGATGCGCTTTGAGCTGGGCCTCGAAACACCCGTGGAAGGGCGCGCGTGGCGGTCGGCGCTGACTATCGCGGCAGCTTATATCGCGGGAGGCTTTATCCCTCTGCTGCCCTATATGCTGCTCGCCAACACCTTCACCGCGCTGCGTGCCTCCGTGGCGATCACGCTGGTGGCCCTGGCCGTCTTCGGAGGGGTCAAGGGGCGACTGCTCGGCTCGCACTGGCTGCGCAGCGCGCTGCAAACCGTACTGATCGGCGGGGCCGCCGCCGCGGCGGCGTTCGGCCTGGCGCGATTATTGAACAACCATGCATGAAACTTTTGCCCGGTTTATGCCATCTTCTCCTTGCAGAAGTACATTCTGCGCCGTAGTGTTTGTTGCAGAGTTTTTAGGCCTGTCCACAAACGTATGGAAAATAACACGCCATCGGCTTGATCCTGCAGGGCCAAGCCCCCATCCAAGTTAAAGACTGGAGCGCCACCATGCTGGCCCTGACGTCTATTTCCAATTCGCTGCTCAAACGCTTTCGAGAAGTACGCCAGGCGACGATGCAGTTCCGCGCGCCGCTTACACCCGAAGACCTGATGGTGCAGTCCTGCCCTGAAGCCTCGCCGGTGAAGTGGCATCTTGCGCACACCTCCTGGTTCTTCGAGACCTTCGTACTCAGCGAGTTCGTCGCCGGGTATCAGCCGTTCCATCCCGACTTTCGCTGGCTCTTCAACAGCTACTACAAGTCGCTGGGCGAGATGCCCGAAAAGAAGCTGCGCGCTTCCTTCTCACGACCGTCGCTCGACCAGATCCTGGCATACCGATGTCATGTGGATACCGCGATTGCCCGCATGCTGGAGCATACCCCGCAGGACGAGGCCCTGCGCCGCATCGTTCTGGGCCTGGAACACGAGCAGCAGCACCTTGAGCTGATCGCTACCGACGTCAAGCACGCGCTCTTTACCAACCCGCTGCATCCGGCCTACGTGGCCGCCCCGGTCAGCTTCGGCGGCAACAGCGTACACATTGCACCGCCGCTGGACTGGATCAGTTTCTCTCCCGGATATCCCGGACGCCCCGGCATCACGGAAGTCGGCATTACGCCCGACCCCGCAGCCATCGAGAGTTTTTCCTTCGACAACGAGACGCCGCGCCACCCGGTGTACATCGCCCCGTTTCGCGTAGCCTCGCGCCTCACGACCTGCGCCGAGTATCTTGCCTTCATCGACGAGAACGGCTACTCGCGGCCTGAGCTATGGCTCTCCGAGGGTTGGGACACCATGCGCGCTGAGGGCTGGCAGGCCCCGCTCTACTGGCAGCGTGATGCCTCCAAGTCAGGCTGGAGTATCTATACGCTGCACGGCTTCCGTCCACTCGACGAACTCTCCGAGACCCCCGTCTGTCACCTCAGCTTCTTCGAGGCCGATGCCTTCGCGCGCTGGTCGGGGCATCGCCTGCCTACGGAGTTCGAATGGGAGTTTGTGGCCGCGCAGCAGCCGATTGAGGGCAACCTGCTCGAGCAGGAGAGCCTGCACCCCTCACCCGCGACAGCAACCGCCAAGAAAGTTCGCGCCCCGCAGCAGATCTACGGCGATGTCTGGGAGTGGACGCAGTCTCCCTACACGGGCTATCCCGGGTATAAGCCGCTGCCCGGCGCGCTGGGGGAGTACAACGGCAAGTTCATGAGCTCGCAGATTGTGCTGCGTGGCGGCTCCTGCGTGACTCCGAGGAGCCATATCCGCGCGACGTATCGTAACTTCTTCTCGCCGGGAACGAGGTGGCAGTTCAGTGGACTGCGGCTGGCGCGTGATGGGGCTAGCTAAAAGCAAAATCTTTAACGCAGAGGGCGCGGAGGTCTCGCGGAGGTCGCGATGGCAGCCGTGGTGAGACCTCTGGGGTCCTGCGTTAAAAAAGTAGTAACGTCTGAATCAAAACTGCATCCAACCTCAGACTGGGCACAGATTCATGAAATCTGGCATCCTGTTTCAGCCGTAGTTACTGTAGAGAACGAAACAGCAAAGGCGCAGACTCTTGATGATCGAAACCTTAGACGCACTGCGCGAAGCCGTCCTCCAGGAAGCTATCGGTGGCCTTACCGCTAGCCCCAAGACCCTCTCACCCTGGCTCTTCTACGACGAACGAGGATCGCAACTCTTCGAGCAGATCACCGCGCTGCCCGAGTACTACCTCACGCGCGTGGAACGCTCGATTCTCGCCGCGCATGCGGACGATGTCTTTCTCGATGCCGGCGCTGAGGTCACTATCGCGGAACTCGGCGCGGGGACCGCTGCCAAGACCGGCCTGCTACTCGAGGCGGCGACGCGGTTTCAGGATGAAGTTCTCTATCAACCGATCGATGTGAGCCCCACTGCTCTCGAAGAAGCGGCGACGACGATCACGGCGAATATCCCGGGCGTCTCCGTTCGACCGCGCGTGGCTAACTACATCACCGAACAGTTTGCGCTGGAGCGACCGGAACAATGCCGCATCCTCGCGCTCTACATCGGCTCCAGTATCGGCAACTTCACGCCCTCGGAAGCTACTGCGATTCTTCGCAATCTGCGCGCTCGTCTGCAACCCGGCGATTCCCTGCTGCTCGGCACAGATATGGCCCCTGGCAAACATAAACCAATCGCTACGCTGCTGGCCGCGTATGACGATGCTGCGGGTGTTACCGCGGCGTTCAACAAGAACATCCTCGCGCGCCTGAACCGCGAGCTCGACGCGGACTTCGACCTTGATGCGTTCGGGCATCGGGCACGGTGGAATGCCTCTCAGAGCCGCATTGAGATGCATCTCGAAAGCCTTGTGCCGCAGACCGTTCTTCTTGCCGGCAAGCGTCTTCACTTCGCGCAGGGAGAGACGATCCACACGGAGAACAGCTATAAGTTCACCGATGCTGCGGTTGCCGGACTTTTGGCCAGCGCGGACTTTGAACTCGCGCATACGTGGAAGGATGCCAATCAGTATTTTTCGGTGACGGTTGCGCGGGCGGTGTAGAGGGAATCCTCAACGGTTCTGCGTCTTGGATGTTTTTAGCCTTCCTCAACCTTGTCATCTCGACCGAAGGCGCGCCTTTGCGCCGCAGTGGAGAGACCCCTGTATTGCGAAGGTCTATCGGTCGCCTGTACCGCTTGCGTCAAGCAATATCACCTGCACCGGCAAAAATACAGGGGTCTCTCCACTACGGCGGCAAAGAACGCCGCCTCCGGTCGAGATGACAGAGTTGAGGTGGTTTGAGGTCATCATTATGCAATCGATGAAAACAGCTCCGCTGCAACTGTAGAGACAGCTAAGAAGCGCCTCGTCGATAGTCGCCGCTCTTGCCGCCGGTCTTCGACAGCAGTACGATCTCGCGAATTCGGATTCCCTTATCGAGGGCCTTGGTCATGTCGTATACGGTCAGGGCAGCGACCGAAGCCGCGGTCATCGCTTCCATCTCGACGCCGGTGCCAGCAACTGTCGCCGCCGTTGCACGAATTTCTACGCCCCCCGCGACTACGGTCGCCTGCACATCGATAAAGCTCAATGCGAGTGGATGGCACATCGGGATCAGCTCGCTGGTGCGCTTGGCCGCCTGGATTCCGGCGAAACGCGCGACCTCCAGCGGATTGCCTTTGGGGTTCTGCGGCAGCGCGGCGAGTACAGCATCGTTCAGCTCGACGAAGGCGCCGGCGACGGCTTCGCGGCGGGTAGCGGCCTTGGCGCTTACGTCCACCATGTGCGCCTGGCCGGCTTCGTCGAAGTGGGAGAGTTTGTCGGTCATCTTCTGTTCCGCCATAGTATCGCAGCACTACTCGTTGGCTCACTAAAGCGCCCAGATATTTGGGTTGGGAAAAGCGGGAGAAAGCAGGTTCGCTCGCTACGCTCGGAATGACAACCAGAAAAACAAAAGCAAAAAGTACAGCTTCTGATACCGCATTAGCTATCGCAATAAAACACGGACAGTCTCGCCCGCATGAAAAGCTTCGACGCCCGCAGGAAACACCGCGTAGCAGTTGCCGCGCGCATTCGCTGCGATATCGCCCGAACCCTGCCAGCTGACGACGCGCACCGTCACTGCATCCCATGCGCTTGCAAGCTCTGCGGGTAAGAACCGTGTCACCCGCGCACCGCCCTTCGCGTCCTCGGCCAGGCGCGCTTCGACGAATCGCGGTGCCAGATCGGAACGTCCTGCAAGAGCCTTCAGCAGTGGCGCGACGAACAGATGAAAGCACACTTGAGTTGACACTGGATTGCCCGGCAGCCCGAAGAAATAGGTCCATGCACCCGCGGACTTGCCGAGTCCGGGCAATCTACCGAAGACCACCGGCCTGCCCGGCTGGATCAGCGCACCGGTAAAGAGAAACTCCGCGCCGGCATCGGCGAGCACTTGCTCCACCAAGTCATACTTGCCCATGGAGACGCCGCCGGAGAGCAGCAGCAGGTCTGCTTTGCGACCCTGCGCGATGCGCTCGCGGAGATCGGTTAGCGAATCGTGCGCGATGGCGAGCCGCTGCGCCACGCCTCCCTCAGCCCGCACCAACGAGGCGAGGGCGTAGCTGTTGGAGTTGCGAATCTGCCACGGCTCGGGAGTGGCCTCGAGTTCGACTAACTCATCGCCCGTGGCAACGATCGCGACGTTCGGCCTGGCGAACACCTGCAGACTCGCGCAGCCGCAGCTCGCCGCAACGGCCAGTTCTGCAGCTCCCAGTACCCGCCCAACGGGCAGCAGCGAATCACCGGTATGAGCCTCTGCGCCACGTGGAACCACGTTTTCTCCGGAACGGAGCACGCGGCCTTCGGTGACGCGAAGCACTTCTTCCGCGACCGTCGTATATTCCACCATCAGCACGGCGTCCGCACCTGCCGGGAGAGGGGCACCGGTCATGATCTCGATGGTCTCGCCCTGGGCCAGCGGCTGTCCGATCCAGCGCTCCCCTGCTCGAACAGAACCGGCCACATGCAGCATCCGTCCTGCCGCAACATCGGCGGCCCGCACAGCATAGCCGTCGCGTGTGGAACGATCGAACGGCGGCTGATCGCGCTCGGCGGCGATACTCTGTGCCAGCACGCGGCCCGAGGCCTCCAGCAACGGCAATGGCTCGACCTCGCGCGGAGTTGCGAGTCCGCTGGCATGGGACAAGACTTCGGCAAGAGCTTCGTTGAAGGGGAGAACTCTTTCAGTCATCTTCTCGATCCTTCCCCCCTGTATTGTCATCTCGACCGGAGGAGGCGTTCTTTGCCGCTGTAGCGGAGAGACCCCTGTATTTTGCCCGAAGCAGCACTGCCGCTTCAGGAAAAATACAGGGGTCTCTCCGCTACGCATGACATAAAGCCGTCATGCTTCGGTCGAGATGACGGATTTTGCCGCTATGGCGCTTACTTCTTGCCCGCTTTGTACTTCGTGTCGATCTTCACGTCGAAGCCGGCAAGGATCTCCTTGACCGTCGCGGCGCTGCGGCCATCCGGAGCCAGTTCGAGGTACTTCTGATAGGCCTCGATGCATCCCGGAGGCGCTGTAGGCTTCTGCGTCTTGGGATCGACCGTTGCATCTCCGATGAGCGCCTGCCCCTTGATGAAGTAGGGATCGGGCCGGGTGGGATCGGCGGCGATCGCCTTCTCCGCCGCAGCCAGCGCGGGCTTCATCTGGTTGGTGTTGAACAGGACCGCAGCTTCATTGCCGTAGAACATCCCGGCCTTGGTGGGATCCAGCTTTACGGCATTTTCATAGGCCGCCTGCGCGTCCTCGATCTTGCCCGCCTTGGCTAGAGTGTTGCCTATCGAGTTATAGGCAACGGCTTCATCCGCCGGAACCGGCTTCTTCGAAGCCGCCATCAGGTCAGCACCTTTTTTGAAGGCAGCCGCGGAGTCGGTGTAGTTCTTCATCACATCATCGTCAGACGTCGGCACCTTGCCGGCAGCACGGTCGGCAGCGGCAAGATGGTCGCCCTGCGCCTGCAAGGTCTCGCCGTAGGTAACCCAGAGCAGGCCTTCGTCGGGCTTGGCGTCGACAGCCGATTTCATACTGGTGACATCCTTGCTCACGTCGTCATGGTGCGGCGCAGCCGCAGCAAGATCGGCGCGCACGGTCTTCAGTGTCGCATTCAGGTTGGCGATGACCTTGTTCGCCTCGGCAGCCGCACCGGCGTTCTTCTTGTACGCCTCCAGCTGCGCCTTTTCCTCGGGAGTCATCTTGTCGATGTACTCTTTGCGGGTGAGGTCGAAGTTCACCAGCTTATCTTCGCCGGCAACAAACTTTGAGCTCTCGATAAAGTCGAGGTTCTTGTCGTTCTGGGCCAGGTCGAGGAAGTAGTCGCCAGGCTCGATGCCGGTGCCCTTGAAGTCACCGTTGTCGTCGGTGGTGAACTTGTAGACCCATTTGCGGTCCTTCAGCTCGCCGCTATGGTCTTTCGAAAACTCCACGACCACGTTCCTCAGCGGCAAACCCGCCGGGTCGTTGGCGTGCCCGTGAACGCTGGCCGGGGCCGGAGCCTGCGCGACCACCATGCCTGTGCCAAACAGTGCCGCCGATGCGAGCACTGCTACCTGAAATCCCTTCAACCTGCTCTTCGCCATTGCATCCTTCTTTCGTCGTGCGAAACCTCACAGCCGATTGCTGCCTGCCTTCGCTCGTTGGAGATCTTCTGTTTTCGTCAGACTTCTATATTTTCCCGGTTTTTATCAGGATTACTTTCGTCAGACAGGGCGTTTCTGCTCTACATACGGAATCGGATCGGTTGCCCCAGCCTCGGCAAACGCTCGCAGCCGCAGTACGCAGCTCTCACATACTCCGCAGGCCTCGGTTTCACCCGAGTAGCACGACCAACTTACATGTAACGGTGCGCCCAATTCAACTCCCAACCGTACAATCTCGCTCTTGTGCAAGCGAATGAGCGGCGTCACTACAGCGATTTCGCCTTCTTTGGTGCCAATTCGGATCAACTGGTTGAAGGCCTCATAGTAGGCCGGACGACAGTCCGGATACCCGGAGCTGTCCTGCTCCACCGCCCCAATGAACACCGTCGTGGCCCCAAGCACCTCGGCCCAGCTCACCGCCGCGCTCAGAAAGTGCGCATTGCGGAAGGGAACGTAGGTCACGGGGACCTCGCTGCCTGTGCGCTGGGAGGTCTCATCGGCGCTCTCTGGCCCCGCCTGCGGCACGGCAATCGAGCTATCGGTCAGCGCCGAGCCTCCTATACGCCGGAATAGATCCGTCTTCAGCTCCAGCAGATCGCGCAGGCCCACAGCCTTCGCCACGGCTCGCGCCGATGTCAGCTCACGAGCCTCGGTTCGCTGGCCGTAGCTGAAGTGCAGGCCGTAGGTCTCGTAGTCGCGAACCGCCAACGCGGCGCAAACCGTCGAATCCATGCCGCCCGAGAGACAGACAACCGCCTTCGGACGACTCACCGCGCTTCACCTTCATTCGCGATTTCAGCTGCCGTCACCGTTTCGACCGACTCCGGGGTATCCTCTGCTCCGTCCAGGACCGCGCGCGCGGCGGCTTCATCCTCAGACTTCACCAGCAAGCTCGCGACAAAGGCCGAGGGAATCAGGCTGTTCGCATTTTCACCTTGTACGAAAGACTCAATTTCAGCGGACTCCAAAGCGCTTTGCGCCAGGTTGGCATCGACAGGGTCTTGAAAGGTTGCGATCGTTACAAATTTTGTGTTGTCGCTCATCAGGTTGCTCGTCTCTCGATTCTTAAGATCGTTTGTTTTTCTATAGGATGCGCTTCGCAGCCCTTGAATCTTCCCTGCAGAATTTACTTCAAATCGATCGACTGCAGATGGAAGGTGATCGTACCCCAGAACAGCCGTGCCTGCATCTGCACAGGAATATGGCGCGGATCGTCGGTGTACCAGATCCAGATGTGACCGCGGTTCTTCACGACACCCTCCTCGGCTGTCGCCTGCACTTTGACGGTCTGAAAGGTGCCTGCGGGTGTCTTGATCTCTTCACGGCTCTCCACCTTCATCCCCACGGTGACGGTCCGCATGGAATCCGCCAGGGGGAACGATACGGTCTGCCCGACATTCAGAGTCTGTGACTGGGTGTAGAAGATCGCCGCCAGCGAATCGGTTACGCAGGCCGGAACGTTGGCCTCCTTATGCGTTGCCGTACCCCTCACCAGGTTGCGCTCGTTCTGTATCTGCTTGCCGTGAGCATTGTCGAAGCTCAGCTCGCTCGCGATCTTGCGGCGGCCTTCCTGAATCTGCTTATTGAAGCCCGTCGAGCACCCTGTCTTCAGGTCGAAGCCGGATTGAAAGCGGTCGACGACTGGAAACAGGAGGTTCACCGCACCGATTGAGTCTGCGGTCGCTGAGATCTTTTGAACATCACCCGCCTGATCGAGATGAAACACAGCCGTGCCTGCGGTAAACACACGCCAGTCGACCGTGAACGTCAGGGTCTCATGCTGCGGATACATAAAACTCGGCTGCGGCGCCTGCAGCACGGGAATCGGTTTCTGCGTCATCGACTTGGGGAAGAGTTGCGCGTGCGCAGGAGCGACACTGGCGAACCCACAAGCCATGGTGCAGAAGGCCAACACGACCAAAGACATCCGAGCCTTCAAATCAATCATCTCCCGTGGGTTTTATGAGCGCCCGTGAAACAGTACCATTCGCAGTATCAGTGCCGCATAGATAGCGGCTGAGCCCATAAGAGCATTGTACTCGCGGTGGTGCTGGTAGCGCTCCGCCGAGAACCTTCCGCTCCCTGCATTAGATGCGTCAAACCGCGCAGGAGTAAGCCTCGGCAGCAGCCGGGGAACCAACCTTGCATACTCGTCGAAGTCCGCGAACGTAGCGCGCAGAAAGACCTCTTCGGAGAGGATAGTCGGCACATAGATCGACAGGAACATGACAACCAACAGCAGTCCCAGCCACCATTTACCGGCGGCAACGGCAAAACCAAACGCGATTCCCATCGATCCCAGATACAGTGGATTGCGGGTGTACGCGTAGGGTCCGGTACGCGTAAGCTCTGCGTTTTTCTTGACATAGCCAGCAGCGTAGCCGCGCAACCAGAGTCCCGGCAGCACGAGGAGGAGGCTCCACGCCAAGGTCTTCCAGGTAGGGTGCGCGAACACCAGAAACACCGCCGCCACCACAAACCCCAGCGGCACCCGCGCGCGGCGCGCGAACTTCTGCCATCGTGTCTTCGTTCCTGGTACTGAACCCATCCGGTTATTCTCTCAAATCACGAGTGCTTCGAAATAGCGGCGAGGGATGTTCTTTTCGGAGACACCGGGAACAAGCGCACGGACCCCGGAAACAAGCACACAATACCCACCGTATAGATGGCTGCGCCGATCCATGCAGGAGCCAGATGGGACACGCTCAAATACCTCATCGAGTAATGCACGCCGATCGCACAACCGAATCCCGTAAGCCCTGCAACCAGTAGCGCCTGCCACAAGGCGCGGGCGGGGCGCGCCTTCCACGCGATCAGCAGGACGATCAGTCCGCAGCTGGCAAGACCGCCGCCAAATCCCGCACGGTCATGAGCAATCAGCGGGATAAGGTGCGGATTGATCCCGTTCAGCTCTGCAGCGTTGAACCCCATATAGACAATGTCCTGCGGCACAAAGACCACAGTGGAACCCAAAATGATGATGACCGAGCCGGCCAGGCTCATGCCTGCCCCGACAAACAGCATGCAGGCACGCCCAAAGCCAGCAAGAGTCCGCAGCCTAATCGGCACCTCGAGACGCAGTATGTCGCGCCAACTCTGTCGCGGCACCGACAGCAACCGATGTGTCTTCCAGAGACCGCCGACGAAGATAGGGAAGAGCGCGGCTGAACCGACCGCATGCCACGAATCCAGATAGCCGTAGATCAGATACGCCAGGAAGCTCAGAAAACCGATCGTGCCTGAGAGCAGCAGCGTCCACCACGCCCACTCCTCCCCGAGCCGCAGAGGAAACGCCACCAGCCACAGATACAGCGTGCCGATCGCCATCAGCGTGCCGCCGAAGGAAACCCTGTCGTGAAAGATGAAGTGAACGATGCGGCACTGGTGCAGATCACAGAGTTCACTCGGCTGCATGCCGAGGAAGGCCACATCGTGAGGCAGAAAGGCACCCGTAACCGACAGAAACAGCGCGAACATGCCGGAGAACAGCAGGCAGAGAGCCACGATCACCAGCAACGACCGGCCATCGCCTATCAGCGCTCTCAGCAATCCTGTGGAATCGTCTGCAGCGAAGGGCGCTCCAGCTTCTCGAGTGTCCCTCCTCATAAAAGCTCCTTCACTGCTTCTACGACGCTCTCCACCGAGATCTTCGCCAGCCCGGGATCGACCTCCGCAATGTGCTTGTAACTCGTTATCGAAGACGGGTCGCGGAGTACGCGCGTCGGTCCCGGACCCCATGGTCCGTTGCGTGTGGGATCGGTTGGGCCGAAGAGCGCGACCAGCGGGACAGCCAATGCTGCCGCCAGATGCGTTGGGCCTGTGTCGCCGCCGACAAACAGATCGGTGCGGCGCATCAAGGCCACGAGCCCGGCGACGTTACAGACCACCATTCTCGCGACGCCCTGACTGGCAGCTACGACCTCGGCTGCTACAACGTCATCTTTGCGGGGCGCGTTCACGACGACATCGAATCCCATCGCCCGCAACTGCACTGCCAGTGCGCCAAACTTTTCCGCAGGCCAATGCTTCGCGCCCCAGCCTCCACCCGCGCCGAGCACGCACATCGGACGGGCCAGTACGGCTTCCTCCGCTGCCCAGTTCTCTGCCCACTCTTCACGCGGCAGGGAAACTTCAACTGGCGCAAGTTCCATGCCACAAGCCTCGCCGAGCAGCGCTGCGGCTTGCTCGACAACATGCACTCCGCGCCGTGTGAACTTCTTCGTATAGAACCTCGCAGCCAGGGACTCGCGCGGATCGCTGTAGCCTACGCGTTGCGGTGCTCCTGCCATGCGACTGATCACACCGGAGCGCAAGGTGCCCTGCAGATCCACGACAAGATCATAGTGTTGCGCGCGCAGAGCCTTGCGTAGCGCGCGAATCGACCGCAAGGTAGCAGGCGATAGCGGCGCACTCGACCATAGCTTCGTCTCCGCCAGATGCACGCGATTGACTATTGGCCCTCTGCCTTCGCTGTCTACCAGAAGCGAAGCCCAGCGCGGGTCGACGACCCAGTCGATTGTCCAGTCGGGACGCGCACGAAGCAGCGCTGCAGCCGCAGGCAGTGCATGCAACACATCGCCCAGCGCGCCGACGCGCACGATCAGCACCTTCACGAGATGCGCGCCTCCAGCACGCGCATAACGGCTTCTACTTCGACGAACTCGGCTTCGAGTGCTACGACCATCAGCAATCCGAACGTCTCCAGGCGCGCGCGCATCGCTGGAGTCAGCTTCACGGCATCCTTCTCGGTCGTTACGAATCCCGTCGCCTTCAGCCCCTTCGCGACGTCGATTATGCGGTCGATGTCGGCCAGCTCATAGGCATGATGATCGCGAAATGCGACCGTCTCCACGATGCCACAACCTGCCTCCGCGAGCATGGAGGCGAAGCCTTCCGGCCGAGCCAGTGCACAAAAGGCGACCGGCTTTAGACCGGCACCGAAGACGAACAGCGGAGCAGGAAAGCGCAGCTTCCGCTGCACCGTCCACATCTGCGCCCCTTCACGGACGAGCGGCCATACTTGCTTGGCCATGTCTTCCACTTCCTCTGCGCGCACAACCACCGCGTCCGCACGCTGCAACGCCGCAAAGCGTTCGCGCAGGTTGCCCTCGGGCAGCAACGTATCGTGCAGATCCTCTGCCGTTACCAGCACGACATCAAATGCACGCGACAACTGACGATGCTGAAAGCCATCGTCCAACAGATGCATGCCGCGTGTGCCTGCCGTCCCTTCTTTCTCCGCTCGGCCGCCTGCGGCAAACCGATCCGATCCCACCCACACCGGCACGTTCGCTCGCTGTGCGATCAGCACAGGCTCATCGCCAAAACGCTTCGCAGCTATGGCGTTATCGAGTCGCACCCGCTCGATCCCTTGTCCTTCGCGGCCGTAACCACGCGACAAGACATCCACACCCCAACCGCGATCGCGCAGCATCGCCGCCAGCGCGATCACCACGGGAGTCTTGCCCGCGCCACCTGCCGACAGACTGCCCACACTCACAACAGGCCACTGCAACTTGCGTGTACGCAGTACCCCCCTGCCTCGCAGCGCATCTTTCAGGGCGAGCACTGCCGCGTATACCGGTACCAGCGGCACGGCCCACGGCCTACGCGTGCTCATTTTTCACCATCGCAACAATCGCCTCAACCGCCCGCGCCGTCGCCCCCTGCTGCTCTTCAAAGACGCGCCGCCCGCGCTCACCAACTGCCTGTGCCGCCTCGCGGTCCTTCAGCATCCCCACCAGAACCAGCTTCAGCTCCTCTGCGTCCTGCACGATGCAGATGCCATCCGACGCGCGCATCCTTCCGACCACGTCGCGAAAGTTTTCAAACGAAGGCCCCATCACGACAGGGACTCCAAACTGAGCCGGCTCTAAGGGGTTATGCCCGCCGGCCGCCACCAAACTGCCGCCCACAAAGGCGATGCTGGCCAGGGAGTACACGCTCGCCAGATCACCGATCGTGTCCAGAAGAATGACCGTCCTCTGGCCCAGTTGCAGATCGCCGTCAAGCAACTGCGTAGCAGAGATAACGCCGAACGGCTGCAGACGGGCCTGGGCTCCTGCAAACCGCTCTGGATGCCGTGGCGCGATCAGCAATACGGCATCCGGTAGCGTCTCAGAGACGAACGACCATAGACCCGCCAACTGGGCCTCTTCATCCTCTCCACTCGCATCGGTGCTGCCCACCGTACTGCCCGCAACGATCAAAGGACGGCCTGCGATGGTCTCGCGGATTCGCACGGCTACTGCACTTTGCTTCGGAGCGCGAACATCGTACTTCAGGTTGCCGCCAACCTTTACGGTCTCTCCCCAAGCTCCAAGCGCGATCAGGCGGCGCGCATCCTCTTCACTCTGAGCGAGCCAGAGGGAGGGCTTCCGCAAAACGTATTGCCAAATGGAGCGCACCGTCATAGTGCGCGCAAACGAGCGATCGCTCACCCGCGCATTCACCACGACAACCGGGACGCCTGTACGTCCGCACTCATGCAGCATCCGTGGCCAGAGTTCGCTTTCCATGAGCACCAGCGCAGCGGGATGCAATGCACGGAGGTAGGCAAGTACCGTACAGGCGAAATCGAGCGGCATGTAGAACACGCGATCGGACCCGAAGCGCTCGCGTGCGAGAGCCTGTCCGGTGCGCGTCGTCGTCGAGACCACCACGCGGAAGTCGTCGCCAAACGCTGCCTCCAGCTCTCCAACCAGCCGCGACGCGGCCAGCACCTCTCCCACGCTCACGGCGTGAACCCACACCACACGCTTGCCACGCACTGCCTCACGTAGCCGCGCAGGCACTCCGCCGAGGCGCTCGCGCAGGCCTTCGCGATAGCGCTCGGTCGTTGCCATCCGCAGCAGCCACCACGGCGAGCTGAGGATGAGTCCCAGTGTCAGGAGCAGGCTGTATATCAGCATCGTCACGCGGTTAGGCTCGCTCTCTGGTGCCTCGCCCACGAAGCTTGTGGTTGAAATGGTTCGAGAAGTATCGGTAATGCAGGCTTCTTCGGGGTTCCTTCGGCAGGCTCAGGACAGGCTCTTCGGCTCCATAGCCCGCAAAGTGCGCGGGCTACTCCGCTCAGGATGACGGTTCTGAAGTAGGGTCTAAAAACGGTGACGATTCTGGGGTGGGGTTTAAAAAAAACAATACGGTCGGCGCTGCCAAACAGGTGTCGCCTCTGTCCCCGCTGCGGCCATTTTTGCTCATCGTGCATAGCGAAGAGGATAATTGAAACGTATGCCCCGCCACTGGCTGCCCCTTGCTTTTGCCGCAACCCTCGTCTCCCTGACGATGATATCGGCCCGTGCTGAGAAGCCTCGCAAGCCTAAACCGGCGTTGCCTGCCGGTCACTATGCGATGCACGATGCGCACGCCGAGGAGCAGGTCACCATCGCGGCCGAGCCCGGGGACACCCGGGAGACCGAGCCCAATACGCGCCTCGACTACTACCACCACGGCTTCATGCCGCTGCGAGTAATCGTCACCAACGACTCCGACCAGGCGCTCACGCTCGACGACGCGCGCATTCACTTCATTACAGCCGACAATACCGTGATCCCCGCCGCAACCGACGACGACCTGCAGCGCCGGCTCTTTGCCTTGAAGTCCGTTGCCGGCACAAAGATCCCCATGCCCGCGCCGATACCTTCGATCACCATCCACCATAAGCCGGTCGACAAACAGATCCTCGCCGACGACAACGATTTTGGGTTCCAGACCACCACCGTCGCACCGCACACCACGGTCTCCGGCTATCTCTACTATGACGTGCGCGAGCTCGACGATCCTGTGCTGGAGAAGGCACAGCTTGAGCTTCGCAAGGTTCGCTACGCCGCCTCCAACAAGGCTCTTGAGACCTTCGAGATCCCGCTGAAGCCAACTGCTGACCCCAAAGCCGAGAAGTCGGACGCTGCAAAATAAGCTCGCCTCGAAATCATGCTGAACATACGCCCAGCCACGCCTGACGACGTTCCTACGATTCTCCGATTTATCCGCGAACTCGCCCTCTACGAGCGCGAACCCAATGCTGTCATTGCCACAGAAGCTGACCTGCTGCGGGATGGCTGGGGCCTTGCGCCACATGGCGCGCCGCTTGAACCCGTACAGCCACCGCGCTTTACCGCCCTCATCGCCGATTATGATGGCGCGCCTGCAGGCTTCGCGCTCTACTTCACGAGCTACTCTACGTGGCTCGGGCATCACGGCATCCGGCTGGAAGATCTCTATGTAACACCTGCAGTGCGTGGGCGTGGCATCGGAAAAGCGTTGTTGGCGAGGCTGGCACGCATCGCCCTCGATGAGGGCTGTCCGCGGCTGGAGTGGGATGTGCTCAATTGGAATGAGCCTGCGATTGCGGTCTACCGCCGTTTAGGCGCTACGATACAGACCGAATGGAGCATCATGCGGCTGGCGGGCGAGCCGTTGCACGTGCTCGCGGCTGGCGATGGCAACGTATCCTAAGTAGTACATGAAGAAGATTCACATCATCGGCGGCGGACTCGCCGGCCCCGAAGCCGCACTACAAGCAGCCAATGCCGGCTGCGACGTCACGCTCTCGGAGATGCGCCCTGTGCGCTCCACCGAAGCCCATCAGACGGCTGACTTTGCCGAACTCGTCTGCTCGAACTCGCTGAAGTCGGAGAGCGAAAACACCGCGCCCTGGCTGCTCAAACAGGAGATGCGTCGCGCAGGCTCGTTTCTGCTGCAAGCGGCCGACGCCAGCGCCGTGCCCGCAGGCCATGCGCTTGCCGTCGATCGCGTGGAGTTCTCGCGGCGTGTGGCGGAGTTGATCGAACAGCACCCGCGCATCACCATCAAGCGCGAAGAGGTCACACAGCTCGACGAGAACGATGCCGCCACCCTTACCATCCTCGCCAGCGGCCCGCTTACCAGTTCCCCGCTCGCCACCGAGCTGCAACGACTCACCGGGACCGAACACCTCGCCTTCTACGACTCTATCTCGCCCATCGTCGATGCCAGCACTATCGATATGGACAAGGTCTACTTCGCCGCGCGCTGGGACAAAGGCACAGCCGACTACATCAACTGTCCCTTCACGAAAGAAGAGTACGACGCCTTCATCGACGCCATGGCTACGGCTGAGAAGATCGAGCAGAAGGCCTGGGAGCAGTTGCCGGGAAATGACGCCGCAACTTCGGCGCCGGAGAAGTTGCAGTACTTCGAGGGCTGTCTGCCCATCGAAGAGACCGCTCGCCGCGGCCGCGATACGCTACGCTTCGGCCCGATGAAGCCAGCGGGACTCACCAACCCGAAGACTGGCCGCTGGCCTTATGCGGCGGTACAACTGCGGCAGGAAAACCTGCGCGCCGACAGCTACAACCTTGTGGGCTTTCAGAACTCACTCAAGTACGGCGAGCAGGCGCGCGTGCTGCGCATGATCCCAGGCCTGGAGCACGCGACCTTCCTGCGCTATGGGCAGATCCATCGCAACACCTATCTTCATGCGCCATCTCTGCTTACAGAGACACTGCAGCTCAAGGCTCACCCCGGCATCCTGATTGCGGGTCAACTCTCCGGCATTGAAGGCTATACCGAGTCGATTGCCTCCGGCCTGCTTGCGGGGCGCTTTGCCGCTGCGCTAGCTCGCGGGGAACAACCAACGCCCGCACCACGCCTCACCGCGAATGGTTCGCTGACCCACTACATCACGCACGCCGACCATAAGAAATTTCAGCCCGCGAACATCACCTTTGACCTGCTGCCACCGCTTGAAGACGAATTACGCAAGAAGATTCGGGACAAGAAAGAACGCCACCGTATCCAGTGCGAGCGCGCGTTAGAGGCCTTTGACACGTGGCTTGCAAAATAGCGGCGACGAAACCCTGCACATGCGATAGCCTTCCTTACAGATTCTCCACCGAGGTGCAGCATGCGGCCACTCTCTGCCATCGATGCCATTGCTCCAGCCTGGAACCATACGCGCCGCCTTTTGCTTACTCCGCGCAGTTGGCGTCTGCTGCTCAAGATCGGCGCCGTTGCCTTCTTCGCTCAGATCAACGGCTGCAACTTCTCCGGCTCCTATCCTGGACGAGGGCACATGCCCGGCGTGTCTCCGGCTATCGCTGCATCCATGCTTACTATCGCCTTCATCGTGGGCGGTGTCGCTCTTCTCGTTACGCTCGCTTTTTTCTATCTCAGCTCGCGGCTGCAATTTGTGCTGTTTGAAGTTGTACTGCGGCGCGATACCACCGTCGCCCCCATCTGGCGTCGCTATGGCCGCGCCACCTGGCACTGGATCGGCCTGAAACTGGCCTTCTTCGCAGTAGCACTCCTATGCGTCGCTCCGGTACTTATTCCGGTAGGTCTCCGCTTCTATCACGCTACCCGCAACATGAACGCATCCGTTGCAGAGGGCGCGTCGCCGCACCTCGCGGCATTCTTCTTATCCATCCTCGGATTTATTGGCGCAATCTTTCTCATCCTGTTCGTCATCGGGATTCTCTACATACTGCTGCACGACTTCGGCCTGCCTTCGATGGCGCTGGAGGGCACGCCGCTGACCGAGACTGTCCGGAGGGTCGTCGATCTTACCCGTGCCGAACCGGGCCAGGTGCTGCTTTATATCTTTATGCGTTTGGTGCTGGGCTTCGCTGGGGCAATCGTCTTCGAATTTGCCCTGGTATTCGGCCTGCTGATCGCCCTCGTCCCGCTGGGAGGCATCGCAGCGATTCTCTGGGTTGCATTGCATCATGCAGGTTTCGTGGGCTACGCCTTCATGGTCGTGGGCTGGGTGATTCTTGGAATCATCTTCCTTGTCTTGCTGATAGTGGCCTGCATCATGGGATCTGGATATCTCTACACATTCCTGCAGGCCTATGCGCTGTACTTCCTCGGGGGACGATATCCGCTGGTCGGCGGCTATCTTGAACCGCTGCTGCCGCAGCCAGTGTATGCGTATCCCGGCGTTCCGCAGGGATACTACCCCCCTGTGCCGCCAGCCGAAGCGCAGCAGCCACCGTTGCCAGAAGACGGTCCGAGAGAACCTGATCCGAACGTTTAGAACATTTCCCGTGCAGGTGTAGGGCGGTGGCATAAAGCGGTGTACCGTCAGGGCCTTTGGAGACAAGGCGTACATGGGCAGGAGCGGTCGGGCGTTCGCCCGATGCCCTGGGGCTGAAGCCCCAGGCTTAAGGCGCAAACAACGCGCCGATGATGGGGCACCCGGATCGGTGGCTCGTTGTACACCTATAAGTGAAATGCTCTAATCGGCTCTAACGGACAGCAGAAAACGAGGGACGAATCCCTCGCTCTCGCTGGTCACGCAAAAAACTCTTACAGGAACTTCGACATCAACTGTCCGGCGAGCCCGCTGAACTGGCTCTGCTCCGGAGCCTGGCCGTTCGGAGCGAAGTGCGAGATCACCATCGGCATCACCGAGGCGAGCACGGTCTTCGCCACCTCCGGAGAGACGCCTGCCTTTTCCGCAGTCGACTCGATCAAACCAGTGCCGCCAAGCCCGGCCTGCACCTGATCTGGCGTAGCCGTCTGCAACTCGCCGCTGGCCCATTGCGCCACGTGGCCAGCCATGCCGTTGTTCTGGAAGCCGTTGAGGACTGCCTGCACGCCTTCGGGATGTTCCTGAAGAGCCTGCATCAACCCGCCAGCTACCTTCGCCTGATCGCTGCCGCTACCGGTCATTGCCGAAGCTGCCATACCTTCCAAAGAATCGAGCAGTCCCATATGCTTATTTCTCCCACAGGAATACTAGAGCATTTGGGCTGCAGGTCGATGTCACAATTGGAGAAAATTCACCTGCTTGCACGCGTCATGCGCCTGGGAGCACAATCCAAGCATATGTCTCAAAACAAGACCGCCATTTCGACCAAAGACGCTCCCGCCGCCATCGGTCCCTACTCGCAGGCCGTGCGCGTGGGCGACATGATCTTTACCTCCGGCCAGATCCCCATCGACCCGGCCACGGGCAACCTCGTCGCCGGCGGCATCGCCGAACAGACGACGCGCGTGCTGGAAAACCTGAAGGCTGTCCTCCATGCAGCCGGCATCGACTTCACATGCGTCGTCAAAACCACTGTCTTCCTCAAAGACATGAAGGACTTCGCAGCAGTGAACGAGATCTATGCGCGCTACTTCGCTCCCGAGGGAGTCGTTGCACCGGCGCGCTCGACCGTGCAGGTCGCTGCGCTGCCTAAGGATGCATTCGTCGAAATCGAGTGCATCGCGAAAGATGCCGCTTCGGCATAGCTGGATTGCCATGCGTGTCGCAAGAGGTACAAAGCCATGACTACCCGTCCCCCAAAATGCAGCAAGACGGCTTTTACTTCGCGGTGGATCGATAGGCTGATCGAGCGCGCACGAGAATTCTCTCTCGTCGACATACGCAAAGCCTTGGGAATCACGGTGTTTGTGCTGGTCGTTCTTACCGTTGCCGGGGCCGTCGCGCCCCGCTCAACCGCCTTTGCTCAACGATTGGAATTTGACGTAGCCTCCGTCAAACTAAACCTCATCGACGGTCCCCCTGGCTTCAAGCCTCAGCGCTCAGGCGGTTTGGTGACAATGCACAATACGCGGGTATCTGCCGTCTTCTATTACGCCTACAACCTCACCGGCGACTATCAGGTGGTGGGGTTTCCCGACCAGTGGGACTGGTATGACATAGACGCACGCACAAAAGACGACGCCACCGAGGAGCAGATTCGTCTCATGTTCCAGTCGCTGCTGGAGGACCGTTTCAAACTCAAGGTCCACCGCGAAACCAGAGAGGTTACGGGATATGAATTAGTGATCGCCAACGGAAAATCGAAGCTGACACCCGCCCACGACGGCAAGATGTCAGCCACCATTGAAGGAAAGACTTTCAACGTACACCCAGGCCTATGCATGACCAGCTTTTGGCAGGAAGGCACCCATGTCACCTGTCATGAGGCCACAATGGATAAAATCGTCGCCGAACTGAGCCACATGCTGCACGCGCCAGTTGTGGATCACACGAGGCTTACGGGAACTTATGACGTCAATCTCCTCTACCTTCCAGACGATCGCGCGCTCCAGCCCGACGCTCCGCCAGCCCCAACGCTGGAGGAGGCGGTCCGGGAGGAGCTGGGCTGCGCGCTGAAAAAGAGCAAGACGCCCACTGAAGTGATCGTGGTCGATCACCTGGAGAAGCCGTCGGCAAACTAAAGGTTCAAGCAGCGCGCAGGCTGTGACTCCGGGATGCGCTCGTCGAAATCGAGTGCATCGCGAAAGAAGCGTTCAGCGCATAGACCAACCGGGCTCTGTCGTTCGCGTCTTTGGATTTTGGATTTTCCTATGGATTCGTGTTCGCTGAGCCCAGGTTTCCCGTCGCTGCATCCCGCATCACAAAGCGGATGTTCGCCGTGCCAGGAGAGACTGTGAACCCGAAAGTGAATGCTGCCTGCGAAGCCGGGCCTATCTGATCGGTGGCCTCAAGGCGCTCCTTCAGCTCCGCAGCATGCTGGCTCAGTTCCTTGCCTTTAGCATTGTAGCAGACTCCGATCACCGTCACCTCTGCCAGTCGAGAGCCGTCGTTCTGCTCCACAAAGCGCAGGTCATTGGCGTTCACGAGCAGCGTATAGCCGCCCTTGCTCGGCGTAGCGTTCATGTGCAGGCCGCTGTAGACCAGCGTGGTCCTTGCCGCGTTCAGCAGATCGAACTTCAGCTCCTCCGACTGCTTTTCCTTGTTGGGCGCGACCGGTGCCACTGGAGCGTCGCCGCTAAAGTAGCCCTCTCGCGTAATCGCGCGCAGCGTAGGGTCCTTCATCATTACGCGAATCCTGCGATAGGGCCGCTTCGCATCGTTGGTACTCGTCGGCGCATAAGCCAGCGTGTAGTACTCCGTACCCTCCGCCGAAACTTGCGCGATCTGCCTCTCGAGATCGTTCCGGCCGCCGATCACGCGACCGCCTGTCGCTGCGGCAAAGCTCTCAAAAGCCATGTTGTTGCCATACGATCCAGTAGCCCCGCCCGCCGCCGTTGGATCAATCTGTTGACCCTGTCCCGGATCCGTCGCGGCCACACCCTCCGGATCGATGGTGTACAGCGTCACGCGCGCCGCCAGCATGCGATCGGTCACTCTCTGGATAGCCGCCAGCACCTTGAAGTAGTCGGATTGGCTCATGTTGTTCAGGTCGCCGGCCTTGCCGTAGCCCGTGCCAACCCAGATCACATTCTTTCTACCGGATACGCCGCGCACGCTCTCCGCAATCTGCGAAAGCGCACCTAGCGTCTTCACCATGCCGTTGTCTGCTCCGCCACTGCCGCCGTTGAGACTGTTCATCACGGTCGTAAAATCCAGATCGCTGGTATGCGTCTTGATGCTCTCGAGCAGGTCCGCGCGGCTCTGCGTGTAGTCGTGCAGTACGGCGATCTTTGTCGCGCCTGCAGCCACAAACAACGTTGGAACGGGCAGCACCTCCGGCTGCGCCCGCAGATACTTCTCCATCATCTGGCGCGCGTACGCCAGATGATGAAAAGGCGTGTTCACCTCGTCGAACACCAGGATGTTTACCGGCGCGGTGCCGATCTTTGGCAGGTCCGCGCTGCTATTCACTACCGGCACCATCGCCGATCCAACCGGCATCTGATGTCCGGACGGAGGATCGAAGTTGCGAATCGTCTGCGGCACCTTGTCCTCGGTCACCGTGAACTGCGAGCGATCAAGATTCGGCACAAAGTGCCCCGCGGAATCGACCACCACCACATCCAGCACCACCAGCCGCGAGGTGATATGCAGCGTAGATTCCGGGGCCGCAGACTGGACCTGGCCAAGCGTCGCTGGAGCAACGCTGAGCAGCGCAACAAGCAGGAGCGGAATCAAGACGGTGCGAAGCGAATGAGCAGACATATGCCCCGAGAATAAGCGCTTGATTGCGATCATGTCTTGCGAATTCCTAAAGGGTAGAGGTTGTCTTCAAAGCACATCCCGAAATGCGACAGACGGCGAGAGAATCTCGCCGTCTGTCGCTTCACTTCGGTTGGAGGCTAGAAGAGGATACGGCCACCGACCTGGATGATACGGTTGCCGAAGGGGCCACCGCTGATAGCAGAGTTGATTCTGCCGAACGTTCCAGTGGCAGTTGGATTGCTGGTAGTCGCAGGAGTCCCCGAACTCAGTGTGAGGGAAGGAGGGGGCGGCAGGTTGGTGAGATTGAAGACGTTCGTTGCCTCGCCACGCAGCTGGAACTTTACGTGGCTCGTAATGATGAAGTCGCGGAAGATCGACGCTGCGACACCGCGACGCCCTGGCGCATCCAGCGTATTCTGACGAACCGTTCCATCGGAGTGGGCAGGCCCCGCGCCGTTCTGCGGACAGGCGACGACGCCATTCAACGTTGCACCAGCGACACAGAACTGGGAGGGATCGACCCACTCCTGCCTCATGGCCGAGCGCGAACCGTGGGTGTCGCTGACACGCGCACGAGCTACACCGGGCGCCAGATTAGGACGATCGTTCGTCACACCGTCGCCGTTGTTGTCCGAGCCAGTGGTGACGTTGATGGGATTACCACTCTGCAACTGAATGATCGATGTGATCGTCCAGCCGTTGACGAGCTGGCGAACGACCTTGTTCTCGACGCCGTATTGCGGCTTGTACACGAACGAAATAGCCACAACATGACGCTGGTCGAAGTCCGACCGCTGACGGTCGAGGAACTTATTTCTTGGATCCTCCGTTTCAGTCGTCGCGCTGTTACCAGTATTGCCCGCTGTATCCAGGTCTTCGCTCTGCAGTGATTTCGACCAGACATAGAAGCCCTGGATGTTGAAGCCGCGCGTGAGGCGCTGTTGAGCCGTAATCTGAAGACCGTTGTAGTTGGCGCCTTCCGAAGACTGAATTTGCGAGATGCTGGAGAAGACCGGATTCGCCGCTGAACCGCCGGCGTATGCCTTCTGGTTGAAGGGACGGCGGTTATTGGCGGTACTGCTGGTGTTGGCATACCCGCAGGCCTGGGTCAGATCGGTACATGAGGCCCCGGAGGTTCCTGTGCTGGTTATGTTGAAGGTTGGGTAGTTGAGGTCCCATTCGATCGGTAGTTTGCGAGAGAGCGATGCTACGTAGCTGCCCGAGATCGCGAAGCTGCTGGTGAACTGTTGTTGGAAGCCGAAGTTGATCTGGTAGATCTCCGGCCAGTGGAAGTTCGGATCAATGGAGATCAGCGCTGCCGGGGTAACGACGAACTTCGGATTCTTGGGGTCGTAGATGAACGGGTAAGGCGAGTGACCTACACCGCCCGCGATGCAGGCCGCGCTGCCATTGCAGAAATCTTTTGGATCGGTGGCGTACGGATTGCTGACGTGAATCACATTGCCGAAGCTGGGACGGCCAGAGAATGGCTCGCCGTTGGACGCATAGGTGAAGAGATTGCCACCCACCGAACCATAGAAGATGCCAGCCGCTGCATGAATGACCGTGTGGCCGTTCGGATAGGGCGTCCAGGCCAGGCCAACGCGCGGAGAGACGTGGTCATATCGATTCGCAACACCCCCCGCCGGTACCCCTGGGTCGCCGGGAAGCAGAATTCCGAGGGGCAGAGAAGGGGCAACCGTGGACTGCTTGCCAGGTACGAATTGCATTGTCATGCGCTGCGTATCGGTCGGCGCCGTCTGAATGTCGTATCGGATGCCGAGGTTGATCGTCAGGGTCGGCAGTGCACGCCAGTCGTCCTGAAAAAATAAGCCGTAGTTGAAGTAGTTCGCGTTGGCATACACCGGAACATCCTGCTCCATAGTGTTCGGTGATCCGAAGAAGAAATCGGTAATGGCAGCCGAGGAACGATTGGCAGTGTTGGTGTGGTTCGTAAAGTTAAAGACACCATAGTCGTTGAGGGTAGTCTGCTGGGCGTCGTTCTCACGATCGGCCTCACCACCGTAGTAAAGCGTGTGCTGGCCGTGCGTGCTGCTGACGACATCACGAATGGCATACACGTTGCTACCGGTCACAGGCCCGGTGATGGCGTTGCCCGCTGTAAACCAACCGCTGGGAGCCAGTTGCGGCCGCGAGCAGCCCGCTTGCGCCGGCACACCGCAGATCGAACCGTTTGGGGTCTGCTCGGCGAACGTCGACCCGTAGTTCGCAAGGCTGTCGGCAGGCGACGGCACGCGGCCGCCGATGAGGCGGGTGTAGTTCAACATCAACTGGTTCACCGTATTGTTGCTGACCGTCCAGGTGTGGGCGATGTTGGCATCGTGCTGAAGGAACTTGTAATCGTGGACTACCCAGCCCAGGATGTTGTTTCCGGATGGATTCACGACGAAGTCGCCGGTCTCATGGAAGTAGCTCATCGTCAGACGCTGCCTGTGCGTCATGTCATAGTCAGCTTTGTAGAGCTGTTCGTCCGTCTTCTCGTGGAACGGGCTGAGATCGTGGCGGGTATAGATGCTGTCAGAGGGCAGCGAAGGGTTCGGCGTCGGGATAAGCCCAGCCTTGAGGATGGCTTCAATGGAGGGATCGAAATCCGAGATAGGAACAATGTTGCCAGGGTAATACGCGCTCGCCTTGGGTTTATAGGGATTGCAGGCCCAGAACCGCGTCGAAGACTGCTCGGCAGCCGTGCAACTCGGAGTGGTCGAGTTCGTAGGGATGTTCTCCGAGAAGTTGCCTGCATCCATCGCTGCGCTGGGCACGGTGGTTACAAAATTGTTGTCCGAGATGAAGCGGAACCCCGCGTAGGATCCAAAGAAGAAGAGCTTGTCATGAAGGACGGGACCGCCCACTGTAAACCCAAATCGTTGCTGGTTGTAGGGTAACTTCCCTACTCCATACAGCGACGCGTTGAAGTTGCGATCGCGGTAGAACTCGAAGACCGAACCGTGGAACTGGTTGGAACCCGACTTCGTAATCACCGAGACCACACCAGCCGAGTTGCGGCCAAACTGCGCGGAGAAGTTATTGGTGTCCACGCGGAACTGGCTGATCGTATCCGGGTTCGGCAGCGGATTACCCGTGTTGCGCACACCGGTCATGTTCGAGCCACCGTCCAGGTAGTACGAGACCTGGCCAACACCCGAGTCGGTGGAACCGTTGATCTTGACGTGCTGCTCCGGGTAGCCGAGCGGATTGATTACGCCGCCGTTGCCGCCTGTGCCTGCGGCATTGTTGTTCTGCACGCCGGGCACAAGATCCAGCAACTGGTACACGTTGCGATCCACTAGTGGCAGGTTGTCGATCTCCACGTTATCGACCGTCCGGCCCAGCACCGAGTTACCGGTGTTAAGCAGCGGAATATCGGCCGTTACCTCAACCGTCTGTGTCGCTCCCCCAGTCTGCAATGGCAGATCCAGATGGGCATCCTCGGTTACGGTCAGCACGATGCCCTCGCGCTCCAGGGTCTTGAAACCGGCGGCCTCCACCTTTAGCTTGTAGGGTCCTACAGGCAGAAAGTCTGCGCGATAAGAACCATCGGCATTCGTGACAACGGTCCGGACGAATCCGGTATCTGTTTGCGTGAGCGTCACCGTAGCCTTCGGGAGCGCGGCTCCGGTGGGATCGGTCACCGTACCGAACATGCTGGCCGTAGACAGCTGCGCTGAGGCCAGCAGCATGCAGGTAAAGAGCATGAACGTACAGCAGAGAACACGAACGAATTTCAACATGGCAGGTCTCCTCAAAATGAAACATGGAACATGAAACAAGGCCCAGCGGCATCGCAGAGTGCTTAATAAAAGCGGTTGACTTGAGCGAAAAACACACTACTCCGAACTTTGTGCGATACGCAAGCGAAAAATTCACAGGTGACAAAAGTCAGATATTTATTTCGCATCGGACCAATCACTGACAGCAAAATGCAGAGCATGGATATGTCATGACATCAACGTCAAGCGGTTGTCTCAAACGAAAAAACACTAAAACGAATGCAAGAAAACTGACATTCGCAAACTTCCAGCGCAGGACAATAGCAGCGCACCGAGACCGCGGCTATTGTCATTCCGCACGAAGGCACGTCGCTGGATCATCCGCACCCAGCGACAATTTCCTCGTAAAAGCGCTTGACTGAAACTCGAAACACACTACTCCGGACTCGCTGTGATGCGCAAGTTAAAAAATACCCAGAGAATAAAGATTGATTCAAGAACCAGGGGGTAGCAGCGACATACCTAGTTATTCGTTTGTCTAAGTATTTCTAAGTTGCCAAAGGTAAATAGTTCTGCCAGCGGAATACGCGAAAGAGTCACACTAAGAGCAATCGAAAAGACTGTTCACGAAACAAACTTCGTTCAGGGCATTCTTCCCTTAAATCCAGAACAGGCTCTAAGTTCGTTGTCCTCTCCGCTCGCTACTGGACCGTCGGCCATCCGGCAGCATCTAATGGAGACCAGAGGAGACGACTATGCCAGACACGATAACCACCGGCACGAAGCCGAAGAAGATTGAGAAGACCGATGCCGAGTGGCGCGCCCTACTCACTCCCGAGCAGTACCACGTCATGCGAGAGAAGGGCACCGAACGCCCCTTCACCGGCGCTCTGACCAACAACCACGACGACGGCATGTACCACTGCGGTGCCTGCGACGCTCCACTCTTCACGTCCGAAACCAAGTTCGACTCCGGCTGCGGCTGGCCAAGCTTCTATGCACCGATCTCGTCGGATGCCGTGACTTCCCACGAAGACAATAGCTACGGCATGCGCCGCATTGAGATCACCTGCGCTACCTGCGGGGCACACCTCGGCCACGTCTTCCCCGACGGTCCCAAACCCACCGGGCAGCGCTTCTGCATCAACTCAGCGTCGCTGGCGTTTGAGAAGAAGAGCTAAGAGCAGGAAACAGGAAACAGGAAACAGGAAACAGGAAACAGGAAACAGGAAACAGGAAACAGGAAACAGGAAACAGGAAACAGGAAACAGGAAACAGGAAACAGGAAACAGGAAACAGATTAAGTAAAAAGCCCCGCTTGCTTATGCAGGCGGGGCTTTTTCTGATTTCTTGAGCTGTGCGATAGGTACAGTTAGGCGACAGTATCCACAAGGGCCTACTGTTTGCTGTTTCCTGTTTGCTGTTTCCTAGCCCTTAACAACTTTTCCGGTCTTGATGCAGCTGGTGCAGACCTTTACGCGCTTGGTCGCGCCGTTGGTGACAGCTTTAACCGATTGAAGGTTCGGGTTCCAGCGCCGGCGGGTTACGTTGTGCGCGTGCGAGATGTTGTTGCCGAACTGCGGACCTTTGCCGCAAAGCTCACATACCTGTGCCATGACATTACTCCAAACGAATCTTTTGCCCCAGAAGAGACTCCAGCAACAACCCACGCGCAATCTAGGCTCCGGAAGCCTTCTCCGGTTTCTATCCTGCCCATGCTACGGAAGGGAGTGGTAGGCACGAGCGGATTCGAACCGCTGACCTCTACCGTGTCAAGGTAGCGCTCTAACCAACTGAGCTACGCGCCTCTGGTGCGTCTATTCAGTGTATCTGCAACTCGTCAGCCCCGCAACCCAGTTCCGCCTGCAACAGGGGATAGTTGTAGCGAAAATCTTTAACGCAGAGGGCGCAGAGGTTTTGACGCGAAGCGCGAGACAAGCATTTGTGACCGCGCTTGCGTCTGCGGTGGTTTCGCGGAGGTCGCGATGGCGTCCGTGCCTATCCCGCGAAACCTCTGTGGCAAAAGCTCTTATGCCTTCGGCGGCACAGCAGCCGCCGGCTCATGCACTCGCCGGAACACAATCCACGCATATTCCGCCGCCGAGACTGGCGCCAGCACAGCAATTGTCCACAGCAACAGGCTCTTTAGCTGGGTAAGCCCTGCCCGCGGGATCACTTGGCAGGTCATCACCGTCAGCACACCCAGAATCTGCACTACGGTGTTCACCTTGCCCAGCAGGCTGGGGCGGAAGTCACGCAGGGTGTTAGTGGCAAACAGCAGTGTTGCGATCAGCAGTATCCCCAGATCGCGGCTGAAGACCAGCACCGTTACATAGCGCGGGATCAGGCCTACATGGGTCAGCACGATAAACAGCGTGCTCAGCAACAGTTTGTCGGCGATGGGGTCGAGGTATTGGCCGAGCGTGGTGCGCTGCTGCAGCCAACGCGCCAGCAGACCGTCAAGGCCGTCGCTCACTCCAGCCAACCACAGCAAGGCAAACGCTACTCCCCAGTGGCCATCGAGAATCGTGATGACCAGGAACGGCAGAATGAACAACCGCAGCATGGTGAGCAGGTTGGGAGTGGCACGGAATTGACGGAAAGCATTCACGAGATGGCTCAATGGAATATCGCATAGTAGCCGATTTCCCGCCACCACCTGTATACGCAGTCCGGGGTCGTCAGCCCTGGAGTCTCTTCTCGAACACGAGGGATGTCTTCACCTGGCTATACCCATCCCGCAGATAAAACTGGTGGGCAGCCTCTCGAGTGCTGCGCGACGTCACTCTGACAACACTGGCGCCATGCTCCCGACTCCATCGCTCCGCCGCTTCGCACAACAGCCGCCCAATGCCCTTTCCTCGAAAGCCACTCCTTACGACGAGGCCACCAATCAGGGCAAAGGGCGCGGCCTGCAGACGCCGCTCCAGGGATACCTCGACCCAGCCCACAACCTGATCCTCCTCACAAGCGACAAAGACTGACTGTCTCTCTGCGTAGCCGGCAAGCTCCTCAATCCACCCCTGCACCTCTTCCAGTGGCCGTGCATAGCCAAGCTGCACAATCAACTCGCCGACCGCCGCGGCGTCTCCGCCTTCGACGGGCCGCACAACTATCTCGCGCCTACGCTCAACCGCACTCATAGACAGCATTCTCCTTCCGAGCCCTGGTTCCGGGCTATGGCTCCGAGCCAGGGTTATTAATATCCGACTGCATTAGTCTTGCTTCCAGACGCCGCGCGCCGTACACTGAGAATGGCCGAAATCTACGCGACGAGCATCAGATTCGCCAATATCGACTATGCTGCGACTCACTAAAAAAGCGGACTACGGGCTGATGGCGCTCAAGTACCTTGCTGAGCAGGCCGACAGCGGTGCACAGTCGGCCAAGGATGTCGCCGAGGCCTACCACATCCCTCCGCAGCTTCTGGCCAAGATTCTCCAGACGCTGGCCAAAGCCGGCCTGCTGGTCTCGCACGCCGGAACCAACGGTGGTTACGCGCTTGCCCGTCCGGCCCAGGATATCTCGGCGTTTGAGGTCATTCGCGCCATCGACGGGCCGCTTTTCATCACCAGTTGCATTACGATCCACGGAACCTGCGACCTACACGGTACCTGCACCATCAAAGAACCGTTGCGCAAAGTCAACGACAGCATCAAGGAACTGCTGAGCGGCATTCACGTCTCGGATCTGATTGAGCCGGCAGAGACTTCCCCTGCTGCGGCGTTGGCCGGCGGTCTCGTGAGCATCGCGCTCTAGTTTTTATTCGCAAATGGCTGGCTTGTCGTATAAAGCTGGCTGGAAATCACCAGCATTACCCAAGTTTAGGAGCACAACCATCATGGCTGAAACTATCGGAATCAACGTCACCCAGTCGAACGAGCCCTTGCCCGCAGGCGTCAAACTGCCCATCTACATGGACAACCATGCCACCACACCGCTGGACCCGCGCGTGCTCGAGGCCATGATGCCCTACCTGACCGGCATCTTCGGCAACGCCGCCAGCCGCAACCACAGCTTCGGCTGGGAGGCAGAGGCCGCGGTCGAAAAGTCGCGCGAACAGATCGCCAAGCTCATCGGCTGTACCGCCAAGGAGATCATCTTCACCTCCGGCGCCACCGAGTCGAACAACCTCGCTATCAAGGGCATCGCCGAGATGTACCGCGAGCGCGGGAACCACATCATCACCCAGGTCACGGAGCACAAGGCTGTGCTCGACACCTGCAAGCGCCTGGAGAAGTCCGGCTACCGGATCACCTACCTGCCCGCGCAGGCTGATGGACTCATCGACATCGAAGACCTGAAGCGCGCGATGGATGACCAGACGATCCTCGTCTCGATCATGTACGCGAACAACGAGATCGGCGTGATCCAGCCCATCCGCGAGATCGGCAAGCTGTGCCACGAGAAGGGTGTGCTCTTCCACACCGACGCCGTGCAGGCTGTCGGCAAGATTCCGGTCAACGTCATCACCGACAACATTGACGTGCTCTCGCTCAGTGGCCACAAGATCTACGGCCCCAAGGGTGTCGGCGCTCTGTACGTTCGCCGTCGTAATCCGCGCGTCCAGATCTCGGAGCAGATTAACGGCGGCGGCCACGAGCGCGGCATGCGTTCGGGCACGCTAAACGTTCCGGGCATCGTCGGCCTGGGCGCGGCATGCGAGATCTGCCAGAACGAGATGGAAGCGGAAGCTGCCCGCGAGATCGAGCTCCGCGATTATCTTCGCGCGAAGCTGGAGAAGGCGCTCGACTACACCCAGGTGAACGGCAACATGGACCACCACCTGCCCGGCAACCTGAACATGAGCTTTGTCTACGTCGAGGGCGAGTCGCTCCTGATGGGCATCAACGACATCGCTGTCTCCTCCGGTTCGGCCTGCACCTCGGCTACGTTGGAGCCCAGCTATGTACTGAAGGCGTTGGGCCTGGGCGATGATGTTGCCCACAGCTCCATCCGCTTCGGCCTCGGCCGCTTCAACACCAAGGCTGAAGTCGATTACGTCAGCGACAAGTTGATCGATGTTGTCTCCAAGCTGCGCGAGCTGTCGCCGCTGTACGAGATGGTCAAAGAAGGCATCGACCTCAGCAAGATCGAGTGGGCTGCGCACTAAGTTAGACCGACGAGACTCGAAAAAGCGCTGCTTCGGCAGCGTTTTTTTTCGTTTAACCCAGCTTTTGAAAGCACGCGTCTAACACGGTGCGATTCAGATGCAGGGGGCTTTAGACAGCCATTGAAGACAAGCAGCGCAACTCTCACAGCATCAATATCCGCAGCGCCGCAAAGCGCCTCGGGATGCGATGAGGAGCGGAGCGGGGGGCATACGGATCTTGCGATCGTTCTGCCGACATTCAATGAACGCGAAAACATCGCCAAACTCATTACGCAACTGTCTGCGACTCTGGGCTCCTTAAACTGGGAGCTAATCTTCGTCGATGACGATTCGACCGATGGCACGGCGAGCCTCATAGCGTCTTACGCCAGACAGGATCGGAGAATCCGTCTCATACAGCGGATTGGAAGACGAGGACTATCATCAGCCTGCATTGAAGGGATCATGGCGACAACCGCTGCCCATGTAGCGGTGATGGATGCTGACCTGCAACATGACGAAGAGCTATTACCCCTGATGTACACGGAGTTAAAGCAGCGCGGCTTAGACGTGATTGTCGGAACAAGAAACGCCCACGGCGGAAGCATGGGAGAGTTTTCTTCCAGGCGAATCTTCCTTAGTCGCGCTGGCCAGAAGATGAGCAAGCTTGTTTGCCGTTGTGAGCTTAGCGACCCCATGAGCGGATTCTTCCTTGTGGACCGGGCTTTTTTTCTAAAGGTAGTCCGTCGCATGCAGTGCGGCGGCTTCAAGATTCTTCTCGATATGCTGGCATCAAGCCCAGAACCTGTACGGGTCGGCGAGCTTGGATACTGCTTCCGCCAGCGCGAGCAAGGCAAAAGCAAGCTGGACCTCAACACTGGAGCTGACTATCTCTTCTTTCTTGTGAATAAACTCACCAAAGGTTTTATTCCAGCCCGCTTCGTCCTCTTTGCCCTGGTGGGCGCTACAGGTGTAGTTACCCATCTTCTCTGCCTGCTATCACTTATGTCGCTCGCGCACATAAGCTTCGTTCCTGCGCAGATCATCGCTACCGCTCTCGCCATGACGGAGAACTTTTTCATCAACAATCTCATTACTTTTTACGATCTCAGATTGCGAGGGATGCATCTCTTTTTGGGCCTGGGGTCTTTTGGTTTGGCATGTTTATTCGGCGCGTGGGCAAATTTAATTGTTGCTCGTTCCTTGTTCCAGTCAGGCTGGTCCTGGTATTTCGCTGGCCTGGCAGGAATATTAATCAGCTCCGTATGGAATTACTCCATGAGCAGCCTTTTCACGTGGAAGAAAAGATCTTCTGCTAGAGCGGAGGAGCAGCTGCCGACGCCCGCAGCTGGCAGAGAAGCGAGGTCGCTCCGATGAAGACTTCCCAATGGTTCGCAGTCGTCAAAATTAGCACCTCCGAAAAACTCCATCCTGAGCGGTGCGGCAGCAGAGATTTTGTTATGAGAGATCGCAGTATCTGGTATCGGATTCTTCCAATTGTCTTTTGGGTGGTGGCGCTGGCCACCGTTCCCATCCTAAGTTCCGTGCAGGAACCCGCTACAGGCTGGGACCTGCACGTTTATGCCAATGCCGTCCAATCGCTTCGGGCGGGACACGACCCCTATGCCGATGGCATCGCCGTACAGCGTGCGGTGCATAGCCAACGGCTGCTTCATCCTGACCCCTTTGCCGTTGTACCGTTCACCTACGTTTACTCGCCTATTACGCTTCCGCTGCTTCGACTCGTCAGCTCGTGGCCGCCGCGCATCAGCTATATCTTCTACTGGCTGATATATGCCATCGGGTCGATCGCGATCGTTTGGGTCGCCTTACAGGCTACAGAACCGAAAGAGCGGCGAACTTTCTCGCTCATCGCACCCGCAGCCCTATTTTTTCCAGGCTTCCTTCTGACCATGGTCTTACTCAGTGGAAACCTCTCTTATATTCTCTACGGACTGATCTTCACCGGCGCGCTCCTGGGTTGGCGGCGTGGACATTGGATCTGGTTCTATCTCGCCACAGTGATCGCCTCATGCTACAAGGCTCCACTGCTTAGTCTGCTGGCGATCCCGGTTCTCTCGGCCTGTAAGCAGTGGCTTCCCACCTGCCTCGCCGGTGTTACGGGAATTATGCTGTTCGCAATACAGCCTTTGGTGTGGCCATCGGCCTTTCATCACTACATGGAAGCCGTCGAGCTTCAGTTCAGCTACAACCACGATTTCGGGATCAGCCCCTCTGGACTGCTCGGCAATACCCTGTTCTTTCATGGGTTTCCCTACTCGTTCGCCAGCACCTTGTGCTATGTCCTCTACGCCCCGATAGTCTTCGGCACTTTGCTCTACCTTGCACGAAGATTCTTTGCTGGCCACTTTTCACTGCAGCAATGGATTCCCGTTATGCTGCTGGGCGTAATCCTCCTCAATCCACGAATCAAGGAATACGATGTCGCCGTCCTGTCCCTGCCCATGGCTCTGGTGGCATGGAGACTCTTTGCCCGCGGCAATACGTTTGCGCGGACAGTTCTGGAGACGTCTCTCTTTTTCATTGCTGTCAATGCCATCGCCTCCAACTCTCCTTATTCGTGGCAGCCGACTGAAGGTACCTTGCTGGTTGGGCTCTTCGTTGCCGGATGCTGGCATTTGTTGCACCCGGCCGGCAACACAGACCCAGGCGTCGCTGGCCAGACCGTTTCAATACCAAAATAGAAGTCGACTACGCTTGCGATGAGCTGATCGATGTCGTCTCCAAGCTGCGCGAACTATCGCCGCTATACGAGATGGTCAAAGAAGGCATCGACCTCTCGAAGATCGAGTGGGCTGCGCACTAAAAGCAGGAAGCAGGAAACAGGAAACAGGAAACAGGAAACAGGAAACAGTTCAAAGCTCTGTTCTTGTTCGCTCTACATCAAGCAGCCCCTGCGCTTTAGCAATCTTTTTGCGAAAGCGCGGAGGCTGCTCTTTTCTGCCAGTAAAATCATCGAGCGAAGCAAAAAGCTCAATAGGCTACAGCCTCCACAGAGAGTTCAACCCTAACGACATCCGTGCCGGTGGGCATGGAAACACTGGACAGGTAAAGCATGATGCAAAACGCCATAACGCATAAGGGGATTTCTGCTCGTGGAAGGAATGCACTCCTCGCTGCATTTCTATTGGCTGCGACCAGCACTGCGCCAGCTCAACAGGCCGCGACAGGCACATCCGTGCAGCCTGCCGGCTCTGGGACTTCGGTGCCGGCACAATCCACTCAGACCGCACCTGCGCCGAAACATGCCATCCGATTTCACGAACCCGACCCCATAGACTTCGACGAGCACGGCGGTTTCACCCAGATCTTTGACGGTAAAACCCTGAAGGACTGGGACGGTGACCCTGACGTCTGGCGCGTCGAAGATGGCGCCATCGTCGGCGAGTCCACGACGGAGAGTCGCCGCGCCAACAGCTACATCTCCTACCATGGCACCGAAGCCCACGATTTCGATCTGAAGCTCGAGATCAAGGTTGAGAAGGGCGGCGGGAGTGGTATCCAGTACCGCAGTTCGGTGGGCAAGGTCTGGATTCGTGGCACCCAACCCGGCATTCTCCTGCCACCGCTCAAGTGGATGATGACCGGCCCGCAGGCTGACTTCTGGTATCCCGTCTCGCCCAATACCTTCGCCTACAACGGTCAGTTCTACTCTGAAAATACCGACCTCGGCATCCTCGCCTGGCGTGGCCAGGTGACCGAATCCGAACCCGGCAAATCGCAACGACTGCTCGGCAACATTGGCAGCCGCGATGCCCTGGGCGGCTCCATCAAGATCAACGACTGGAACCAGTACGAGATCATCGCCCGTGGCGGCGTCATGATGCACATTATGAATGGGCAACTCATGGCGGCCTATGTCGACGACGACCCCAAATCGTCGAACAATGTCTCCGGTTTGATCGGTATAGAGCTGGAAGGCTCCCCTACAAAGATCTCGGTTCGTAATATCTGGCTAAGAAAGTTGAATTAAATCCGAGGAAAAGAACTGCTTGAGCCGTCATGGGAGCAAGATAAGAGCATGTTCGAACGGTATACAGAGAAGGCTCGCCGCACGATCTTCTTCGCTCGCCATGAGGCAAGCAACTTCGGTTCCCCCTTCATCGAGACAGAACACCTCCTCCTAGGACTTCTGCACGAAGACCAAGCACTGACAAAGCGTCTCCTCGACTCGCACGCCAGCATTGCATCCATCCGCAGTCAAATAGAACAGCACACTCCGGTACGCGAGAAGATCAGCACCCCCGTTGACCTCCCGCTCACCCAGGAGTGCAGGCGCGTGCTTACCCATGCCGCCGAAGAAGCCTCCTTTTTGAGCCACGATCATATTGGCACCGAACACCTTGTGCTCGGCCTGCTGCGCGAAGACAAGTCCTTCGCGGCTACGATCCTCACCGAACATGGCACAGATCTCAAAGCCATGCGTAAAGAGTTACGACACACCGTGCCGCCACAAGATCTGCCCAAACCCGGGCCACCCCAGCATATTGGCAAATTAAAGGGGGCGACAACGCTCGGACACTTCGAACTCGCCCTCAAGGTCGCCGACCTTAGTGTCTCGCTCGCCTTCTATCTGAAGCTTGGTTTCATTCCCATTGAAAGAAACCCAAAGGACGGAGTGGTTGTCGTGCAGAACGGCGTTTGCCGTATCGCCCTCTGTCAGGGACACCTCACCGAGAACTTGCTAAACTTCCGCGGCGGCGACATTTCAGTCATAGCTGAACAGCTTCAGGAGACTGGAGTTGAGTTTACGAAACCGCCGGTCACCGATGCTAAGGGTGGAACAACCGCGCTGCTGCACGATCCGGATGGCAATGCGATTTACCTTGGGTCGTATCCACACAAAGACTAAGCACCGTCTGCGCAATGATGTTCTTAATGTTGTAGTACAGGTTCTGGGTCCGCCTCGAGCCGCTACCACCTTCTCTGCGAAACTCTCATCACACTCTTATGCGACCCCGCCTCCGCCTCGCGATTGCCGCTCTTCTCTGCATGCTCGGCGTTGGCCACCCCGCAGACGCCTACTCCGTGCTCACCCACGAGCAGCTCATCGATCTCACCTGGCAGAGTTCCATTGTCCCGCTGCTGCTCAGCCGCTACCCAACGCTGACTCCCGCGCAGATCGAGCACGCCCGCGCCTATGCCTACGGCGGCTGCGTCATTCAGGACATGGGCTACTACCCCTTCGGAGACATCAACTTCTCCAACCTCACCCACTACGTCCGGTCGGGTGATTTTGTGGTGAACCTCTTCCGCAACGCCGGCAACGCGGACGAGCTGGCCTTCGCCGTCGGCGCGCTCTCGCACTATATCGGCGACACCATCGGCCACTCCGTGGCTACCAACCGGGCTGTACCCATCGAGTTCCCTGCATTAGGCAGGCGCTACGGCACGACCGTCAACTATGCGGAGGGGGAACATCAGCACGTCCAAACCGAGTTCGCCTTTGATATCAATGAGATAGCACACCACCGCTTCGCGCCATTGCCCTATCTGCGCCACGTCGGTCTGCAGGTTCCCACTCGTCAACTCGCCCTGGCCTTCTACCAGACCTACGGATTACGCGAGGACTTCACCGACCATCGCCGATCACGCATCAACGTCGCCGACTATCGCTTCGCCGTTCGCACCTTTATTCCGCGCATCGCCTATGCCGTGACCCTGCTGCACCGTAAGCACGAGCCCGCCGACATTACCACCGACCCCGACTTCCTGCGCCTCCAAAGCGAACTCACTGCCGTCAGTCAGCAAAGTAACTGGGACGCTTACCGCGGGAAGGCAGGAATCGGTACCTATTGCCTTGCCGGCTTTCTCTACATCCTGCCCAAAATCGGCTCGCTGAAGCTCGTCGCCGTCAAAGGCCCCACGCAGCAGACCGAGATCGACTATATCCACTCGGTCATGCGTTCTGCCGACCAGCTCGACGCCATGGTACGCCGCTTCACCCCGCCCCCATCAACCAGAAGTACCGCCGCGCTCGCCGCTGCAGCCGACATCCACTCCGATCCCGCACCTTCTGAACCGCTCCCTGCCAAACCCGGCGCCGAACAGAAGGTCCCTCGTGGATCTATCGACCCACACCATCCTTTGATCAATCGCGATCTCGATACCGGCATCCCGGTCAAGCCCAGCGGCTACCGCCTGACAGACGACACCTACGCCAAGCTGCTGCACAGCCTCGCGCTACACCCTGCCGATGCTGTGCCACCGGGCATCAAAGCCGATATTCTTGCCTACTACGCCGACCTGGACCTGCCCTTTGCTACGAAGAAAGACCCAGCCGCGTGGGCGACGGTTCAGCAGGATCTCGCTACGATGCGAACCATTCCCACCAGCACCGAGCCGCTGCCCTACCCCACTTACGGCACGGGCGACGATGCCGGGGCCCCAACCCCTGTGGGTTCTCCGCAATAACCGCGCCCTTCCGCACCCTCTGGGTTAGGAGTATCATCTAAGAGACGAGGTAAATTTCCATGGCATATAGCGATAAGGTTGTAGATCACTACGAACATCCCCGCAACGTCGGCACGCTCGATAAGAGTTCGTCCGAGGTTGGCACCGGCCTGGTCGGCGCCCCCGAGTGCGGCGACGTCATGCGCCTCCAGATCAAGGTAAATCCCGAGACCCAGGTCATCGAGGATGCCAAGTTCAAGACATTCGGCTGCGGTTCGGCCATTGCTTCCAGCTCACTCGCGACCGAGTGGGTCAAGGGCAAGACTGTCGCTGAGGCGTTGACGATCTCGAACACCGACATTGTCAAGGAGCTCGCACTTCCCCCGGTTAAGATTCACTGCTCGGTTCTGGCGGAAGACGCCATCCGCGCGGCGATTGGCGACTGGAAGAAGAAGAATGGCGTCGGCGAAGAAGCCGGTGTCGCTGTCGCGGCTCACTAAACGCAAAACCTACCCGTGAGGCCGGCGGGCAGCATTGCCGCCGGCCTTCGCGCGTTTGCCTTTCTTTTGTGATTCCCGCAGGGAATCTGCTTCCCCACGGCTATAGCACTCATCGAATAAATGTATGTCCACAGTCTCTATCAGTTCGACGACCAGCCAGTCCATGAGCGCTCCTGCGCCCGCCGCCCCCAAAGATCCGCTCGCCGGCATGACCCTGCTCGTCGCCGAGGGTCAGACCTCACGCGCCAAGGCTGCCATCGAGATTACAAAGAACGCTCTTAAGCGGATCCGCGTAGCCATGGCCAAAGAAGGCATCTCGCCCGATGAGGGTGGTCTGCGGCTGGGCGTTCAGGGCGGCGGCTGCTCGGGGCTGAGCTACAACATTCGCTTCGACTCAAAACCCCGGGAGCGCGACCGCACGTTCGTCTTCGGCGCGGGTATCGAGACCCCCAATGACCCCAGCGGGGCAAAGCCCGTCCGCCTCTTCGTCGATCCGAAGAGCTATTTGTACCTCGCGGGCATGGTGCTGGACTTCGAAGAGACCCTGATGCGCCAGGGCTTCAACTTCATCAATCCCAACTCCACCAAGAGCTGCGGGTGCGGGTCTAGCTTCTCGGCGTAAACCTAGAGCCCTCTCCTAAAATCTTCTCCTAATGTGTCATCTCGACCGAAGGCGGCGCTTTTGCGCCGCAGTGGAGAAACGCCTGTATTTTACCTATGGCGGCAATGCTGCTTCGGGCGAAATGCAGGGGTCTCTCCACTGCGGCGCAAAAGCGCGCCTTCGGTCGAGATGACAGAGTTGGGTGAATACGCAATAAAGCACCTGATAGGTCGCACTGGAATGAACCCGCTACCCTACTGCGCGGGTGGTGCTTGCGCCGGCGGTGTCGCACTTACAATCTTGTCCGTCGCCTTCAGGTGATACATCTCCGATAGGATCTGCTTGTACACGTCCATCGGTGGAAGAAACACCTTGGATCTCCGAGCATCGAGCGTTCCGGGATCTTCGACGCCGTACATCGCCATTGCCCCATCCACGAACTTGAACTGCGATCCATAGCGCTGCAGCTTGCCCTCTGCCACCAACTCCTTGTCGATGACCAGCGCCAACGTTGAACCATCGATCTTGCCGTCATCCGCCAACGTCTCAAGCTGCGGCAACAGCGAGAGCTGCCAGGCATGGTCGGCGGTATGCGTGAGAATCAACATCGCCCCATTCGACGCCTCGATTCCTACCAGCGCAATCGTCGGCCAGCCGTTCTTTGTGACGATCTCCTTCAACTCAGCCGTCAGCCCGGCGTCAACCTCAGCGAGGTTTGTAGCTATCTCCAGCTTCTCTTTGCTCTTGGGTTGGCCATGCTGCATGCCGCGCGCCGATTGATCACGATCGGCCATGGCCAGCAACTGGTCGCGTAGCGTGGCGTCGGTTCCAGGACCGTTGCGTTGGACTAACTCCTCGCGCCGGTGATCGAGATCCACCATCCATGCAGGCTCGGCATCGGATTTCGCTGCTGGATTCTGTGCAGCCAGCGCGGAAGGAATAAACAGCGAAAGAGAGAGCAGCAACACAATCGATCGGGTCATATAGGAAGTCTACGATTTCCCGCTTCGCACTGGCACGCAAAAACATCTAACCTAAAGAAAACGAGACGAGATTTGGAAGACTGATGAGTCACGACGCATACAACAGCTACTTCACCCAGTTCAGCCTCCCGCAGCACCTGCACATTGACCTCGCGGTGCTGGAGAAGGCTTTCTATGCGCAATCGCGCAGATTGCACCCGGATCGCTTCGCCGCTAAACCGCAGGCCGAGCAGGATGCCGCGCTCGCCGCGTCGTCGCACCTGAACGATGCCTACCGCACGCTGCGCGACCCCATCGCACGCACGGAGTATCTGCTCTCCCTCGAAGGCATCCAGATGGAGGAGCAATCGCGCGCGGCGACCGATGCCGCCAAGGCTGCGGGTACGGAGAAGAAACAAGTCGCGCCGCCCGACCTGCTCGAAGAGGCCTTCGAGCTGAACATGCAGCTCGAAGAGATGCGCATGGCGAAAAAAATGGGCGCAGACGATCCCGATACGCGCCGTGATCTTCAGCAGGCGCAACAGCACTTCACCTCGATGCTCGCCGAGTCGCAGCAGCAGCTCGAAGCCCTGTGGTCCAAGTGGGACACGGCCGTCGATGCGAACGATAGCGCAGCGAAAGATGCCGGCAAGAAGGCGATGGTCGCGCTGCTCAACCGTCGCAGTTATATCCGCAATCTCGTACGGGATGTGAACGAAGCCCTGGAATCATAAGTTTTCAAAGGAAAAGCCATGCCACTGGTACGAATCTCCGTCTCGAATACCGTCTCAGCAGAGCGGCGCAAGCAGATCGCAGACTCGATCTACGACGCGATGCGCTCTACTCTCAGCATTCCGGAAGGCGACCGCTTTGTGGTCCTGACCGCACACGCTCAGGACGAACTAATCGCCGATCCGCACTTTATGAAGATGCAGCGTACGAACGACTTCCTGATCGTGCATGTAACACTCCGGAAGGGGCGCTCGACTGAGATCAAGCAATCGTTCTACAAGCAGGTCGCCCAACTCCTCAACGAGCGAGCGAATGTCGATCCAGACAATGTCATGATCGTGTTATCTGAAAACGGCCTGGATGACTGGTCATTTGGGCAGGGTGAAGCTCAGTACGTCTTGAATCCGCCAGCGCCCATTCCATCTGCCTAACTTGAAAGACCCTGGCCGTAACGGCCAGGGTTCCCTCAGGTTCTTCGCTGGCTTTTGAACCGTTTGCTCTGCTATCAAGCAGGGATGAGCCTTTGCCGCAAGCTATTGTTCCTTGTCGTCGCCCTGCTCTCTCTCGGCAGTTTGCATGCGCAGACGCACCCTGATTGGACTACGCCCGTCGTGCCCTTCCGCATTGCGGGCAATCTGTACTATGTCGGGAGCCGGGATCTGGCGGCGTATCTTGTCGTTACTCCGGCGGGCGACATCCTCATCAACTCCAATCTGGCGTCCTCCCCACCGCTGATTCGCCGGAGCGTCGAGCAGCTTGGGTTTCATTTCTCCGACATCAAGATTCTGCTCATCAGCCATGCGCACTCCGACCATGCGGGCGGAAGCGCGGCCATCCTGAAACAGACGGGCGCGAAGTACATGGTGATGGATGCCGATGTACCGCTTATCGAGGACGGCGGTCGCAGTGACTTCGCTTACGGTGGCCATCAACTCATGCCACCGGCACACGTTGATCGCGTGCTGCACGATGGTGACGAGGTGCGGCTCGGAGGCAGTGTGCTCGTCGCGCATAAGACGGCAGGTCACACACGCGGCACCACCACATGGACGATGCGAGTACAAGACGGAGGCAAGACGCGTGACGTCGTCATTGTCGGCGGCTGGAGTGTGCTTTCGGAGTACAGGCTTGTCGCGACAGCGAAGCAGCCGGCCTCGTATCCAGGCATCGCGCGGGACTACGCGCACACCTTTGACGTCCTGCGCTCGCTACCCTGCGATATCTTTCTCGGCGCACATGGTCTCTACTTTGGGATGCTGGGTAAGCTTGCGCTGGTGCCCAAGCAAGGTCCCGCCGTGTGGATTGATCCTGCGGGTTACAAGAGCTCTGTGCTGGAGGAGCAGAAGGATTTTGAAGATAAGCTTGCGAAGCAGCAGGCAGAGGCTGGTAAGCCGAAGTCACAGTAAGTGCATCTCGGCTCATCCCACCCCAACTCTGTCATCTCGACCAGAGCATCATGGCTTTATCGTGATGCGCAGTGGAGAGACCTGCAGTTTGCCCGTGCAGACACTATTACCTCTGCGAGCAAACTGCAGGTCTCTCCGCTACGGCGGCAAAAGCGCCGCCTCCGGTCGAGATAACAACGTTTGGGTGATATTTATAAGACCCTCCTACTAGCACCGTTCCAACGACATCAGATGATGCAGATCATGCCCCGCCATAATCTGCACGATCGTCCATAGCATCTCCTCACCGCGCTCGGGATGGGTTACAGGCCTCTGCTTGTCCGCCTCGCTCAAGCCTCCGACGAACGCCACATTCCACGCCCGCAACGCCTCAAAGCACGCTCGGGCCTGCGCCAGTGAGTACGCCGAGTAGATGCGCGACCAGGCATCCTGATCGAATGGCTGAATCGTTGCGTGTTCTTCGCCAAAGGCATGGCGCAGCCGCCAACTCCAGGCGATCTCGCAGTCAGCCAGATGGGCTACGATCTCGCGCAGACTCCACTTGCCCGGCGCGGGTCGTGCCTCTGCCTGTTCGGGACTCACCCCATCCAATACTCGAGCCAACCGCCCAGCCGTCTCGGCGATTACCTGCTGCGGATCGCGATCTCCCAACGCCGCTGCATATGGAAATGTGCTCATGCGTGCTCCTCGCCAGATACCGCCCAGGGGTTATAGCTACCCACCCACCACACGTGGCCTTCAAGATCACGGCACGCGAAGGCCTTGCCGCCGTAGTCCGGCGATGACAGTTCCTGCACGATCTCCGCACCGGCTTTTTTTACCGAGGCGTAGACCGCATCGCAGTCCTCGACGATCAGGCACAGGCCTGCCGTCTCGCGACCGTCGATCTCGTCCGGCTGTACCATCACCCGGCTGAACTCGCCATGGTTCTGTATAGAGCCCAACATCAACATGCCGAGTCCATGCGTAAGCTGCGCGTGCATCACCGTTCCATCAGGGCCCTCATAGACGGCCTGTTTGTGAAAGCCGAAGACCCGCACCAGCCAGTCGATGGCCGCATGCGCGTCGCGATAGCGCAGGCTGGGGATAATGGTTGAGCCTGTTGGTTGTGGCATTGCACTTCTCCTAACCTGCATCATCGCGCCGTTACGGCGCATCTGTACAGTAGAAAGCAATCGTCTGGAGAGATTTTCATGAACGCTGCTGTCGTCCACGCCTTCGACGCCCCACCCCGCTACACGACCTTCGCCGATCCGGTGGCAGCCGAGGGCGAAAAGCTTGTTACCGTGACCGCTGCGGCGTTGCATCCGATCGTGAAATTGCTGGCCAATGGCTCGCACTACGGCAGCACCGGCGAGCTGCCGTTTATTCCCGGCGTCGACGGCGTCGGACGACTGGAAGACGGCACACGTGTCTTCTTCGGCGTGGCGCGGCCCCCCTACGGCACCTTCGCCGAGCGGGCGCTGGCCGCAAGCTGGATGTGCCTTCCCCTGCCCGACGGACTCGAAGATGCAACCGCAGCGGGCATTGCGAATCCTGCGATGTCCTCATGGGCGGCGCTGACCGTGCGAGCAAAGTTTGTAGCAGGCGAAAGCGTTCTGATCCTCGGTGCGACAGGCGTTGCCGGCCAGCTCTCGATACAGATCGCCAAGCGGCTCGGCGCGCGGCGAGTCGTTGCGGTGGGGCGCAACCCTGAAGCACTGGCAAAACTCAAAGAGTTTGGCGCAGATGCTGTTATCTCCCTCGAACAGGAGCCCGCGGCGCTGGTCGCTGCATTCCGTGCGGAGTTCGATCAAGGCATCGAAGTCGTGCTCGATTACCTCTGGGGCGCGCCCGCCGAAGCCGCGCTTCAGGCCATCGCGAAGAAAGGCCTGAAGACCGCCTCAGCGCGGGTGCGCTTCGTACAGATCGGGTCCAGCGCCGGCGCCAACATCTCGCTGCCGGCAGCCACGCTGCGCAGCTCCGGGCTGGAGTTGCTTGGCAGCGGCTTTGGCAGCGCATCGCTCAGCCAGCTCAGCCAATCCATCTCGGAGTTCTTTCAGGCCGCCGCAAAGCAGCCCTTTCAGTTCAGCCTCAAGACAGCGCCGCTGAGCGAGGTCGAAGCGCTCTGGGGAGAGAAGGAACAAGGCACTCGCCTGGTATTTTTACCGTAATTTGCAGGCTTCCACCCAATATAGGACAAATACTGTCCGCGATGTAAGACAATAGTTATTGGTGCAAATGTCTTGCGACAGCGCCAATGAAAGAAGGTTCTGTGTCAGAACAGCAACAGCAGCGTGTCGTCGGTATCGATCTCGGCACTACCAACTCGCTCATCGCCTTCATGCAGGGCGATACGCCGGTGGTCATTCCCGGTGAAGATGGCTCGCCGATCGTCCCTTCGGTCGTCGCGTTCGATCAGGACACCGCCGCCGGCTTTTCGGTCGGCAATGCCGCGCGCAATGTGCTGCTGACCAACTCCGCCAATGCTGTCTATTCGGTCAAGCGGCTCATGGGTCGCGACCTCGCCGACGTCGAGCCCGAGCTGAAGCTCTTCCCTTTCCAACTCGCCGAAGGCCTTAAGGCCGGGGAGGTCCTGAAGCTCAATATTGGCGGCCTCACGCTCACGCCCCCCGAGGTCTCCGCCTACATCCTGCTGCAGCTCAAGAAGAATGCGGAGCGCTTCTTCGGCGCTGAGGTCACGAAGGCCGTCATCACGGTGCCCGCCTACTTCAACGATGCACAGCGGCAGGCCACCAAGGACGCCGGTCGCATCGCCGGACTCGAGGTGTTGCGGCTGGTGAACGAGCCAACGGCCGCCGCACTTGCCTATGGTCTCGATAAAAAGCGCGACGGCGTGATCGCTGTATACGACTTCGGAGGCGGCACGTTCGACATCTCTATCCTCAAGTTGCACGAGGGCATCTTCGAGGTCATCGCCACTGGCGGCGATACACATCTAGGCGGCGACGACATCGACAATCTGCTGACTGCTGTCGCACTCGACGACATCAAGGGCGACCTCGACCTCGACATCAGCACAAACCCTGAAGCGATCCAGGCGCTGCGCAAGGCTGTCATCGACGCCAAGATTGCTCTGTCGTCTGCCTACTCCACACGCCTCATCCTCGACCTTCCGCCTGTCGCTGGAGAACCAGCCAAGCAGTACCTTCGCGAGATCACCCGCGCGCAGTTCGAGCAACTCATCGCGGGCGTCATTGAACGCACCGCAGGGCCTTGCAAGCAGGCTCTGAGGGATGCAGGTCTCACGCCGACCCAGATCGACGAAGTGGTCATGGTCGGTGGCTCAACGCGTATTCCCGCAGTGCGTACACTCGTCACCGGACTGTTTGATCTGGAGGCACGCAGCAAGAAGCTGCATACCGAACTCAACCCCGACGAGGTCGTCGCACTAGGCGCTGCGGTGCAGGCGCAGATTCTCTCCGGCACGGAAAACGCCACCACTAATGATCTTCTGTTGCTCGATGTGACGCCGCTGTCGCTGGGCATCGAAGCTTTGGGTGGAGTCGTCGCCAAGATCATCCAGCGCAACTCCACCATCCCCGCGAGTGCGACCGAGCACTTCACCACCGGCGTCGACGGCCAGACCAATGTTGCGATTCATGTTCTTCAAGGCGAGCGGGAGCTTGCCAAGGACTGCCGCTCTCTAGCGCGTTTCGATCTCAAAAACATTCCGCCGATGGTCGCAGGCCTGCCGCGGATCGAGGTAAAGTTCCTCATCGATGCCAACGGCATCCTGCATGTCAGCGCACGCGAACAGCGCAGCGGGCAGGAGGCGCAGGTCGAGGTGAAACCAACCTATGGCCTCACCGACGAGCAGGTCGAGACCATGATCCTCGAATCCTTCGACAACGCGGAAGAGGACATCACGGCACGCCAGGTGATCGAGGCCAAAAATGAGGCTGAGACGATTCTGACCGCCGTCGAAAAGGGTGAGAAGTCAGCCGCGTGGCAGCAACTCACCAGCACCGAGCACGAAGAGATCAAGACCGCTGCCGCTGAACTTAAATCGACACTCAACGGCAGCGACTACCGGCTCATCCGCAACGGCATCGAACTGCTCGACAAGAAGACACGCCGCTTCGCCGAGATCATGATGGATACCGCCGTAACCGGCGCACTCGGCGGCAAGACGATGCAGGCTGCAGGCGAGGGTCTCGGCACCGCACCCACGGCACCTCATGCTTTCGCTAAAGCCGAAGTGGAAGATTCGAAGCCCAAAAATTGAGATCTAATCTACCGAGAACGCGCCGAAACAGCTGACGAATCAGCAGAAGACTAAAATGGAAACTGACATGTCCGAGCAAGAACAAAAACCGCTTCCTGAAGTAGACCTCTCCAAGCCACCGGCGGAGAACATGGTCCGCGTGACCTTTCAACCGGAGAACAAGACCGTCGAGTTTCCTTTTGGATCTCTGCCCTACGATGGCCACGGCCAGCCCATGAGTATCCTGGACGTCGCCGAAAACTACGGCATCTTCCTAGACCACGCCTGTGGCGGCGTCTCCGCATGCACGACCTGCCACATCTTTCTGAAGGAAGGCGAAAAAGGCGTCTCGGAGGCTGAAGATCTCGAACTCGACCGCCTCGACATGGCACCCGGCCTGCAACTGAACTCGCGACTGGGCTGTCAATGCGTCATCGAAAAGCCCGGCACGTACGTTGCGGAGATTCCTGCCTGGAATAAGAACTACGTGCAGGAAGGCAAGCCAGCTACCGTGGTCAAATCGTAGGGCTCAATCCTTACCACTAGAGTAGTGAAACCTGCACAACTGGCTTCTCGAAGAGCGTTGGCATCTCCACGGCTGACCGCTTCTTGCCGTCAGGCACAAGCGTGAACGTTTGTTCGTGTTTGTCGCGCAGCAACGTCACCGTAATCGAATGGCCTTTGCTCAAGCGCAGGTGTTTGGTCCAGGCAGCCGTCGAAACCATCGCAACATTATCGACCCGCAAAACGACATCACCCGCGCGCAGGCCCGCTACAGCAGCCGGGCTGTTGGGTTCGACCGTATGAACCAGCAGCCCAACTCCATGCGGCGCTCCAAAAAAGCCCGCAAGCTGCGGCTCCATCTCCTCCAGCGCGACTCCAGTGTAGGGCCCAATGTGCAACATACTGCCGATAAAGCTCTGCGTATGCGGCGACCGGGGAGGAGGATCGACCGTATAGCTTTCGGTAAAGCCGCTGACGACCGAATCGTCTGCCGGCGGATCGGGTGTGGTCATGTGCTCTTGCCAGGCGCGGCGAGCGACCTCATCGCGATCGGCCAGTTGCACCGTCAGCAAAACAGGGTGTCCCTCGCGCACCACCGACAGCCCCATAGAGGTGCCTGCACCGGCATCGTGGATCATGCGCCGCAAGTTCTCCGCTCCGTCTACGGGCTGTCCGTTGATCTGCACGACGATGTCATGGGGTTGCAAACCCGCCTTACCCGCAGGCCCGTCGTGGTCGACCATAATGATCTCGGCTCCATGGCCCTTTTGCAGGTGCAGTGTCGCGAGCTGGTCTTCAGAGATGTCGCGGAACCCAACACCAAGATAGCCAGGGATGCGTTCGTGTCCCCCAACGCTGCCGCGCAACTGCGCGACGCCCCCATACGCACAGGGAGCCGCCATAAGGAGCAGCGTGGCGGCAAGCACGAACCCATGTATGCCGATACGGACATGAGGCGACCGCGACGTAAAACGCGACACAAGTATCTGTGATTCGCTTTGCGTCGGGATCACCCGCTTCGGGGTTGCAACGGGCCCGAGTTGTAGCAGTTCTGGCATTACTGGATATCGACCGTGCCCTGCAGGGCCTGGAACGATGCGTTGCGGATAGCCGGGTTTGCATCCTGCGCTGAAACCGTACGCAACACCTGCCGCACACTAGAGTCAGCCTGCACCGGCTCCAGCATCGAGACGGCCTGCGTGCGGACATCGGCGCTCTTGTCGTGCATCAACGCCTCAAGCACAGCATCGCGAACATGCTCATCCTGTCCAACGTAGGGCTGCAGGCCTGCCAGCGCCTTCAAACGGACCTCTGGGCTCTTGTCATAACGCAGTGACGCCAACAGCGCGGAGCGGATGCCGGTAGAGCCATCTCCCGTGCTGCCCGCCTCACACCGACGGCCAGCCGCGCACTCGTTGGCCAGTAGTGCCACCGAGTTCGCATGCACATCATTGTTAGTCGCAAGCTTGGTGCCAAGCATCAGCAACTGGCGAATCTGCGGGTCATCAAGCGAGCCCTGCACCGTCTCCGGCACCAAGCGGTTGTAATTCACCTGCACCAGATCGGAGTTGGGCGTCTGCACAATACCCGAGACGCTCGCAATGGCCCCGTTGGTGGAGTTCGACAGGATGACCGGGGTGGGCAGCTTGGGAGCATGCGCGACCTGATAGCGCGCGATGAAGTTGCCGCCGATGAAGCCTGCGCCAAGCAACAGCGTGGTGAGCGCGGGCGCTCCCTGCACATAACTGAACCAACGGAAAGCGCTGCCGAAAAACCGCTGTGTGATCGAGCGGGCAGGCATGGAGTCGAGCGCCTCGTCCAGCCTCATGCGCGACGCTGCCAGAAGGTTTGGCGACGGCTCCACCATCGGCGTCAGCGCCAGCTCCTCGTTCAGGGCCAGCAGGGCCTTCCACTCGCGGCGGCAGTCTTCACATCCGGCCACGTGCTGTTCCAGGGGGAACTGTAGTTCGTCAGAAAGCTCGCCGTACTGGGCGAGGATGATGTTCTGTTGTGCGTTTTGACACGTCATGTTTGCGTACCTCTAAACCAGCCTCTGAGTGGTGTTGCCTTGCTGCGTGCGGCTCTTTGTCCGCTGATGTACTGCCAATGTCTTCCCTAACGACGAGCCCTACTACCAGTTCTTTCGACCCAACAGCTACTTTTTTACTTACCAAGTATCTGCGCTTCTGTCTTACCGCGCATCTGCTCTTTTTCTTTACCGAACATCTGCGAGCCGTGCCCGCAACTTCCTTGTTGCGCGGAAGAGCGTGTTTTTCGCCGTCTCTTCCGTGGTGGAGAGCATCTCGCCGATGGTGCGCAGCTTGAGTCCCTGGTAATGCTTCAATTCAAACACCGTACGCTCGCGTGGCGTCAACTCGTTAAGCGCGCTCTGGATGGCCTCGTTCATGCCTTTGCGTTCCAGTTCTCGCGCCGGGTTGGCCATGGCGCGACCATCCTGCAGGTTCGCCAGCAGGTCAATCTCATCACCCGAACCGTCCAGAACCGTCGACGGATCTTCGCGGCGGCTCTTGCGGCGGCGAAGCTGATCCAGACACAGGTTTGTGACGATGCGGTATAGCCAAGTGTAGAACGAGCACTCAAAGCGGAAGTTCGACAGGTGGCGATAGGCCTTGATGAACGCGTCCTGGTGAACGTCTTGCGCATCTTGCTCATTCCCAAGCACATGCAGCGCCAGCCGAAGCACGCTGCGATCGTAGCGGCGGACGAGGGTATCGAAGGCCGAGCGGTCGCCTTTCTGGGCCGCGCGGATCAGTTCGTCGTCTTCGGCGCGCTGTTGCTGTCGCGCTTCCTGTTGTTCGGCGGACAGTTTGGCACGTACTCCGGGTTGGGCGACTGCCTTCGGCATGGCTTCCGCCGATTCTACCTCTGCGGCGGCACCTCGTGCCTCCTGCAAACCGAGGGCAAAGGGACTGGGACGACGGCGGCTGGTCTCGCCGGGAATTTTGATCGCCTGAACTAGGCTCATGCTTGTCTGACTCCGGAGTCAGGTGACTACACCTCGATAGACGAAGCCGGATAGCGGAAGGTGAGCGAAATACCAGAAATTCACGGTCGGCCCTTTGGAGGCATTGCGGAGCGCTTACGCTTGCCTTGGAGGACGACTTCGCTCCTTGAGGGAGAATCCTCCCAAAGACCTAACGATCTTCGTGGATGAGGATTGAACCACCCTACGCTGCGACCGGCTGCTTTTGGGTCAGGTCCCCTTGCCCGGCCAGCAGTCCGGCGATTGAGATGTCTTCGTCCAGCGCCTCCCAATGCAGCCCCCGACTGCTAATCCGCACCTGTTCGCGCTGCTCCGCAGTACTGTGCAATAGTCGCGGGAACCACGCCAGCGGCACACCAATCACCCGGCCGTCGCTGAGATGAACCCACATGCTGTCTTCGTCGAAATGCACCCGTGTCGCGCCCATGATGCAATCTTATTTTGGCTCGAAGCCTTTAGCTCAATTACCGGCAAGTCGAACCCACAGAACCAACATTTACACTTGTCTCGATGCCTTCGCTTTTCCCTGAACCCTCCCAGCCTCGCGTTGTCGAACCCCGCAAGAACGCGGCCCCCTGGATCTCTGCCCACTGCGATGGGGGTGCCCGCGGCAATCCCGGCCCCTCCGGGTACGGAGCCCTCATCCAGGACGAGGCTGGCCTCGTCCTGGACGAACTCAGCGAGTTCCTGGGCGTTCGCACCAACAACTTTGCCGAGTACTCCGGCCTGCTGGGCTGCCTGCAGTGGGCACTCGACAACGGCCATAAGAACCTCCGCGTCGTCTCCGACTCCGAGCTGATGGTCAAGCAGATTCAGGGCAAGTACAAGGTCAACTCCCCCGACCTGCGGCCGCTCTGGGAGGAGGCGCGGCGGCGCATCGCCCAGCTCGATGGCTTCCAGATCAGCCACGCCCTGCGCCACAAGAACAAAGACGCCGACCGCCTGGCCAACGAGGCGATGGACCGGGGCATGAAGCGTCCTCGAGCTGCCGGCGAGCCAGCGCCAACGCTGCGTGCAACACCCTACCCGTCAAACTCCGCTGCCCCGGCCCAGCCGGCCAGCCTCGGAGGGCTCCGCGAGTCCCGAGGACTGGCTTCGACGGCCAGTGCTCCGCCCCAAAAATCCCAAGCCACAAAACCCCAACCGACGATGCTCCGTGGATTCACTCGCGACGGCGTCGTTCACCTGCTTGGCGGCGCTACCCTGCCGGATGGCATCTTCGTAAAGATCGTTCCGGAGTAGGAGTTGCCAGTTCTCCGTTCTCAGTTTCGGCCGTTTCATTCTGACACCTGACAACCGAGAACTGACAACTTTCACGGCAAAGACCGCCAAAAGGCCTCTTTGCATCTAATCTGGAACGATGCTGGAACGTTTCTCCGTCGGTAATTTGCTCAGACCTTCACTGACCGCTCTCGTTCTGGCGGCCGCGCTGCATACCCCACAGGGCCTTCACGCGCAAACTTCTCAGCCGAAGGCACAACAGGCGGTCGAGGCCGCCGTGCAGTCTGAGCTCTCCGCCTCCAATACCGACAAGAGCCTCTGGATCTATCGCAGCCACGATGTAACCCCCGGCAAAGACGTCACGTATCAGGCCGTCCAAACACGTCAGGGCGAGTTGCGCCGCGCCATTGAACGGTGGGGTCGCCCGCTAAGCCCCCAGGCCAACGAAGAGGAGATGAAACAGATCTCTGAGTTCGTCAACGACCCCTCCGCTCAGGCCAAACGACATAGAGAGGATGTACACGACGACGAGCAGGCCGCTGCCCTGCTGAAGATGCTCCCCGAAGCCTATATCTGGACGGTTGTGAGCGAGACCTCGGATACCCTGACGCTGGCCTACCATCCGAATCCGGCCTTCGATCCGCCCAATATGGAGGCTCATGTCATGGGTACGATGGCCGGGCAGATGGTCATCGCAAAGAACGGTAATCGCATCCGCACACTGCGTGGCGCGCTGACCGAGGACGTGAAGATCGCCTTTGGACTGATCGGAAGGATGAATCAAGGCGGAACCTTTGATATTGAACGCCGCGAGATTGCTCCAGGCCTTTGGCAGATCACCGAGACCCATGTCCACATCGGGGGCCACGCGCTGTTCAAAACGATTGGCCAGCAGGAGGATGAGGTCAAAACCGGCTGGAAGCCTTCGCCTGTCCACAACCTGCAAGAGGCTGAAGATTTACTGCGCAAATCCAATTGAAAGGGGATAAACCAGTCCCGGGTAATTTCCGGTGCAGATTTCGCATCTCCCCCCGCCACATGGCACTCTAATGACAGTGACTCTGCAACGACAACGTTTCTCTTCGAGCGCAGCCCTGGCACTAGCCGCAGTGCTGGCGACGGGCCATGTGCTACTGGCCCAGCAGACTTCGAACGCCAACCTGCCTTCGGCTCCCAGCGCTGTTCTGGCGCAACAAGAGGTTGCGGAGGGCCGTGCGGCGGGTTCAGGCATAGTCTTTACCGCCCCCGGCAAAACCTCGGGGCCTGGCGGCATCACCGTTGAACTCCCTCAGAGCGGCCCACTGCCGCTCTCGCTGGATGACGCTATCTCATTTGGGCTGCAACGCAACCTGCGCATCAAATACGACCGCGCAAACCAACGTACCGTGCGCGGCGATGAGTACAGCGTGGTCAACGCACTCCTGCCCTCGCTGAGCGTTACGGGCCAGGCCAGCGCACAGGAGATCAACCTCGCCGCCCTGGGTTTCAAGTCTTCGCTCATAAGCGAATTTGGCTTTAATCCCAGTCAGTTCCCGACCATCATTAAAGTCACGGCTATCGGTGGGCAGATCAACGCCGACCAGCGCTTGTTCGACCTCTCGGCCTATGAGCTCTATCGCGGTGCTAAACGCGAAGCCGCCGTAGTGGACCTGAATGCACTGAACGGCCGCGGCGAGCTTGTGCTGGCGGTCGGTACCGCTTATCTGAAGGTGCTCGCCGATCAGTCGACCCTGACGAACGCACAGGCCGAAGAGCGGTCCTCCAAAACACTCTTCGAACAGGCCACCGACAGGTTGAAAGCCGGAGTCGGAACCAATCTCGACGCACTGCGGGCACAGGTGGAGTATCAACAGCGTCAACAGTCCACCATCGCCGACGATGCGCAGCTGGCCAAGGACACGATCCAGCTCAACCGCATTATGGGCCTGCCTGCCGGACAGCAGCTTCAGCTCACGGACACGGCTCCGTTCGCGCAACTTGCCGATATGGACCTCAACGAGGCCAAGGCGACAGCGTATCAACATCGCAAAGACTTCCTGAGCCTGCAAGCCGAGGTTGATGTCTATGATCGCGAGCTTCGTGCGGTGAAGTATCAGCGTCTGCCGACCCTCGCCTTCAACGGTGACTACGGTGTTATAGGTGTGCCTGGCAGCCTGTATCACGGCGATTTTGCCGCCACCGGCAGCTTGAAGTTCCCGATCTTCCGCGAGGCCGCACAACGCGGACAGGAGCAACAGGTCAGCGCTCAGATTACGAACCTGCAGCAGCGTGTGACCGACTTGCGCGTCGCCATCGACTCGCAGATACGCTCGGCGATGCTGGATGTGAACGCTGCGAATGAGTTGGTGAAAGTGGCTCAAAGCAACGTTGCGCTCGCACAACAGGAGCTCTCCGACGTGCGTGACCGCTTTACTGCGGGCGTCGACACAAACCTTGCCGTAGTAGATGCGCAGGCCACCGTTACCAGTGCCGACTCACAGCTTGTGAGTGCGCTCTATCAGTACAACGTGGCCAAGCTGCAACTCGCGCGCAACACCGGCGTCGTCGAGACGCGCTATCGCACGTACCTGGGCAAGTAAGCTCCCTGGCGCAGGCTCCGCTCTTCTCGCGTAGCATCGAACTACGGCCCGCGAAATCGCCGGGCACGATGACTTTGTGTATGCGGACTTTCTTCCGGCGTAGATCGCACTCCTCCTCTCCTCTGAGCCTGTCGAAGGGGACGGGCCTGCTTCTTGCCTGTGGCTGCGTGGCCCTTATCTGCGCTTTGCCTGAGACTGCTTCCGCGCAGACCCTCGCACGCCCCGGCTGGGTTGGTTCCGGACTTACGCAGGAGACGTGGTGGCAGAACGCCATCTTCTACCGCGTCCAGCCCAAGAACTTTCAGGACTCCGACGGCGATGGTGTGGGCGATCTGCGCGGCATTGCGCAGCGGTTGGACTATCTGCAATCGCTCGGGGTCGATGCCATCGTGCTGGAGCCTCCGTTCGACGATGCGGGTTTTGACGATCTGTTGAGCGAGACCAGCAGGCGCCATGTGCGCCTCATCGTCGAGCTTTCTCCCGGCACAGCGCAGCGTGCGCTGGCAGAGGCGAGGTCCTGGCTGACGCGCGGCGCAGCTGGAGTCTACGCAAAGAGTTCGCTGGCTGCGGGCCAGCCCGGCACCGCCTCCGACCTCATGCAGGCCCTGCGCACGCTGACGAACAGCTTCCCCGGGGAGCGCATTCTCCTCACCGACAACGATCCGACCGCAGCCACCTCTCGTCGCGGGCAGCGCAATGAACTCGTCGACTTCAGTCTCGGCAAGGGATCTACGGCTCTCGAAACCTACCGCGGAGAACTGGATGCGGCGCAGGCTTCGACGGATGTTCCTTTTGTCCTGCAACTCGATGAGAAGACGGTACCGGATGTAGCGCTGGCAAAGATACTTGCGACCATGCTGCTCGCCTCTCATGGCGCTGTTTCTCTGGAGTACGGGCAGGAGATTGGCCTGGCGCGATCCACTGCAGCCTCGCCCACGATGCAGTGGACGCCGGCAAACATCACACCTCCAAAGCCACCGGAACCTGTAGCGGTGGCAGAGACACCCAAACCCACACCATCTCCTCAGAGTCAAGACGTGTATGGCGCCTTCGTGCCGTATGTTCCGCCGCCAAGGAAGCCCGCGCCGAAACCCATCGACAGGAATACAGGCGAACCGTACGTCGATCCGAACTCACTTATGGGTTTCACCTCCGGGACGCTTCCCGCAGCGGCCTCCGCTCCGGACCATGCCTCAGCCAACGTCGCCGTTGAGGACGAGAACCCCGATTCCCTGCTCAACTTCTATCGCAAGTTGATCCAACTACACCGCGGAAATCCGGCGCTGCGAACGGGGACGACCTCTGTTCTCTTTCACAACGCCGACAATGCCCTGGTGTGGGTGCGTCAGGCCCCTTCGGGCACGCGTACGACGGGGACGGTGATCGTCGCTTGTAACCTGTCGGCCAAGAGTACGACGTTGTCGCTGAAGAACGATCTGGAGCACGTACACCTGCGTCCGGGAGGTCTGCGTATGCTGTTGACCTCCGACAAGGCGAACCTGCGATTCCAGACCACCGATCAAGTCGTGCTCGCACCCTGGAGCGTCTTTATCGGAGAGCTGCACCCGTACAACTAACCGCCTATCGGATAGGCCGCATAGACGCGCTCGAAGACCGCGTCCCACGAGCAGCCCATCGCATACTGTCGCGCGGCCACACGGATCGACGCAAATCTCTCCGGGGACACAAGGATCTCTGCAATCGCCGCGGCGAGGCTCTCGTCGGTCGCCACACGCCCGGTCTCGCCGTCACGCACGATATGCGCAGGGCCGCCGTCTGGCGTAACGATTGCGGGTACACCGCTGGCCAATGCCTCCAGTACAACATTGCCGAAGGTGTCGGTGTGCGAGGGAAACACCAGCAGGTCCATGTTCGCGTAGGCCTCGGCCAGCGCGTCACCACGCAGCACACCGGCAAAGTTCGTCGAGCTCGGAAGCTCGCGGCGCAGCACAGCCTCCTCCGAGCCATGGCCGACGATGAGCCACTTCGCAGTGATGCCGCGAGCACGCAGTTCGGCGTCTACGCGCGGCAAGAGTGCGACGTTCTTTTCAACTGAGAGCCTTCCCACATAGCCGAGAACGATCTGCCCATCCTCACCACGCGTTCGCTTCGCCGGAGTGAAGAGGTCCGTCTCGACGCCGCGCTGCATGAGGTAGCAGGGTCGTCCGGTCTTGCGTTCGAGCAGCGCACAGAGCTCAGGGTTGGGGGCGTAGAGCACCTTGGCCAGGCGGTAGAAGCGCGAGGTCGCATCCAGTGTTGCCGCCTCGGTGGTGTGGTCTACGCTCTGGCCCAGGTCTCCCAGATGGCGGGTGAGCCAGCGCATGCGTCGCGCGGCGTACTCGTGGACGTTGGTGTGCCAGCTCGCCACCAGCGGTATGTGAAGCTTCCACGCGAAGTACGCACCGAAGATGCCGAGTTCGCTGGGCCCGGTGATGTGGATCACATCCGGACGAAAATCGCGTACAGTTTGCGAGATCAGATCCCGATAGCGGAAAAAGAGCGTGTCGAAGTGGAGGTCCTGTTCCAGGCTCACTGCCAGCCCACTGCGGCCGAGTTCCAGGGTTCGCAGTTCGCCTTCCTGCTCAAAGGCATTGGCGCGGCGGCCGGCGCGGACGCATAGAAACGGCAGTCCGTGCCTCTGTGCAAATGCGACGAAGTTACGGCTGGTGTGCGCAACACCGTTGACTTCATGAAAACTGTCCGGAAAGTACGCAACCCGCGGCGGCATCGCCCATCATGCTATCAGCCGCTGTTCAATGTGTAATCAACGGTGGAAAATGTACGAACGGTTCTCGCTGTGATTCACTTATCTCGAGCATGAATTCCACCGAGACAGTGCAGCCTGACGCTCTGGATACAACTTTGGGCGCGGCCCTGCGCGATATTGTGCTGCGGCCGCGCACGACGCTCTTCGCTGCCTGGAGTTGGAAGGCTGCGGCAATCAGCGCGGTGATCCGTGCGACCACGTTCTTCGCAACCAACCTGCGGGCGGGCTCTCACAAAGCCCTGCGCGCCATGTTGGTGGAGGCCGTCTTCGCCATCTTTGCCGCGGGGCTGCTGGGTGCCGTCTCGCAACGCCTGCGCCTGGCGAGGCCGGTTTGGGCGACGGCGTTGGTCGTCTGGCTGGGAATGCCTTTGCTGATGCTGCTGGCGCAGATGGGCGTCCACCACGCTGCGGGAACGCCGCACCTGGGGACGGGTCTCGTTGTGTCATTCTGCTTCGCGTCGATCTCTTCCTGCTTTAGCTGGTATGCCATGCGGCGAGGCGCGATGCTCGGCGGAGCGGAGAGCACTCCCCTGGCGCACGACCTGCGAAAGATGCCGCGCATTGTGCTGGACTTTGTGCTCGTGGCACCGAGAGCTTTGTTGCGGCTGCTAAGCAGGGATTAGGGATTAGGAAATGCATAGCTGTTTGCCGTCTCTTAACTTTAGGACTGCGTCTTTGCGATGTCGGGGCCTAGCAGCTCCTGGGCGTCGGGAGCTGGGGTTTGCGGGATCGGATCTTCGTTGCGGGGGCCGAAGGACTCGCTGTCGAGGTGGTTGGCGATGAGGCCGTCGCGCAGGATGCGGAATGCGTCTTCAGGCGTGTCCGCGAACTCGAAGAGTTCCATGTCCTTGAGGGCGATGGCGCCTTTATCGGCGAGGAGTTCCAGGTTAATCACATTCTTCCAGTAGCTCGATCCATAGATAACCACCGTGATCTTCTTAGCCAGTTTGTGGGTCTGGGCGAGTGTCAGCAGCTCGAACATCTCGTCCAGCGTTCCGAAGCCGCCGGGAAAGACAACCAGTGCCTTGGCCAGATAGGCGAACCAGTACTTGCGCATAAAGAAGTAGTGGAAGTTCAGGTTCAGCGCGGGTGTGATGTAGGGGTTCGGCATCTGCTCGAAGGGCAGCTTGATATTGAGACCGATGGTCTTGCCGCCGGCCTCCCAGGCGCCGCGGTTGGCCGCCTCCATGATGCCGGGGCCGCCGCCCGACGTGATGACGAAGCGGTGCCTGCGGCCCGGCAGCTTCGACGACCACTCGGTCATCATGCGGGCCAGGGTGCGGGCGTCTTCGTAATAATGCGCCATCTCGACGGCGGCTTCGGCACGGGTGCGTTTGAGGTCGGTGGTCTCTTCGTCCGACTCACCGGCACGGGCGGGCTGCTCAGCGTGGGGAGCGGGCTTGGTAGAGCCGGTGTTCTCCAGTAGTTCGAGCTGCTGATTGGCTTCGTCGAGGGCGCGGAACCGGGCTGAGCCGAAGAAGACGACGGTGTCCTGGATGCGTTCGCGGCGAAAGCGGGCCATCGGCTCTGAGTACTCGGCCATAATGCGCAGCATGCGGCCGTCGGGGGAGTTCAGGAACTCGTCGTTCTCATAGGCGAGAGGAGCGGATTCGAGGGGGTCGGGGTTCTCCGCGGAGAGCTTTGGATCGGGTGCGTTCGACATAAGACAGCTATTGTCTCGCGAGTGGGTGTGAATTCCTAGAAATGTGGATTTCTAGAAATCAGGCCCGGTAGTCGCGGTAGTGCAGAAGTTCGCTCACGCCGATCCACATATCGAGCAGGCCAACTCCGCTGACGACGCCGCGGACCCAGCCATGCTGCAGCAGGACGTCGAGCGCGGGGTGCGCCATCAGCCAGCCGTTTTGCTCCCAGTAGCGCGGCCACCACGGCAGCAACGACAGGATCCCGCCGATATAGAAACAGAAGATAACGAGCACAATGAGGCTCACCCGCTGTAGCCACACAGGGGCAGGGGCCGGATCTTCGTGCTTCTGGGCGGGTTGCACAGGCCGTGTCTCGGAAAAAAGGGGCTGCGTAGAAGGCATCGTCCTGCTTCCACGTTAGCAGGGCGGGGTGGGTGCTGTCTTGAGGGCTGTGCGCAATCCCATCCCTACCTTGTCATCTGAGGTGATTCAGTTGGGGTGATTCTGGGGCTGTTGCTTTTGCACTTCCCGTTTTGCCTTGAGGTCCTTTTTCATCTCCTGGGGAGTTTCGTCGGCGGTGCCGTGGAGGGCCAGGCCGAAGTTTACGTCGCCCTTGGTGCCGCTGATCGATACCGGCAGCTCCAGGCCAGCGCCGTTCTTCTGGAGAAAGGGGTCGACCCCCTTCAGCAGCCATGACTTCCAGCCTGTCACCATCTGCGAGGCGGTTGCCTGCGTGCGGACGTGACCCTTGAACTCAAACTGGTTGCCATCGGTGGAGTACACGCCGTTCAACAGTACCTGCACGCCGGGGAACTGGTAGTGCAGATCGCTGACGGAGATCACTCCCTGTGCGAGATTGAAGTGCGCCGTCATCTCCGACTGCACCTCTGCCTGGCGATCGCTGCCCGCTGTCCCGGCATCCTTCGGCCGGCCCTGGGCGCGCATGCTCATCGAATCAATCCGGTCCTGTACCTTCGGGTTCGTAAAGTCCACGCCGTGGATCGTGAACGTTCCAACCAGCTCCAGCTTCTGCGCCACGCGCACGTGCCCTGGCGGGATGTGCAGCTTCGCCTGCATCGTCAGAGCGCCGTGCATCAGCGGAGGGCTGGTCTTCACGCCGAGCAGCAGCATGTCTTCGATGCGTGCGTGAGGCATGTTTACATTGAGCGCGATGTCGTGACCCTGGCCATGGATCTTTACGACCGTGCCGCGCGCCGTGAAGTCCGAGTGCAACAGGTGAGCCTGCACCGGATCAAGTGTTGTGTCGCCCGTGGAACCGTCTACATAGGCGTGAAAGACCGTATGCAGCGGCACGGGATGGTTGCTGACATCCAGCGAAAAATCCGGCGTGTCGGTGGTTCCGTCGATCGTGATGTTGCCAAACTGGCCGTCGAAGTGGCCCGTCGACGAAAGCATTCCGCCAATGCCTTTGATGGTGCTCAGGTCCGCGTGGTTGAAGCTGTAGTCACCGTCGAGCGGAGTAGCACGCGGTTCCACGCTGTCCCAGGGCCCGAAGTGACCGCCTGCATGGATCTGCCCTACAGGTTTGGGGTTGACCAGCTCGGCGTCATAGGTCAACGGCTGGTTCGGGCCAACGTCGGTCAGGTCCAGCCTCTGGATATCGAACTCCAGTGGGTATTTTCCGGGCTTGCTCGTCTCGATGAAGAGCGTTACATCTTTGCAGTGAATCTTATCGACCTGCAGGGTCATCTTCGACTGCGGGTGGGGGTCGCCAGGGCTACTGTTGAGCAGCGGGCCGCGCTGGCTGGCGGGCGGGATGTGTAGCTCCATGCCCTCGACCTCCACATTCGCGATGTGCATCGGCTCGCGCAGCAGTTCCTTGAAGGTAGAGCGAAAGGCGAAGCTGTTCACCGAGAGCATGGGCTTCGTGCTCTCGTGGTCCGGTTGCGTGGGGCCGGCGATGTACAGGATGCGCAGACCTCTGCCGCGCACTTCAATCCCACGCACCAGGGAGATGTCCAGATGATCCAGTTGCACCGGAGAGTGGAAGCGCTCGGACAGCGATTCGACCACGCGGGCACGTACTAGGGGCTCCGCGTTGTGAACGATGTAGGCCGCGACGGCGACAAATGCCACGATAGCCAGGGCTACGAGGGAGAGCAGAATCTTCAGCCATCGCCTGCTGGGCCGGCGGGGTTGCTCCTGGGCGATGTCGTTCATGGGCAAACTCCTGACATCTCTTCGACGCTTGCGGCGGCAACATCGTTGCGCGGTATGGTATGCCTCACATCCCATGCACCTATTAGGTAGGTTGGGTATAATCTGCGTCACTTAGAGGAAATCAAATGAAAATCCAACTCGCCATTCAAGGCGGCGGCGCGAAGCTCATCAGCCTTCTTGCGGCCGCAAGCGCTGTTCAAGATTTGCAAGGGCCGCAACTCGAACTTACGCGCGTTGTCGGGACCTCTGCTGGGGCTATGGTCGGAATGCTTCTTGCTGCCGGCGTTGATCTCGAAGGTTTCCGGAAAAATTTGAAAAAGGGCATAGGACAGAAACTCTACAAGAGTTTGTCAAAGCCCGGCCCGACAGACTGGTTATGGACACTCACCAGAGGGTCTGGGTTGAGAAAGACTACGGTTCTGGCTGATGTGATCCAGCAAACTCTCACCGAGCAGAGCGAGAAGATTCAAAAACCACTGGGAACGCTCGAAGATATTCTCGATGCAACTGGTATCGAGATGAGGATTGTTGCGACTGATTTACGGTCCCCGAGGCCGCACGTCTATAAACCTCAGCCCAAGAAAAGCCGTCTTGGACCTCCAACTCAGATTGTCCCTGCGCTGCTGGACTCCGCCGGCATCCCTCTTTATTTCAAGACATGGCTGGATGGCCCTTTTGTGGATGGAGGCTTGGTGCAGAATTTCCCTTGGGAGGAACTGGTAGACAGCCAGTCGGCCTACCATGGAAAGATTTTGGGAATTTCTTTTTATACGAAGCTACAAGAGAGCGGCAAGAGGTCAGATGATACCGATGTCGCAGAGGGACTGGAAAAGGAAGAGAAGAAGGAAGAGAAGAAAGATCCCCTGAAGACCCGTGGAGGTTATTTTCTGGCGTTGCTGAATACCGCCCTCGACGCGACTACCGAAAGTGCGAGAACGAGGCTGGGATCGGACCGGGTGTTTTCTCTTAATCCTGCTTACGACACGTTCGACTTCCAGAGAGGACTGGGCGACCACGCGCTTGGCGATCACTTCGATCTGGAGAAGGAGAGGGCGCTGAAATGGTTCAGGAACCGGCTCGGCAATTCCGGAATTACGATCGAGACCGATCCATGGTCGAGCGCAAGCCTGCCGATGATGGAAAAGCTGGGGCAGATGTATGAGTGGCAACATCAAAGCTCTTTGCTTCAATACCATTCAGCCACTCTGGAAATCAGCGGACATGGCTTGCAACTGCCAAACGAACCGGATGTCATTCATTATTCTTTCAGTTTCAGCACTTTGCAGGACAAGATTTATTGTCATACGATAGCGTTGAGCCAAGGGTCTCCCAATAACGGATCGTTTGTGAAGTCTGCGATCACACTTGCCGACCCCTGTGGACAGATCATAGAAACAGATTACCTGCCGATCTATGATCCCTGCACACCGGAAAAACGAGAAATTCTGCTATTCTTCTCGGCGGTTCTGCAACCAAATACGGGGCCATACACTCTTCGTATCAGTGACTTTGTTCAAGGTTTGACGTCCGATTTGATGAGGAAAAAAGAAGATGTTCTTTTGGTGAGGGTGCCGAGAACCAGCCATGCGATCAAAAAGATGGAGATCGTGATGCACCTTCCCCAAGAGTTCCATGCTGCCAAAATGCAGAACTGGGCAGACGTTAGCCCGAAGCAAGTGGTTGGTAGAGTGATGACTCAGTCCGAATTGGTTGGATTTCGTCCCCCTTTTCCTGGTTGGGTGACTCGAGGTTGGGTTGGAACCGACGTGCAGCCTTCCGAATCGTTCGGCCCGTCGATCTCTTTGTGATACACTGCGGTTGAGGTTAAGGCCATGAAGATCAACATTCGAATCTGACTTACGGCAACTCCTCACATACTGAGGGCACAACGTCCAGGAAAAGCCCGCGAATTTGCGGGCTTTTTAGCGTATAAGCCACTCTTGGCGATGAAACGTCCTGAGTAAGCCATCTGCGCAGATGAGAAAATAGGAGACGATGCTCCAACTCTCTGGCGCCGGGAAACGCTACGGCCAAAAACTCCTCTTTGAAGACGTCAACTGGCTCATTACCCCCAATGAGCGCACCGGCCTGGTCGGTGGCAACGGCACGGGTAAATCCACGCTGCTTAAGATCCTCGCCGGCATGGAGTCGCTCGACTACGGCCAGCGTACCCACGTACGGGGGATGACACTCGGCTACCTGCCGCAGGATGGGCTGGCGCTCTCCGGCCGCTCGGTCTTTGAAGAATGTTTATCGGTCTTCGACGAGCTGCGCGATATGGAGAAGGAGTCCGAGGCGCTGACTCACGTTCTCTCCGATGCCGATCCCAAGTCGCGCGAGTATGCCGCGGCTGCCGATCGCTACTCCGAGATCGCCGACCATCTGCATGTTCACGACATCTACACGCTGGATGCGCAGGTCGGTGCGGTGCTCGGTGGGTTGGGCTTCAGCAAGGAAGACTGGGAGCGACGGACGGAAGAGTTCTCCGGCGGCTGGCAGATGCGTATCGCGCTGGCCAAGCTGCTGCTGCAGAAGCCCTCGCTGCTGCTGCTCGACGAGCCGACCAACCATCTCGACCTGGAGTCGCGCAACTGGCTCGAAGATTATCTGCACAACTACGAGAATGCGTTCATCCTCATCTCGCATGACCGCTACTTCCTCGACGTCACGGTGAACAAGACCGTCGAGGTCTGGAACAAGCGGATGCACGTGTACCACGGCAACTATGAGAAGTACCTGACGCTGAAGGAAGAGCGCCGCACGCAGATCATGGCCGCGTACAAGAATCAGCGCGACCGCATCGAGGCGCTTGAGGCCTTTATCAATCGCTTCCGCGCGCAGGCTACCAAGGCTAAGCAGGTGCAATCGCGCATCAAGGAACTGGAGAAGATCGAGCGCATCGAGGTACCGGAAGAAGAGGCGACGATCCACTTCAAGTTTCCGCAGCCTCCTGCCAGCGGACGCACCGTGATCGAGGTCACCAACCTGACCAAGCACTATGGCGAGAAGCGCGTGCTCGACGATGTGAGCTTTACCATCGAGCGCGGCGACCGTATTGCGCTGGTTGGAGCGAATGGCGCGGGTAAATCGACGATGATCCGCATGCTCTCCGCGCTCGAAGGACCTACCAGTGGGACGATCCGGCTGGGCCATAATGTGCTCGCCGATTATTTTGCGCAGGACCAGTACAAGGTGCTCGACGGTAATGCCGAGATGCTCGATGACATTACGGGTTCGAATCCGAAGGTCGATGTGGTGACGCTGCGCTCACTGCTAGGGTGCTTCATGTTTACCGGCGACGATGTCTTCAAGAAGCTCGGTGTGCTCTCGGGTGGAGAGCGCAATCGCTATGCGATGGCGAAGATGCTGGTCTCGCCCGCGAACTTTCTGCTGCTCGACGAGCCGACGAACCATCTCGACCTACGTGCGAAGGATGTGTTGCTGGATGCTATCCGCGAGTTCAGTGGCACGGTGATCTTCGTCTCGCACGATCGCTACTTTATCGATGGGCTGGCTACGCGGGTCTTTGAAGTCGAAGACCGGCGCGTGCATATCTATCCCGGCAACTATGAGGATTATCTCTTCCGCAAGGGTGGCGGCATCCCCACGAACACAGCGGAAGCGAAGGCCAAGCTTACGACCGATACCGCTACGAACTCGCACATCGACGCGGCTACCGGGATGTTCAAGCCCGTGAAGCAGACGGGCATCACGGCGACGGAAGCGGGTGTCAGCACGCATGAGATTGAAGGCTCTCTGGCGCCAGTGACAGAGACGCCGAAGACCAGCGTGAAGAGGTTGAATCCGATTAAGTTGAAGCAGCTGGAAGATCGCGTCTCCGCGATCGAGGATGAGTTGCCGCAACTCGAGGAGCGTATCCAGACTGCGGAGCAGCAGCAAGCGGCGTTTACCACGGCAGAGGCGGCACGGGCGCTTGCGGCGGAGCTGGATGCTTTGCGGGAGCAGCATGCGGCGAGGACGGCTGAGTGGGAAGAGCTGGCGACGCAGTTGGAAGAGCAGACGACGGCGTAGTCAGGGCTTTGATGTAGAGCACGAACGTTGCAGGCAACGTGGAAATAGGCAGGAGCGGTCGGGCTTCGCCCGATACCCCACCCTGCCGCGCAAAAAACGCGCGTCGAGGATGGGGCACCCGGCTTTGTGGGAGCACGAGCGAAGAACGGGAGGAAGCAGGTTCCTCCCCTTCGGCTTCGCTCAGGGTCGGAATGACAACAAGAAAAACAAAAGCAAAAACCGTAGCTCAGAGCTTTGCCCTGGCACTGGGATAGGGCCGCGCCTTTGTGCTCTTTGCCCGAGCACCCCTGCACTTAGGTAGCATGGGAGCGGGCAGAGGAGATCGAATGCGGATTCTTGTTATCGGAGCTGGGGCGGTTGGTGGTTATTTTGGGGGACGGCTGGCTGCTGCCGGGCGTGATGTTACGTTTCTCGTTCGCGCCGGGCGCGCCGAACAGTTGCGCCGTACAGGGCTTCAGATCAAAAGTTCGCAATGCGATGCCGCAATACAGCCTAAGCTGCTGCTTGCTGCCGAGATTGGTGAGGCCTTCGACCTCATTCTTCTTAGTACAAAGGCCTACTCACTCGATGCGGCGATCGATGACTTCGCGCCTGCCGTCGGGCCGCAGACTGCGATCCTGCCTCTGCTCAATGGCATGCGACATGTGGATACCCTGGTCGCGCGTTTCGGCGAAGCTGCTGTGCTGGGCGGCACCACGCGCATCGTTGCCGACCTCGATTCCGAAGGGATCGTCCATCAGCTCGGCACGTGGCACGATTTCACCTGTGGAGAGCGCGATAAGAGCCTGTCGCCGCGCATTCAACGTATCAACACGACGCTGCGTGACTGCGGGTTTCCGACGACGCTTTCACCCGATATCCTCGCCGTCATGTGGAGTAAGTGGGTGTTGCTTTCGAGCATGGCTGCCATCACGTGCCTGCTGCGCGGGTCCGTGGGGCAGGTGGTCGCCGTACACGGCGGGCTGGAAACTGTGCATGCCCTCATCGCGGAATCTTCCGCTATCGCTACGGCCAACGGCTATCCGCAGACGCCGGAGTTTCTCGAGCAACACACCGCGCGTATGACCCAGCCTGGCTCAGCGCTTACGGCCTCGATGTTTCGCGACCTGCAGAAGGGCGCGCCGGTAGAGGTTGAACATATTCTGGGCGACTTTCTTGCGCGCGGCCAGGCGCATGGTGTGGAGACGCCGTTGTTGCGGGCGGCGTATGTGCAGCTGAGTATTTACTCGGCTTCGCTGGAGCAGAAGTAGGCAGGTGGGTTGTCAGTTCTCAGGTATCAGTTGTCAGGGAAAACATTAGGCTATGGCGAACTCGACGCAGAAGCATACCGACTACTCAGGAACACCGCTGCCGAAGAAGCTGGGCATTCTGACAGCGAATGCAGAGCCGCGTGAGGTTGTGCTGCTGGCTGCGCCGGAGGGGTTCCAGCAGACGCTGGGCGAGTTGCCCGCGTATGTGCGTTTGAGCACACGGCTCAGTGCGAAGACGGTCCTTGCGCTCTGCTTTGTGCGATCGCTCGCCGACCTCGAAGCTACGGTGGAGATACTGGCCACGCGGCTGCCGGAGGGGGCCTCCGCGTGGATCGTCCATCCCAAGGCTGCGCACAAGCCGGGCTTCAATCAGAACCACGTGCGCGATACGGCACTGGCACGTGGGCTGGTGGACTATAAGGTCTGCTCGGTGAATGAGGATTGGTCGGGGTTGAAGTTTGCGCGGCGGAAGACGTAGCCCCACATTTCGAGCAGAGGACGGGTTTCACGCCTACGTTCGTGTAGACCCGAAACTCGGCCGGCTCCGGTGCGTCCGGTTCGGCGATGCGGAGCATTCGGCAGGCGTGCTGGATGTACTTCAAGCGGGTTTCGAAGTCGACCAGAAGTTTTGTGGTCTCCGGTTTGCCCCAGCCGCCGGATAGTATCTGCGGTCTGGTGGCATCGAGGCCTTCTCGTATCTTCTGCGCCAGAAGCTCCAGCGATACTTCGGAGCTCGCCAGGACCCGGTAGAGAAGTTCCTGGGTGATTGGTCCTTCGATACTGCGGGAGGCGCTCACCGCCTGATTGCGGGTAAATCCGGCATCCAGCGCGGACTGCTTCTTCGTCTTGCCGTCCATCACGCCTTCTACGTAGCGCTCATAACGGCTCTTGCGGGGCTGTTCGGAAGAGGCACGAGCGATGGCGCGGCGCATCAGCTCCTCCGTGACGGGGCCTTCGATAAAGCGCGCGGGCTGGTAGGCCTGCGACTTTGAGAAGCCGGCGTCGAGAGCAGCCTGCCGCTTGGTCTTGCCGTTCATCAGGCCTTCCACGTAGAGCTCGTGGCAGCTTTTGCGGGGTGCGTCGGGATGCGTACTCATGCGGCATCCTCCGCGCGTTCGCGCAGCCATTGCGCTTGCCACTCGCCGAGCTGGCGCAGGATCTTTTGCGATTCTGCGCGCTCAGAGTCGGCGCGCTTCTTGGCGTGCAGGAGCTCGCGGATCTCCAAAGGATCGGGGAAGACGCGCGAACTGCGGATGGCCTTCGATAAGGCCTCTTGAAACGCCGATAGACCGAACTGCTGAGCCAGCTCCTTCCACTCCGTGAGGTACATCTCGGGCGTTCCAGGCGGAAGCGGCTGGTTGGGGTAGCGGGCCTGTACCTGAGCCATCAGGCTGGCTAAGGCCCGGCTCATGAGGGGAGGTTCGGTGTTGCCGATAGGAACGAGGGCTCGATGTTGCCAGTGTTTTGCCATATAGCTTCTCCTTCCCGCCAATTTACAATAAGTATGCTTGTTCGATTAATAAAATATGCTTTTCTAGAGATGATCATTTCTAGAAATCGAGAAGTAAGCTTTCACAGCTAACCGGCGTACAGGCTCCAACCAAGGAACAAGCAACGGCAAAAGCCTTGACGCAGAGGGCGCGGAGGAAAGACGCAAAGGTCGCGACGGCTTTTGTGGCACACCCTTGCATTTTCCCCGTAACGCATATATTGTTGTGTTGTCGCAACAATATATGCGTTATGGAAAACAATCTATATAACCGCATCGCTGTCCTGCGAGTCGAGCGTGACCTCTCACGTCAGGAGCTGGCCGATGCTCTGGGCATCAACTACCAGACCGTCGGCTTCCTGGAGCGGGGAGACTATAGCCCTTCGCTCATGCTCGCCATGGATGTGAGTGAGTACTTCGGTCTTCCTATCGAAGCCATCTTTTCACGTACCCCGTTTCGGCCCCTGAGCGAGACCGTCTATGGCGACAGCGGCGGCCAAGCGCAGACGGGGCAAAGCACACCCCCTAAAAGGAGCACCCGATGACAGCCGTCAACTTCAAGCTCTTCGGCATTCCGATGCAGCACCGCAGTGCCCGCCGGAAACTCGTCGTCCTCACCTATCTGGGTTTGGTGATCGTCTGTGGCTTCACGTTGTGGGCCGCGCATAGCCAGCCGTCGGTTTATTACTGGGTGCTCTATGCGGCGTTCGTCGTAGCGTCCTTTGTCTTCGGCGGATATGGACGATATGGCTTGGTCAAACCCTTCGCCAACAAACCACCACGCCCCGAGCCGCCTATGGTCGACCTCGTTAAACTCCACCTGCAGCCCGAAGCTCTCTTCGCCGCAGATACCTCTACCTGGAAGAACGACGAACGCGAACTCAGCCGCCGCGACCTGGCGCACTACCGGGCCTATCAGCCGCTCACGCTTGTTCCAATGGTTCTGCTTTTGCTCTCCAGCTGGGCGCTGCGTCCGCCACACTGGGCGTCAGCAGCCATTCTTCTTCAGTTGATCTTCGCAGTCAGCATGTTCGGCACGGTGCTTGTGGTTACGCTGCCCTCCGCCATCATCCTCTGGACCGAGCCGGATATGGAAACGCCGTAGCTGCCTCCTCGCAAGCAGAAAGGATTGCCTCCGATGATTGAGCAAAGCAAATTCTTAGGGATGCCGATTCGCACTCGCAGCCAGCGACGCATGCTTGTCGTCTGCTTCTATCTCTTTGTGCTGGCCTTCGCCGCAGTCCCTCTGTATCGCTCGGACTGGTTCCCTATGGGCATGGTGGTGCAGACATTGCTTCTCGGGGGATTGCTAGGCGGCATCAAAGAAGGCGGCCCGGTCAAGCCGTTTTCGAAGTCGATTATTCCTCTCGACCACAGCGAGCCTGGATGGGAATCGGTTGTCCCTAACAACCGTCCGCCCAAAGTGAGTTTGCCGCCGCTCGATGAGCGTGAGCGTGTCGAGCGTGACCATGCGCACTACGAAGCCTATCGCATTCTGCGCTGGGGGCTGGGAGGGGCCGCACTGCTCTACTGGCTGCTACTGAACTGGGCACTTACCAAAGCATGGCTCTACGTAAACTCTCCGATACTGCTGTGGCTGCTGGTGGTATTCGTGCTTTCGTTGCCGCAGGCGGTGGTGCTCTGGACCGAGTTGGATTTGGAAACGCCGTAGCTGGGGCCAGAGTCGGGGGCCAGGCCCAGATGAAGAACAAACAACGACAAAAGCCCTGACGCAGAGGGCGCGGAGGAAAGACGCAAAGGTCGCGACGGCTTCTGGGGTGGGGCCTGGGTTCTCTTTACGTGTGGGGAACAGGGGTGAGGAGTTTGGGGTAGCCCTTTGCAGCTTCGCCCTAGCTGTAGTGGGAGAAAAGGTTCGAGCTGTATCGGCAACGTAGAAACTTTCGGGGTCCTTCGACTGCGTAGCTCGCAAAATACGCGAGCTACTTCGCTCAGGATGACGAATTTGTGGGGATTCATGAATATGACGGATTGTGGGGTTCGCAGATGACGAGTTAGTGGGGGATCATGAATCGCGAACACCTTGGGGCGTTGCATGCGGTCGGCATTGCATAATCAACTAATGCCCTCGTTGTGGACCCCTACTGACTGGCCTGCGCGTCTTGCCGAACTGGAAGCGCGATCGGGCGATGAAAAACAAGTGCCTTTGCGGCGCGATATACGCTCGCTGGGCACGCTGCTCGGCCAGGTGCTGCGTGAGCAGGCCGGCGATGCCCTGTTCGATACCGTCGAAGCGCTACGGCGGACCGCCATTGCCCGCCGTGAGGCCGAGGCTGCAGGGGATGAGGCCGAGGGGCTCAAACATCTCGATCAGGCTCAGGCGTTGACGCACCTGGCCGCTGCCGACACGGCGACGGCGTATCGGCTGGCGCGGGCGTTCGCATCCTACTTCGAGCTCATCAATCTGGCGGAGACCAACCACCGCAAGCGGCGGCGGCGGTCGTCGCTGCTGGATGCCGCGGCGACACCGCAGCGCGGCAGTCTGCGGGGGACGCTGCGGCGGCTGCGTAACGCCGGGTTCGACCGGGCTACGGTGCTGCAACTGTTGGGAGAGGTCTGCATCACGCCGATCTTTACCGCGCACCCCACCGAGGTGGCACGGCGCAGTGTGATGTTCAAGCGGCGCCGCATCTCCGACCTGCTGGAGCGGCTGGATGGCATTCCGCTGCCGCTTACCGAGCTTGACGAGCTGGAGAGTGAGTTGCTCGCGGAGATCACCGCGCTGTGGCAGACCGACGATGTGCGCAGCGCGCGGCCTACGGTGCGCGACGAGGTGCGTATGGCGCTCGACTACTACGACGCCTCCATCTTCAGCACGATTCCTGTGCTCTATAACGAGATCGTCAACGCCTTTGCGGCTGAGTTCCCTTCTGAGGAGGATCAGCCTTCCATTACGAAGCTGCCGCTGGTGGTGCGCTTCGGCTCGTGGATCGGTGGCGACCGCGATGGCAACCCCTTCGTTACCGCGCAGACGACTCATGAGTCTCTGGCGATGTCGAAGCAGTTGCTGCTCGACCGCTATCTTGCGCAGTTGCAGTACATCTTCGAGCAGCTGGCCTCGTCGACGCAGCAGGCACCAATTTCAGAGGCCCTGCGGGCGCGGCTCGAGGAGTACCTGCAGGAGCTGCGCGCGGCCGGTCACACGCTGGTGGAGGACCACTTCCCGTTTGAGGCGGTACGGCTGACGATCGCCTGCATTACGCTGCGGCTGGGCGGTGCGCCGCACTCGACGATGCATCGCAATCTGGGGCTCTCGGCGCATGCGCGGCTGCATCACTATCGCAGTGCGGCGGAGCTGCTCGATGACCTCTCGCTGCTGCGTGAGTCGCTTGCGGCCAATAGCGGACTGCGGTTGGCGCAGCTCTTCGTTGATCCGCTGCTGCTGGAGGTGCGCACCTTTGGATTGCACCTGCAGACGCTGGATATTCGCCAGCATGCGCGGGTGCATGAGGCTGCCGTCGATGAGTTGAGCGCGTGGCAGAGCTCTGATTCGCTGCGACTGCCCTCGCCGCTTTCGCCGCAGACGGCGGAGGTGCTCGCCACTTTTCGCGGCGTTGCAGAGGTGAAGCAGCAGGCGCCGCAGGCGATTGCGCAGTATGTGATCTCGGGTGCGAGTTCGGCGCAGGATGTGCTGCGGGTGTTGTGGCTCGCGCGGCTGGGCAATGTCCATGTAGAAGGCGGCGAGACGGAACGCGAGCATGATCCTGGCCTGCAGCCGGTGCCGCTGTTCGAGTCCATCGAAGACCTGCGCAATGCCCCTGCGGTGTGCCGCGAGCTGTGGACAAGTGCCGCGTTCAAGCCGCTGCTGGCGGCGTGGAAGGGACGCCAGGAGGTGATGCTGGGCTACTCGGACTCCAATAAAGACGGCGGCATGATTGCCAGCACGTGGGAGATCTGGAAGGCGCATCGTGCGCTGCATGAGGTGGCACGCGAGTGTGGGGTGACGCTGCGGCTCTTCCATGGGCGCGGCGGGACGGTGGGGCGCGGGGGCGGGCCGACGCATCGCTCAATCTACGCGCAGCCGCTAGACAGCTTCAGCGGCGAGTTGCGCATTACCGAGCAGGGTGAGGTGCTGAACTGGAAGTACTCGGATGTGGTGCTGGCCGAACGCAATCTGGAGTTGATGATTGCGGCGTCGCTGGATGCGATTGCACGGCCGGATCTCAAGGTCGCGAAGACGCAGGGGGCGCATCTTACAGGGGCTATTCTGCCGGAGTGGGAGGCGGCGCTCGACGAGTTGAGTGCTAGCTCGTTCGCGTTTTATAAGAAGCACATCATCGATAACCCTGAGGTCTTTACCTACTTCGAGCAGGCTACGCCGGTGGCCGAGCTGGAGCATGCGCGCATCGGGTCGAGGCCTGCCAAACGTGCCGATGGCAGCGCTACGAAGCAACGCAGCATGGCAGACCTGCGCGCGATTCCGTGGGTGTTTGGGTGGATGCAGTCGAGGCATGTCGTGCCAGCGTACTTCGGTGTTGGCTATGCGCTGGAGGCGTTTGTCGGCGAGAACCCGAAGGGGCTGGATCTGCTGCGCGAGATGACATGCAGCTTTCCGCTGTTTCTGGATATGATTCGCAACGTCGAGATGGCTTTGGCCAAGGCGGACTTTGGGATTGCCCGGCTGTATGCTTCGCTGGTCGAGGACGAGGCGTTGCGTGACCGGGTGTTTGCGACGCTCGAAGAGGAGTTCGACCGCACGCGCCGTATGGTGCTCGCCGTTACCAAACAGACGGAGCTGCTGGAGAGCAATTCCGTTCTGAGCAACTCGATTCGGCTGCGTAATCCTTATGTCGATCCGATGAGTCTGTTGCAGGTCGAGCTGTTGCGGCGGAAGCGTGCCGGGGAGGATAGCGAGGAACTCGATCGCGCGATTACGGCGACGATCAATGGCATCAGCGCGGGGTTGAGGAATACGGGCTGATGTGAGGCAGACAACCGCAAAATCTTTAACGCAGAGGGCGCGGAGGTTTTGACGCAAAGCGCGAGACAACTATTTGTGGCGCGCTTTGCGTCTGCGGAGGTTTCGCGGAGGTCGCGACGGAATTCGTGGCAACCTCCAGATAAAAAAGCGATACACTGCGCGCATGGCTCGTTTGTTTGCACTTGTCACGCTCCTCGCCGCTTCGATTACTGCCTTCGCACAACAGCCGTCTACCCATCAGGTGAATCCGGACGGCTCCATCACCTTTCGCTATGAGGATCGCTCGGCAACGACGGTGGCTGTAAGGACCGATGCCTTTGCGCAGCCGCTGCCGCTGGCGCGCAGTGGAGATGGGCTCTGGTCCGTGACTACGCCGGTCCTTGAGCCTGAGATCTATAGCTATGTCTTCGTTGTCGATGGCACGACCAAGCTTGACCCCACCAACAACGACACGCGCCCCAACTATGTCTCCCTGAGTAACAACGTCACTGTGCCCGGCAAGCCGCCGGCGCCGTGGGAGCTGACCGCGATTCCGCATGGCCGGGTCGACCACCACTTCTACACGACGCATGTCGTAAAAAATCTGCCCGAGAGCCAGAGCGCTTACGTGGTCTACACGCCGCCGGGTTATGACCCGAAGCGCAAGGGTGGCTACCCGGTGCTGTATCTGCTGCATGGCTGGAGCGACCCGGAGACCGGGTGGACGGAGGTGGGCCATGCGGACTTTATCCTCGACTCGCTGATCGACTCCGGCAAGGCGGTGCCGATGGTCGTCGTGATGCCGCTGGGCTATGGCAACCTCGACTTTGTGACCCATGGCGGCGATGTCTGGAATGACCCCACGAAGGTGGACGAAAACGTCGCACTGTACTCGCAGGCGCTGGAGACCGAGGTGATGCCCGCCGTCGAGCATGAGTACAACCTTGCGAAGGATCGCAGGAGCCATGCGATTGCAGGGCTCTCGATGGGTGGGCTGGAGAGCCTCAGGATTGGACTGAATCACACGGACCAGTTTGCGTATGTCGTCGGACTGAGTTCTGCGCTCGAAGGGCGGCACTTCGACGAGCATGTTCCGGGGCTCGACGCTAAAAAAGCCAATCTGAGCCTGCTCTGGGTGGCCTGCGGTACGAGTGACAGGCTCATCACGCCGAACCGCGAGTTCGTGAGCTGGGCGAAGGGTAAGGGGTTCGAGGTGACGGCTGTCGAGACGGCAGGGGCTCATTCGTGGCTTACGTGGCGGGATAACCTTATTCACTTTGCGCCGCTGTTGTTTCGGTCGAAGTAGTGTCGACGGGTCAAAACTGTTTCCTATTTCCTGTTTGCTCGCTCTTCTACGTTCCCGGCTGCACATATGGTACCTGGCCCAGGTATAGGCGCTCGCGGCTGCGTGGGTCGTCTTCGAGGCGAGAGGGCTGATCGAAGATCATCGTGGCGCGTTTGCTGAGGTCGAAGGCGGGCCACTGTGGAGCATGCGGGTTGTTGGGATTGCCAGTGCGGGCGAAGGCGATGTAGGTCTCGCTGACGATCTCGGCCATCTGCTGTGCTTGTGCTTTGTCGGCGTCTGAGCTGCCCACCATGCCGGGTGATACCGCTACGTTGTCGAAGGCCAAGGGGATGTCCAGCGTGTGCGGCGCGCCGAAGCGGCCATCTTCTACGGGCGACTTCCAGTTCAGTTGATAGACCCAGGTGTGCGGCTGCGCGGTGGGGTCAGCTGCGCGGCGGTCGGCTTCGATAACCTGGCCGCGCCAGGAGCGGGAGTCCGTCGTGACCGCAAAGAACACGTCGCTCGCTGAGTACTCCGGATGCCACTCACGATACTTCGCGATCGCCTCCGGCACCAGCAGGGAGACCTTGTCGCTCTTGAGATAGGGTGCATTCTTGTCCAGCGCTGCCGGTAAGGTCTCCCATGTCAGGGAGAACAGTGCGGGCTGGCTGCTGCCGATCAGTACGCGTGTCTCGTCGTGGGTGTTGCCCAGGATCATCGGGATGTCGGCGGAGATCTTCGGATCGGTTGGCGAGAAGGGATCGGCGGGAAGCGAGCGGCCATCGGTCACCGGGCCGTAGTAGCCGCCGGAGTGTGCGGCGGCCTGTAGTGTTGCGGTGGGCAATGTGCGGAGCACCTTGGCTGTGGCGTCGGGGGTTGCGGTGTCCAGCCCCAGCACCTGGAGCAGGGCTTTGGCGCGCTCCGTTGCGTGCTCCGGCTGTGCGCCGGTTACCTGCTGGCCGCTCATCGAGATCACGCGGTGGAAGAAGCCGTGCGCGGGGGGCTGGGCCATCAGCGTCGCGCACTTGGCTCCGCCGCCTGACTGGCCGAAGATCATCACGCGGGAGGGATCGCCGCCGAACTCTGCGATGTTGTCGCGCACCCACTGCAGTGCGAGTACCAGATCGAGCTGGCCGGCGTTGCCTGAGTCGTCAAAGCCCTGCCCCGGCAGGAGCTGCGCGAGATACAGGTAGCCGAAGAGATTCAAGCGGTGATTCACGGTGACGACGGCGACATCGCCGCGCTTCGCCAGCCGTGTGCCGTCGTAGAGTGCGGCGTTCGCTGTGCCGTTCGAGTACGCTCCGCCGTGGATGTAGAACATCACCGGCCGCCTTTTGCCGTCATGCAGACCTGGCGTCCAGACATTCAGGTGCAGGCAATCTTCGCTCTCGGGGCCTTCGTCGGGCGGCAGGTGATAGCCGGACTGGGGGGCGGCGGTGGTGGCTTCGTGGCGGGGTCTGGCGCCGGGGATCTGCGGCGCGCGTGGGCCCCAGTCGAAGGCGTCGCGAATCTCTTTCCAGGGTGCCGGGGGTTTGGGAGCAGCGAAGCGGGTCTGGGCTGTGTCCAGGCCGTAGGCGATGCCCTTGAAGCAGAGGATGCCGGCACCGGCATCGCGTCCGCGGACTTTGCCAGCGGTTGTCGTTGCCACCAGGTCGGACTTCGAAGCCAGGGCGCTGCGATCCAGTAACCCCGCTGCGCCAACCATCGCACCGCCGATTAGTACCTCACGCCTGTTCATCTTGAGAGTCTCCGCACTGACAACTTAGAACTTTGGACTGACAACTTGCAAACCTTGGCGGAAGAACAGGCAACAGCAACGGCTTTGACGCAACGGGCGCAAAGGAAAAGCGCCAAGTTGCGCCACGGTTGTCGTGGCGCAACTTGGCGAACTTTGCGTCAGGGTTTTAGGGGGTGCATGTTAGCTCGGGACAGGTATAACCTTGACTGCTTTGTTGTCCACGAAGTCGATCTTGATCGGGTGGCCGTTGTTGTCGTAGGTCACAGAGCGGTTGCCGGTGCTGTCTGAGCTCGGATTAATGACCTGGCCGAGGGACATCATGGCCTGGTTTTCGCTCATGCCCACTACTGCCTCATGCTTGTCGATGTGCGCCCACATCTCCGGGCCCCAGTGTTTGTAGAGCACGTGCGGATCGTCGTAGAAGAAGATCTCGTCGGTGAGAAACGTATACGCATCGTTGTCGTAGTTTCCGATCGGCACAGCGTACAGCGCATTCGGGTCGCTCGATTTGGGCATTGTGAAGGCCAGCAGCACGTGGCGTTCGCCGGCCGCGATGCGCGACACCGCGCGACCTTTGGGGGGCACCTGCTCGAAGACATCCTTGACGACCAGCGGCTCCGCGCCGGCCAGCGTGGCTACCGGATGTGCGTAGTCGGCGTGATGGCTGGCGTAGTGGTAGTAGTCCATCTGCCCGCCGGCGCTCACCCAGATCGTCTTGCCGATGAGGTCGCGCTCGTCCTTCAGTGAATCCGGATGCTGCTTGCGCAGAAAGACCGTATCGTCGTCGGAGAGCTTCGGCTTCGCAGAAGTCTCCGTTGCCGCCGGCAGCTCTTCGTGGTTCGCCTTGTAGATGAGGCCTACACGTAGGCCGATCGCGATGACGAACGCTGCCGATACAGCCAGTGCAATCTTTTTGCCATTTTCCATGCGTCTTCTCCGTTACCAAGAGATTAGAGGTTAACAAACCTGCGTTAGTTGGATGTGTGTAGCAGAACAGGCAACGGCCTTGACGCAACGGGCGCGAAGAAAAAGCGCCACGGTACGCGACGGCTTACGTGGCTAGATCTGATTGTTGGGATCGAGGGAAGCATTGCCGTTTCTCTAACCTACTGGTTCCATCTCACTGAATTGTTTCTCGACTGCGATCAGGCTCTCGGACGTCAGCGTGTCGGCGTGGCGCAGCGCGGGGAAGAAGATCGACCAGGCACCGGTGACCATCATGCTGGCGACGCCGCCGACCACGACGGCTCGCACTGCGCCCCACCAATGCGCCGTAAGGCCGCTCTCGTACTCGCCGAACTCGTTGGATGCGCCGAGGAACAGCCAGTTCACGCTGGACACGCGACCGCGCATCTCCGGCGGCGTGGCGAGCTGCAGGACGCTCGACCGCACTACGACAGAGATCATGTCGGAGGCTCCGATGATCAGCAGGGCCGCGCAGCTCAACCACAGGTTGCGGCTCAGACCGAAGAGCACTGTGGCCGCGCCGAAGATTCCCACGCACACCAGCATGGTCCTGCCCGCGCGCCGCTTGATTGGGAACGCCAGCAGCCCTAGCGAGACGGTCAGCGCACCGAGACTCGGCATGGCACGCAGCAGACCGAGACCATGCGGCCCCTCGTGCAGAATGTCCGACGCAAAGATGGGCATCAGCGAGACCGCGCCGCCGAGCAGCACGGCAAACAGATCGAGTGAGATCGATCCCAGCAGCAGGCGCGTCTGCGCAACATAGTGCAGGCCCGCCAGCATCGTCTTGATGGTGAAGTTTTTCTTCTCGCCGGGACCGCGCGGATGCACCAGGCTTACCATCACAAGAAATATGGCAAACGCGATGAGCGTGAAGCAGTAGACCAGAGGCGCGCCATTGAACTGCGCGAACCGCCCCCCAAAGAGACTTTCGAGCGCTACCGTAAAGAGCAGACCGCCCATCATGGGTCCGATCGCGTTGGAGACCTGGAAGATGCTCGCGCCCCAGGTGACGGCGTTGACGAAGTGTTCCCTCGGGACGAGTGTCGGCACCAGCGAACTCGCCGCCGGGCCGGCGAAGCATCGCCCTGTGCCGATGAGGAAGAGAATTCCGTACACCACCCAGATGCTGCCGATACCATGCAGCGTCAGCCACAGCAGCAGCGCGGTTGCGAGCAGTTGCAAGGTGTAACAGGTCAGGATGATGTTGCGACGGTCATAACGATCCGCCACATGCCCAGCGGGCAGCACGAAGAACAGACCCGGAAGAAAGAGGGCGAGCCCGGTATAGCCCAGGGCCAGCGCCGAATGCGTGAGCTGATACACCTGCCAGGCCACGCCGACCGACTGCGCCTCCGCACCCATCGTACCGAGAGCCCGGGCTGCTGAATAAAACCGGAAATCCCGCGACTGCCACGCTACCGTCGCGCTTAAAGATCGTTGCTCCGCGTCCGCCATGTACTTCTATGCTGACACATTGGGAAGAACTGGCAAAAACAAAGGCCTTGACGCAACGGGCGCAGCGGTTCGCAAAGGAGCGCGACGGCATTTGTGTTTGAGAAAAGGCTTGCCTCCCATCAACTCGTTATCATGGACTTCTCATGCAAGCACCTGATCAACCCCTTCTCGGCACACTCCTCACAGAAGCCCGCAATCCGGCTACCGAACATCTCGACGAGCTGTCGACGCTGGCCATGCTCGAAGTCATCAACGACGAAGACGCGAAGGTCGCCGCTGCGGTTCGTGCGGAGCTGCCGCATATCGCGCAGGCCATCGACGAGATCGCGGCGCGTTTTGGTCGCAGCGGACGGCTCTTCTACATCGGCGCGGGAACCAGCGGACGCCTTGGCGTACTGGATGCCAGCGAGTGCCCGCCGACGTTCTCCGTCTCCGCCGATCTCGTGCAGGGACTGATCGCGGGGGGCGATCGCGCGTTGCGGCTCTCCAGCGAACACTCCGAAGACTCTCCCGAAGAGGGCGCTCGCGATCTTGCCGCGACAGGGTTTGCGAAGGACGACACCTTAGTCGGCATCGCGGCCAGTGGACGTACGCCATATGTGCTTGGCGCGCTTGCGCATGCGAAGAAGCTGGGCGCACTGACCGTCGGACTCACCTGCGTACCGGGTTCGGCTATCTCACAGGCTGTCGCTATTGCTATTACCCCTGCGACCGGCCCGGAAGTGTTGACGGGGAGCACGCGGCTGAAGGCCGGCACAGCTACCAAGCTGGTTCTCAACATGCTTTCCACGGGCGTGATGGTAAGGACGGGCGCGACATACGGCAACCTGATGGTGAACGTGCGTCCTACCAACGCAAAGCTTGTCGACCGCGCGCATCGCATCATCGCTGCAGCAACCGGATGCGATATGGAGACCGCAGCGAGGCTTTTGGAAGAGGCTGGAGACAGCGTGAAGACAGCGATTGTGATGCAGAAGCGATCGTTGTCACGGGAAGCGGCGGAGACACGGTTGGCGGCGGCTCATGGGGTGTTGGCGAAGGCGCTTTAAGTATTTTTGGAGTAGCAGCGGCCTTTAGGCCGCTGAAGCAGGGTCCATCAGAAAGGGCTTCAGCCCCGGGCTTCCTGCTTATGCGAGCAAAAGGCCCAGGGCTAAAGCCCAGGATAAGTTTTGCCCCATTCCCGCGGCCTAAAGGCCGCTGCTACTCCGAAAAGCAACAGCAAAGGCAAAGACTCCATTTTTCTTCTTGGCGAGACAAGCGAAGAACGGGAGAGGAAGCAGGTTCCTCACTGCGCTCGGAATGACAACAAGAAAGGCAAATGCAGAAGCGGCTGCAGCTGCGCTTCACAAGTTCTTATATTTCTACCCAAACAGCGTTTGCCTGCGGGGCATCTCGATGCCCAGGTGTTCATAGGCGAGACGTGTGGCGACGCGGCCGCGTGGGGTGCGGTCGAGGAAGCCGATCTGGATCAGGAATGGCTCGTAGACCTCTTCCAGCGCATCCTGCTCTTCGGCCAAGGCGGCGGCCAATGTGTTGAGACCCACCGGGCCACCGTCGTACTTCTCGATGATCGTCCGCAATAGACGGCGATCGAGTTCATCGAAACCGTGCGCGTCCACTTCGAGCATCTTCAGTGCGGCCATGGCGGTCTCGCGATCGATTTTGCCCGAGGCCCTTACCTGCGCGTAGTCGCGAACCCGTCGCAACAGGCGGTTGGCGATGCGGGGTGTGCCCCGTGACCGCATCGCGATCTCTGCGGCACCATCGCGATCAATGGGCACATCCATCACCTCAGCCGAACGCTCGACCACGAACCGCAGCTCATCGTCGGTATAGAACTCCAGCCGCAATAGGATGCCGAAGCGCGAACGCAGCGGAGAGCTCAACAGGCCGGGCCGGGTTGTGGCCGCAATGAAGGTGAACGGCTTGATCTCCAGCGTATGGGTGCGCGCTGCCGGTCCCTGCCCGATGATGATGTCCATCTGGTAGTCCTCGAGCGCCGTGTAGAGTTTTTCTTCGAGCACCGGCTGCAGACGATGGACCTCGTCGAGGAAGAGCACCTGCTTCTCGCGGAGGTTGGTCAGAATAGCTGTGAGATCGCCCTGAATCTGTAACGCCGGGCCGCTGGTCTGCTGATACCCAACCCCCAGCTCGTTTGCGATGATGGTCGCGAGCGTTGTCTTGCCTAGCCCCGGAGGCCCGAAGAGCAGCACATGGTCGAGCGCCTCACCGCGCGACTTCGCCGCTTCGAGCGCAATCGCAAGCTGCTCCTTGGCTTTTTCCTGGCCAATAAACTCCGCCAGCAGCTGGGGCCGCAGTTTCAGCTCAAAGACCGAGTCATCCTCCACCGGCCCAGCCGATACCAGACGCTCCGCCTCGGCGCTTTTGCGACCAGTCTGGTTCTGGTCGAACTTTTTCTTGTTTGCGAAGTCCATCTGAGGCGAGGATACGGCGAAGATACGCGTGGAAGCAATCATGGCAGATGTCTTCGCCGTAAATCCGGGGTCTAGAGACAGGTCAGCCAACCTCTTCACGGCTAACCGACTCCTTTAAAGTCAGGCCTTTGCGTGGAGTTCGATAGGCCATCTTAGAAACGAGGCAGGCTGCGAGGCGAATCTTTTTTGACGCTCTCCCCGTCTACCCTTTTCAGAGGTTTTACGAGACATAGTTTCAAAAGAAAACCTGCCGGCGCAACTATGCAGCTCCAGAGAGGGTTTGTCTCTGATTGTGGGTAACGCTTTGGTTCGATTAATATCCACGTTCGCCCGTCTGCCCCTAATTTGCCGATCATGTCTTCGGAGAGGATGTAGTGCATGAAGCGTTTTATCTCTATCTCGCTCGCGATCTTCACCTGTGTCTGCGTGCTTGTAGCCACAGAACGCCAGGCGAGGGCTTACGTCGATCCGGGAACAGGGTTCCTCGCTCTCCAATCGGGAGCCGCTGCGCTGGCTGCGGTGAGCTACTTCCTGCGCCGCCGCATCATGGCATTGTTTGGGAAAAAAGAGGTTTCAGGGGTATCTTTACCTGTACCGGCTAAGAAAGATGGTTCCCACAGCGCCGCATGACATCCGCGCCGCCCTGCCCAACCTTTCGTGATCCCTCCGGTTCCCTTCGCCTGGAAGGCGACCTCGCAATCCGCGAGATTCATCCCTTCGCGCGTGAAGAGGTGTTGGAGTTCGTGAACTCGCGTTTTTGCCGCCGACTGCAAAAACGCGGTGACCTGGTGGCAGCCACCATCGATGACTCACCCGACGGTCTGCTGCTCCTGCATCCCAGAGTTCCGGTCCCCACCTATCCGTGGGAGTGGACGCCCTCCATGTGGCTGGCGGCGGCCGAACTGACGCTCAATCTGTGCGAAGAGGCGTTGAGTGAAGGCTGGATTCTGAAGGATGCTACACCGCTGAACGTGCTCTTCATAGGGCCACGACCGGTGCTCGTGGATATCCTCTCGTTTGAGCGCTACAAACCCGGCTCCTCGATCTGGCTCGCTTACGGACAGTATGTTCGAACCTTTGAGCTGCCTCTGCTGATGAACCAGCTGCTGCACTGGCCGCTGGAACTCAGCTTCTTCAAACGAGACGGCTATGAGCCCAGTGACCTCTACCAGGCTATTGGCCGGATGCAACGCCTTTCGCCTGCGGCGTTCTGGCCCATTACGCTACCTGCGCTGCTGGAGAAACGCAATGGGGCCGCTGCGTCCACAGCGCCACCCGCTAAAGCGAAAGACCCTGGATTGGCGCTGCATGTGCTGAAGCGGATGTTGGCCTCTCTGCGCAAGCGTACTCGCCGGGCTTTGCCGAAGAACGCTGGATCGGAGTGGGCGGACTACACAGGCACACTGACGCACTACACGCCGGAACAAAGCGCGCAGAAGCTCGAATGGATGCAGCAGGTGCTGAACGAACTGCACCCGGAGCGCGTGCTGGACATCGGAGCCAATACAGGCGAATTCAGCGCCCTTGCGGCAGGCATGGGCGCACAGGTCGTATCGCTCGAGCGCGATGCCGCTACGGCAGAGCGCCTCTTCTGTATGAGCCGGGCAAAGAATCTTTCTATCCAGACAGTTCACGCGGATGCGGCACGCCCTACGGCCGCAGCAGGCTGGGACAACAACGAGACGAGCGCTCTTCTGCCTCGGCTCGAAGGCCGATTCGACCTGGTGCTGATGCTGGCTGTGATCCACCACCTTCTGCTGCTCGAGCAGATTCCGCTGGCCCCTATCATCGAACTCTGTCATAGACTCACGCGCCGCCATCTGGTGATCGAGTGGGTGCCAGCTACCGACCCCATGTACCAAAGCCTGATGCGCGGACGCGACACTCTCTATGGCTCGATCACGGAGGCCGACCTTCTCGCTGCCTGCATGGATCGCTTTCAGCTATTGCGCCAGCTCACCCTGAGCAACGGACGGGTTCTGTTTCTCTTCGAGAGAACATAGAGAGCCAATCTACTAGAGCAAGTAAAGAGTAACTATTGGATAAAAGATCTCTGTTCAAGAGGCTCTGCCAGTACATCGGTGCCGCCTCGCTCATCCTGGTGACGAACTACGGCGATCTGCTGGGCGGCGGCGGAGATGTACGGCTGCATGTACCCTTTCCACTTATCGGTATATGCCTGGCACATATGGCCGACATCCTGTTACTCGGGTTGCTGCTCTTCGTCGTCTTCACGCCCCTGCAACGCTGGCGCTTCTACCCGTGGGTTCGGCTGTTTCTGGCCGTTGCGATTCCTGCGTGCGTGATCGCACACAGCCGGGAGTTCTTTCCCTTCACCTTGCCGATCTGGGCGGTGCTGCTGCTCGCGCTGGTCTGGGCTACACTGCTGCTGGTTCTTCTGCTGCGCTTTCCACAGTGGTATCGCCGAGTGATGCGTTTTGGCGATGGCTTCGGCATCTTTGCAGCTGTCTTCGCGTTTTGCACTCTCGTACAACTAGTGTGGATGATGCACTGGAAGCCCGCGCCCAATGAGCAGGTTGCCGCCTGGGCTGCCTCTCCCCAGCCGCCGCGCCAGCATCCGCTGCTGGTCTGGGTCGTCCTCGACGAACTCTCCTACGATCAGGTCTTCGAGCATCGTGCGCATGACTTGGCGCTGCCCAACTTCGACTCCCTGCGCGGCGAGAGCACCGTCTTCACGAATGTGCAGCCGGTCGGCGACAAGACAGCGAAGATTCTTCCCTCGCTGCTCAGCGGGCATGCTGTCGACGACTTCCACTATAGTTTCGACAACCGCTTTCAGGTTCACTACACCGATGCGCGCGGGTGGCACGTGCTCAACGGCAGCCAGTCTGTGTTCCATGATGCGCAGAAGAACGGCTGGAGGACCGCGGCGGTGGGTTGGTACAACTCCTATTGCCCTATCTACGGCGACGCCATCGACAACTGCTACTGGACCAACCTGGACAAGCTCGATGGGCCCATGGCGCAGCGAAACGGCCTGCGGCAAAACATCTACTCACCGCTGCGGCAGATGGTGCTCGATGTTACAGCTCCCGAGCAGGCCGATCGAGAGCTGTGCTCGTACGACGTTCGCCATCGCTATCAGACGCACATCGATCTCGAACAGCATGCGCTGCAACTCCTGCAGACCGACCAGGCAGACTTTGTGTTTCTGCACATGGCCGTTCCCCACAGCCCCAATATCTGGAGCCGCAGGGACGACAGCTATACGCAGAACTGTGGCAGCTCCTACCTCGATAACCTGGCGCTCGCCGACCGCGAAGTGGGACGCATTCTGAATGTCCTGCGGACTTCGCCGCGCTGGAAGGACACGACCCTCATCGTCGAAGGCGACCACGGATGGCGTATCAACCTCTGGAACGACCAGCCCGCCTGGACCAAGGAGGACGATGCGGCCTCGCGAGGTGTTTTTGATTCGCGGCCAGCAGTGCTGATCCATGCGGCTGGACAGACGATGCCTCAGACGAATCAGAGTGCGTGGCCGCTGATGAATGTTCATGAGGTGGTGGAGCGGATTTTGAGCGGCCAGCCGGTGCGGTATTAGCGCGGTGAGCTCGTAAGCGAACTCAAGAGTTACGATCTGCTTCTCTTCGCACCACCACAGAACTGTCGAGCTGAGCGGAGCGTCTCGCGCATTTTGCGAGACGCGGAGTCGAAGGACCCCGAGAGTTTTCGTCTTAGCTATGCTGCGCGAACCATTCCACCCGAAGATAATGTGGCGGGTGCGAACATACGGGTGGAAATGGTATGGAAGGTATCGGTGATGCAAGACGCTTCGGGGTCCTTCGACTGCGTAGCTCGCAAGTGCGCGAGCTACTTCGCTCAGGATGACAGTTCTGTGGTGATGTGAAAAGAAGACCACTTCCCATGAGGCAAACTAACGACCGCACACACCATTGTCATCGCTTGCGCGAAAGCACCAACTCAACTCCACCTACGAAGCCGCGTCCCTGCATGCGGACGTTGGCGATCTCCTGATATCCGGTGTTGGCGAGGTTTGTCATCTGCAGGTACGGCCGGAAACGCCCGACCTCGCGCACCGCCGACACATCCCAGACCGCATACGGAGCCTGTGGAGGCGCGGGGGCCTGCGTGTAGCGCTCCACTACTCCCAGCCGCGACTGCAACAGAAGCCCGTGCTTCAGGTTCCAGGTCCACTCCACACGGCCGTTGTTGACGGGATAGTTGAAGACGTAATCCGATTGCAATCCATTCAAGGAGTTCTGCGTTCCTTTGAGCAGCGTCCAGCTGAGCTTGAGTTGCTGGCTGCTGTTCGGCCGCCAGTTCAGAGAGCTTTCCACGCCGGCAAAGTGCAGCCCGGGGATATTGGTGGCATGCCACAGATCGTTCGGCGAGGCCCGCGTGTAGTCGATCGTGTTCTTCTGCTGCGAATAGAATGCGGTCACCGAGGCTGCGATATGGGCGCTGGGATACCAGTCCGCACCACCCTCGTAGTTCCACGCCGACTCCGGCTTCAGGTTGGGATTACCCAGCGTCGTAGGGTCACTGTAGTAGAGATCGAGATACGTCGGCAGACGAAACCCGTAGCCAGCAGACGCGCGCAGCTTGACCGAGTGGGGCAGCCACAGCGTGCCTGCGAACATCGGGCTCGAGACCACTCGGCCGCCGCTGAAGATCTCCTCGCGCAGCCCGGCGGAGATCAATCCCTTTCCGGCGATACGCCATTCGACATCGCCATAGCCAGCGCCGCGATTGCGTCCATGGTCTCCGAGGTTCGTGCTGCGGATCTGATCGGTGTCCTCTTCGAGGCCTGTGAGCAATGTGGTGTTTTTGAAGATCTCGCGCCGGTCGCGGAGGGAGCCATCAAAGCCGTCGTCGATGTGCTGGTTCTTGTAATAGCTCGGGTCGTCGCGTAACAGCACATAGATATCCGAGTGGCGGCGATAGCCCACGGCGGCGTCGGTGTGCTCGGTGAACTTCTGCGAAAGCGCGGCGAACCAACCCTTGGTTCGCTCCCACGAAGGGTAGTTCCCGTAGAACTGATCCGCTCCATAGGCCCGGTCGTCGCCGGCAAAGAGCAGGTCGCTCGTACCCAGAGCCGTCTTGAATCGCGTCTCGCTGCTCGCGGACTCCGTTCTGTAATCGCGATCGTAGAGGAAGCCTGTCGACCGGTCGCGATCGCCGGCGACGACCTCGCTCCACTGTTTGCCTACGATCGATCCCAGCAAGCCCTCCTGGTCTTCACCGTAGCTACCAGCTCCGGCGCGCAGGCGCAGCGTGCTGGCATCGGGTTCAAAGGTCATAAAATCGATGACTCCGCCGATGGCGTCCGAACCATAGAGCGTCGACCCGGTTCCATGCAGCACGTCGATCTTCCCTAATACCGCCAAGGGCACAGGCAGATCGAGATTGAAGTGCGAGGTCTCGACGTTGTCCATGCGCAGACCGTTGAGCAGGACCAGCGTCTGCTCGAACGAAGCGCCACGCACTGAGATGTCTGCCATCACTCCTGCCCCAGCACGCTGCTGGATGTCCACCGAGGAGTCCGTACGCAGATAGTCCTCCAGGTCCTGCGAGGCCAGCGGATGCTCCTGTGCATCCAGCGGCACTACCGTGCGGGCCGACTCTCCCAGGCTCACGGGCTCCACGTCGCCCAGAACAACCACCGTCGTGCTGACCGGTGGAATGGTTTGTGGGCTCTGAGACTGTTGTGCGCACAGAGGCAGTACGGCAACGAAAAGCACAGGAAGGTGACGCAGGCGAAACATCTTGCAGAGTGCTCCTTGGACTTCTGTCATCCTGCCTGTTGCCTCGCCGCGATACAACGATGGTTTTGTATCGTCCTTGATAGTTTATTCTGTAAACTAATTTTACTGACGATGCGTATCGATGCCTTTCTCTCCGAGAGTCCCATGTTCGCGATCAATCGCGCGGCGCGGCGATTCAACTCACTGGCCACTGAAGCTCTCGCGGCGGACGGCCTTACGTTTCTCGAAGGCCTGGTGTTGACGGCAATCTTCTTCGAAGCGCCCACGCACCTCAAACCTTCGGAACTCGCGGAGACCTTTGGAATGACTCGCGGCAATGTGAGCCATTGCGTCTCGTCCCTGGAGGCGAAGGGGCTGCTGCAGCGAAAGATCGATCCGGCCGATGCCAGGGCGTATCAGCTCGCTCTGAAGCCCGCCGGCAAGAAGTGCGCGCTGCACGTCATCGCAGCCTTCGACAAGCTGCAAAAAGAGTTTGAGAGAGAGGTCGGGAAGACAGCTCTGGCGGAGACGCTCAAGACGATTCGGAAGATGGAAGCGCTCTTTTAGAGTGGTTTCGGCGATAGTGTGAGGTGTCGATGATTCACCACAGATCTGTCATCTCGACCGGAGCATGATGGTTTTATCGTCATGCGTAGCGGAGAGACCTGCAGGTTGTCCGCACAGGCGATAGTGCCGTAGCAAAAAACTGCAGGTCTCCCCACTACGGCGGCAAAAGACGCCGCCTCCGGTCGAGATGACACGGTATAGATGGGTCGAGATGACAAGGTAGCGGTAGATCGAGAAAGACCACCTCACACTAACGCAGCACCAACAGGACACACGCATGGGGAGCGAGTTCCTGCGTTACGCCGTCGACATGCCCACTATTCTTTGCATCCCACACGCTGCGCACCGACCACTTCCGCGTGCCAAAATCGCTTCCGAAGTCGGCGAATTTCCGATCGATCTTTAGCGGAGTGTCTCCTGTATTGAAGATCGCCAAGGCCACTTTGCCTCCCGGCAGATGGGCGCGCCAGACGATTGTCGTGCCTTCATGCAGGACTTCGGAACTCTCCGTCGCCGTTTGGTCGATGGCAACCAACTCGCGATTGGTCAGCAGCGCGAGGGTGGGTTCATCCAGTAGCGTCAGGTTGGCCCCGAGGATCAGAGGACTCCGCGCGATCGCCCACAGCGTCAGCAGCGTTCGCTGCTCGTCCAGCGTAAGCTGCGACCGGCGCGGCGCACCCCAGCCGGGTGAAGGCCTCAACTCGCCCAGCGGCAGCATGTCGGCATCCGGCCAGTTGCCTGGCTTCGTGTAGCGCGCCCATGCCGCCAGCCGCGCGAACTGGCTCTGCACCGTCTGGGGAAAATCCTGCGACGGCTTCGCCCAGACGTCCCAAACGTCGTCCGAGATTCTCCACATCGCCGCGAGAGTCCCCACCTCCTGCGCATGAGCTAGTTGTGTGGGACCTGGCGAGAGGCTTAGAACGATCGGCCGTCCGGTCTTGTCAATCGCGCGCCGAATCATGCGGATCTCATCCACTTTGTACGGGTGATCCGAGATGCAGTCCACCTTCAGCAGATCGACGCCCCAGGAGGCGTACTGACGCAGCAGAGAGTCGTACCACGCCTGTCCCGCCGCGTTGTCTCGCACGCCCCAGTTGGTCGGGTCCCATGGGCAGGTGTCACTGGTGTCCGCAGCATCCTGTGTGGAGAAGCTGCTGCCTTCAATCGGCAGGCTGCGCTCCACGCTGGCCCGCGGTATTCCCCGCACGATGTGGATGCCAAACTTCAACCCTTGCGCATGGACCCAGCGGCCTACCTCCGTGAAGTTCGTCTCCTCTACGGTCGCCAGGAGCTTTCCTGTCGACGCGGGCTGGGGACTTACCGGCGAGACTCCGGCCCCGTTCACAGCAGAAGGAAACCGCGCCGGCACGGGCACGTATCGCCCATGGGAGTCGATGGCATAGTGCAGCTTTTCGGGCGTCTCCCTGTCTTGCGGGTTCTCGAAGAACCAGCCTTCATCGATCACCGCGTAGCGCCAACCGAAGGGCAGCAGCTTCTGCGTCTGCACCGTAACGTTGTCACGAAACTGCTGCTCGGTGATCGTCAGGCCGTAGGAGTCCCAACTGTTCCACCCCATCGGCGGCGTGGGTGCTACAGACGGCTGCTGGGCCTTTGCGGTTATTACGATAGACCCCAATAGGACGAACATCATTCCGTACAGCAAACGTTTACTGGCGAAGATCATAGACACCCTCCGAAGAACGAAAACGCGACGCCCCTGTATCCTACAAGAACCAGTAATCCCAGAAGGACTCCGCAATGCCGCTTTACGAGTACGAGTGCAGCCAGTGCCATCGCCGCACCGAAAAGATCCAGAAGTTCTCCGACCCTGAACTGACCGTCTGCCCCTACTGCGGCGGCCCCCTCGCACGCACCATTACGGCTGCGGCTATCTCGTTCAAGGGCGGTGGCTGGTACAAGGATGGCTATGCCTCCGCCAAGCCCGCTGCGAGTGGCGATACGGCTTCCGCTCCCGCAGCTACAGCTGCATCGGGGGATAGTGCCTCGCCTGCGGCGGCGGCACCGGCGCCAGCGGCGGCTCCGGCCGCGGCGCCAGCAGCGTCCGCTCCCGCAGCTTCCAGCAAGGCCTAGGGCGTTCCTCCGACTGGCTCGGCTCAACTAAGGCAGGCAATTCAGTTGTTGCGACTCCGCCTCCACTCCGGCCTTCGGCAGAAAGGTGGGGTCTATTGGCCCGGCTTTTACGGCTTGGCTGAAGCTGTCCAGTTCCGGTCCTTGCCACAGCAGAGTATTTGCACGCTGCGAGTGAGAACCTGACGACACGCTCCAGGCTGTTTGCTGCCTGCTGTATCTGTTGACTTTCCAGCATCTCCCTATGTTCTGGCTCTGGCGTGGCATTACACAAACACACACTCGTTGCGATATCATGCAAGCCATGAGGCTGCATCGCTCGCTACGCAAATTCGGGAATCAGGTCGAAGAGAGCGTGGGTCTCCGCTCCCACGAAGACCGTCATATCCTGCGCGCCATTGGTTGGGTTTCCGCGGGCGTCACTGCCCTGGCTATCGGAGTGGTCGTAGGCCGCGAGCTGCGCCAGCGTCACAAGTTCAATAACCGCACTCCCTATGACTTCTATGCGCACTCCGGCGACGAGATCCAGGACGTCGAGTTCGGCGTGGGCATCTAGACGAAGCACGGTTTCCGCGAAAAGCCGGACCAAAAGCGTATCGTTAAGACATGCGCCTGCTCTCCATCCTCGAGCCTGAACAGCTAGCACCAACGGCTGCGGCAGATGCAGAGCCAGAGGGGCGTCTGCGCGATAGCCACAACCGCACCATCACCGACCTCCGACTCTCCGTCACAGACCGCTGTAACTATCGCTGTGTCTACTGCCGCACCGGTGAAGACGGCGCCCAGTACTCCGAGTTGCCGATCGCGGACTACGCCCGCATCCTGCGCGTCTTTGTCTCACTAGGCATTGAGAAGATCCGCCTCACTGGCGGTGAGCCCCTGCTGCGCCAGGGGCTGCTGGATCTCATCCGCGAGACTGCCCAGCTCCGCTCAGATTTTGTGCGGTCACTGGATATCGCGCTGACGACCAATGGCCATCTGCTCGCGCCACTGGCCCGCCCGCTGCGCGAGGCCGGATTGAGCCGCATCACGGTCAGCATGGACGCGGTCGACTCCGAGACCTTTGCCCGTATCACCCGCGTGCCCGGCAGCTTCGAACGCGTGCGGGACGGCATTCGCGCCGCACAAGATGCGGGGCTCGGCCCCGTGAAGGTGAACTGCGTTCTGATGCGCGGCTTCAACGACTCGCAGATCGAGGCCTTCGCCGAATTCTCGCGCAACGAAGGCGTCATCGTTCGCTTCATCGAGTTCATGCCGCTGGAAGAGGGCAGGACATGGGCTCCGGAGACCGTCATTCCCATGGACGAGATCGTGGCCCGGCTCAACGCCGTGCGGCCGCTCGTCGAGCTGCCGCCCAACCACCTCAGCGAGACGGCGCGGCGCTTCACCTTTGCAGATGGCCGTGGAGAGATCGGCATCATCGCGCCGGTCTCGCGGCCCTTCTGCGGCCACTGCAGTCGCGTTCGTCTTACCTCCGACGGCAAGGTCCGCACCTGCCTGTTCTCGCAGAGCGATCATGATCTTGTGGGCTTGATGCATCGCGGAGCCTCCGACGACGATCTGCGCTCGTGGATTCGCCGTGTCGTTGAGCGCAAGGAGGCTCGCCATCATATCGGCGAGCCGGGCTTTCTGAAGCCCTCACGCAGCATGGTGCACATCGGCGGTTAAGGCAGCTCCCGGAAGAAAATCCTTAACGCAGAGGTCGCGGAGGTTTTGACGCGAAGCGCGAGACAAACATCTGTGGCGCGCTTTGCGTCTGCGGAGGTTTCGCTGAGGTCGCTGTGGCGTCCGTGGTGACCTCAGCCTTAGACGCTCACCAAAATTGCGTGTAAAAAGCCATTTCATCCAAAACTCCGGGTAAAACTCATCTTCTTCAAAAAACTTATTGACAATCATATGCTCGCACATATATGTTGGTGACGAGCACCTTTGGCTTAAAGGAGATTTCACTATGCGCCAAGTTCTTGTAGCGACCCTTGTTCTGCTCCCCGTTCTGGCTCACGCCCAGGCCAGCACCGCGACCGGATCACCGCAGTCCACCCCTTCGGCGAACCTTCAGGCAAAGGTCGTCGTTCAGCCCGTCAACTTTGTTCGTTCGGCAGCAACGCCCGCAGCCGCACCAGCACCCACTGCGAGCGCGCCTCGCGACGTCGTTCAGGCAGAGGTAGACCCGAGCTTCGTTGAGAATCAGACGCAGCCAAGCGGCTCGATCGCCTATACCTTCGTCGGCAGTGTCTCGAGTGAGCCGGTTGCTCCCAAGCTGATCCATGTGGTCGGAAGACAGATTCCTGTAAACCGCCTCACCGCCGATAACGACGTTGCGGTACGTTTCGTCGTCAGCCCGGACGGCGTTCCCGAGAAGCTGACCATTGCCAAGTCGGCAGGTGCTGAGATGGATGAGAAGACGCTGGAGGCCGTTCGCCAGTATCGCTTCAAGCCCGCCACTTTGAATAACCGCCCTGTCGAGGCGGAGGTTACGGTCGAAGTCAAAGTCCAGAACCAGAAGTAATAACCCTGTTTCCCCAGGCCCACGTGATGGTTTTATCGTCGCGTGGGCTTTTTGCTTTAGGGGCGATATCAAAGAAGTTATACCCAGTTCGTTTCGTTTTTCGGACTCCCTAAAAAATCGTCATCCTGAGCGGAGCGTCCCCGTTTTGGGGGACGTGGAGTCGAAGGACCCCGAAGAATTTTATTGGCCTGCTACGGTTCGAGTCCTTTCAACCACCAGATTCTTGCCGCTCCTGGAACCACGGATGTATGGATTGAAAAAGGTCAAGTAGAGGTAGCGTAAGAACCTTCGGGGTCCTTCGACTGCGTAGCTCGCAAAGTGCGCGAACCACTTCGCTCAGGATGACGATTCTGAGGGGGGAATTGAAATGCGAAGCGCATTGGGCAGGCCTTCCCGGATATCGTTCTACTCTTTATCTCTTCGTTCCAGCGCCACCGGCCGCTTCGGTTCGGGGCGGATCGCCTCGGCATTGTCGTGCGCCGCAGGGTGGATGCCGAAGTCCCATATCCCCAGGTTGACCTCATGGCCCGATAGAACCTCTACCAGGGCATATTCGCCAGGCTCCAGCGGATTGTCCGGCGTCAGTTTCAGCCAGTGCCCGCCAGGCAGGGTCTGCGTATGCACTTCGACAACATCCGGCTGCGGCTTCGATCCCAGCAACTTGATACGGAAGCTGTTGAGTATGCGTATGTCACCGCGAACTTCAAGATGTTCCAACACATAGTCACTAGCCTCGGCGCCGCCTGAGGGCGTCGCCCGGCCCGCGGCTCCGTGGGTGTCGACGGTGATAGCGCTCGAACCCGCGTCCTCCGTATCGTCTGCTCCGACCCTGAGATAGAGGACAGGCGTGGGCACATGTACTTGAATATCCGCACGGTCGCCGGGGATGTCCAGGAGGCGATGCGGGCTGGAGGATGGATTGACCTCCACCTTCAGCACGTTGTGCGCGGTCTCCTTGTTCAGGTCGCCGCCCTGCTGCTCCAAAGGCACCAGCTCCGGAGTGTTGTTGAAGGTGTCAAGCACCAGCACGCTGGTCTCTTCCGGCAAACGCAGGTTGGGAGCGACCTCCGGCGTGCGTGCGGCGCGATCAGCCTCTTCTTTCGCCAGCTCCGGACTCAACACTGGGCGTTGTGAATTGGAGGGATGCGCCGTATTGGGTCCATGCTCGCGCGCCCATTTTTCCGTCGCGGGAAGGTCTACCAGCGCAAGAGGAATATCCTCCGTCTCGCCATTGCGCTCCGCGCTGCGGTAATGCACGACCTCTCCCGAGATCGTGTAGCTCAGGACAAGTTGATAGGTTCCGTCTTTGAGGATGAGCCGTTTTCGTTGCGGGCTTTGCGCTTGCGTTGACGCCATCCCGATCAAGAGCACAGCCAGCATGAGGAGTTCGACACCCAGAATGCGGAATCTCCATGGAGTGCTGTCGGCGATCTTTCTCCTCAATCGTTGCATCATCGACTTATTAGACGCGAAATTAGGATACCTGCACCCACGCTATGTTTTTGTTTTCATACCACCACAAATCCGTCATCCTGAGCGAAGTCGAAGGACCCCAGATGCAGAGCGCGATGCTAATGTTTGTGGCGCGCTTTGCGTCAGAAGGACCCCGAAGGACTCGTCTTACCCATAGTGTTCAGACCTTTTCAACCGAGGAGATTCAGGCAGAGGGCGTTCGGGGTAGAAAAGGTGCGAAGGGTATCGGCAACGTACAAGGTTTCGGGGTCCTTCGACTTCGCTCAGGATGACGGATTTGTGGTGATAGGGAAAACAAAGACGGCTCTACGCCACCGCCTGCCAACGCAGCTACTTCCCTGCTGCAGGAGCTGTCGCCTTGTCTGCTGCAGAGGCTGTCGTCGTGGGAGCCACATAGGGCGGTGGCGGTGTCTGACCCTGAACGCGGATGGCCTCGTCGATGAGACCAAAGATGAACTCGATGGGGAGGGCGCCGTCGATCTTGTCTCCGTTGATGTAGAGGGTTGGCGTCGATTCCACACCGAGCAACTGGCCTTGCTGCTGCGAGGCTTTGACCGCCGTGGTGTCCTGCTTGGCGATGCAGGCGTCCAGCTTTGCGGCATCGGCCTTCTGCAGCTTGCCTTGCTCGCGGGTCAGCTTGTCGAGCTGCTCATCGGCGGCGGCCAGCGTCTTCTGGGAGTCTTTGGCATCGGAGGAGACGCCGATGTCAGAGGCGTGCGCGTGGATGCCGTCCACGAGATTCCAGTAGCCGACAGGAGACTGCTCCGCAAGGCAATCCACGTCAACCGCCGCGCGCATCGCCCAGGGATGCTGGTCGAGCGGGAAATCCTTGTAGACGATGTGAACCTGATTGCCGTAACGGTTCGTAATGGCAGGAAAGATGCTCGCATGCAACACAGCGCAGTAGGGGCATTCGAGATCGTCGAAGCCGACGATGAGAACCGGCGCCGTGGCTGGGCCTCCGCGGGCTGGACGGCCATCGGCGGCGATAAGGTTGCGCGGGTCGGCGGAGATGTCGAACTTGGAGAACTGCGCCAGAGTCTTGCCGTCGGCCGAGATCAGAAAGTTGATGGGGCGCGAGGTTTTGCCATCCTTGCTGAAGGTGACATTGATCGCGCTATAGCCCGGAAGATCGGAAGCCGCGGGCACACCAACCTGGATGGTCGCGCCAGGGGGAAGCTGGGCCTTCTGCCGCAGCAGCACTTCGACACGGCGAGCCATATCGGGCGCAAGCGGCTTGCCGACTACGGGAGCAGTGACGGCTGGCGAAGCAGCAGGTGTCTGCGCGTGGCACCCAAACGTGGTCAAGAGTGAGGCGAAGAGGAAAACGGGGAGGAGGGAGGGCTTCAACACAATGGTTTGATTATCTCAGAGCCGCCCTATCCGCCACCCGCTAGAGATCAGACGGGCTGTTAGTCGACCGTGAAGTGAACCCGCAACTCCAGGTTCGGCTCGTGGAACGATTTCGGCAGCGGCTGAAACTGTCCTTCGCCGGTGATCGAACCCCAGGCTGCCCTCTCGATCGCCTCATCGTGCAATAAACCCTCAAGGTGCATCGCACTTATCTTGCCATCAGGAAGGATGGTCAAACGAATAGACATCTCAACCTGTTTGAAGGGTGGCTGATTGGCCCCCTGATCGACCGGCCGCACCCAGTGTTGCTTGATGTCTGAAGACAGCTGCTTCAGATACAGATCAAGATTGGCGCCGCCCGTGTTGCTCAGCAGATCAACACCCAACTGCAGATCTGAAGATTGCGGGGTATTCGCGGGTGCGGATGTTTGAGCATGCGCGGAGGTTATCGAACAGACACCCAGAGCAACGATGGAGAGCAGATACGAGAGACTCTTCATGCCCTGAATGGTACGCCCGCGGCCACAGGGCGACAACAGAAAAGTGCGATGCAAACGCTTGTGACGCGCGCTTTGCATCAGCGATCTGAGCTGGGATGGGGTCACGCCTTAGGTGCCCCGGGGTTCCTGCCCGCATCGGCAAACGGCGGGGCTAAAGCCCACTTCTTACCGGCCCTCATTCCGTAGCCTAAAGGCTACGGCTCCCTCCGTCTCCCTGACGCTGAAGCGCCAGGGAATGCGCTGCGCGCAATGCGATGACACGCTCTAGAAGAGAGAGGTAGCACGGCGAAGATTGCCGGCGCCGCCGATGTTGGCCAGGGTGAAGTTGAAGGTGTAGGCGCCTTCGTTGCGGACTGTGCCGAGATCGTACTTGCGGTACTCGATGGCGAAGCCGCAGCAGTTCCAGTTGTAGCTGCTCTGCAGGGTCATGTACTGGGTATCCCCGAGGTTGAGATCGATACCAACGCCTGCCGCGGCGGTGAGACCGGGTTTCGTGGGCGTTCCATAGCCGGCGAGAAGGCGCATCTGCGAGAAGTTCGCGACGGCCGAGTAAGTAAGACCGGTGACTTCGTTGGTAGTGGGGTTGATGATCTCGGTGATGGTGCGGCCGGGAGCGTTCAGGCGCGCGTAGGAGAAGCCGCCGAAGAAAGCCCCTTCGTGCGCGTCGAGGAGAATGTTCTGGCTGGTGAACTTCTTGGCTCCGGTATCCAGATCGAAGTCCCACTCCATGTCGGTATGGCTGGAGGTGCGAAAGCGCATGCGCGAGATCAGCGGCGAGATGCTGCGCGGCTCGGTGAGAAAGGCGATGCCGGAGAAGTCGAGCGTGGTGTCGAAGATGTTGCGCCGATGGTCGATGACTGCCCCACCGAAGTTGGAGTCGAAGAAGCGCTTCTGCGCGAGTTTCCAGCTGAACCACTCCTGCTGGGGCGGGGTGGTAGCGGCAGGGGCGCAGGGATCAGGGTGGCGTGCATGGGTGCGAATGGGCTGATCGGGCGCGGTGGCAGAGGCATTGGGGATGCCGTTGGCGTCGAGCGTGGGCCGCTGGTCGAAGCCGAGGTCATCCGCTTCGGCGCCTGGGGCGGAGATCATATCCAGCGTTTTGTCAGTCGTGGCGGGCTTTGCCGGGCAGCCGGGCTTCGTCGCAACGACCTTGGGGCGCGCCCGGAAGTAGAGGTGCTGGGTCACTCCGTATTCGACCTCGTCGGTGTTGCTGACAAGATCTCTGTCGTCAAAGCGAAGGACGCCGAGAAAGTTATCGATGCCGCGGACATCGCGGTAGGTGAAGACAGGTTCGATGGTATGGCGAACCTCTTTGCCGAGAAGCCACTGCCACTTCTCGGGCACCTCAAAGGTGCGCTCGATGGCGGGCGGGCGTATATCGACCTTGAAGTCGACGTCGGCACGGTTGATGGGGTCATTGAGTTCGATAGGCGTATCGTTGGGCCCGTATGGGGTCTGGCGCGAACGAGTGTAGGCGGTCTCTTCCACTGCCGCACTGGAGAGCACGTGCCAGCCGTTGAAGGCCAGCGGAAGCGCCAGCTCAGGACGCAGGTCGAGACGCTCCGTGAGGCCGGCGGTCGCGAAGTCCGGCTCGACACGCTTGAGGGCGGCGAAGGAAGAGGTGATGTTCCAGAGAAACGGCGTGCCGGGAATGCGACGGTCGAGACCGTCGAAGTCGATGGAGGGCGAATGGAAGATCTTGACCTCTTCGCCGGCTGTGGTGGCGGTCGGCACGACCTTCAGGCCTTCGTAGCGGTCGAAGCGGCCATCCAGCGAGAAGCCGTTGTTCTGGTCAGCGATGTAGATCGTGGAGGTGATGTCGGTGCTGACTGCCTCGTTGAAGTTCGGCGTAAAGACTTCGCGATAGATATAGGAGCTCAGGTACTCGGTATCGGCGATCACGCGAACGTTCGTACTGAGTTGCCTGCGATAGGCAACCGTGATGTCCTCGCCACCCTGATTGTTATAGATGCCGTTATCGTCGACGAAGCCGCGATCCTGCAGGGCGGAGAAGTGGGCGGTCAAGAAGTCGTCGCCAGAACCGCGGTAACGGAAGGTACCGTTCTCAGAGAAGCCGCGCAGGGAGTAGTAGAGCGTTCCGACGGTAAGATCCGCAGACCGGCCGAGCGTGAGGTAGGCCTGTTCGCCGATGGTGAGGCCCTTGGAGCCGGTGTCCTTGCTGGCGCTGGAGTACCCGAAGGCGGGTATAAGAAGGCCGGACTGGCGCTCGTTTTCATCGGTGGGATGCGTAACGTAGGGCATGAAAAACAGAGGTATTCCGAGCAGCTTGAAGGTTGAATTACTGGCGTGGGCCTTGCCACCCTTGACGCTGAGCTTCCGGGCGAAGAGCAGCCAGTCGGGATTGGGCAGAAGGCACGAGGTCATCCAGCCGTCGTAGATCTCATAGTCCTGCGGCTCGGTCTCGGCGACCATGCGTCCTCCGAAGAGAAACGGATTCGAGTTCTCGTAGCCGGGCGCCCGGGAGCCGCCACTCGCACCGAAGGCGGCAACGGACGCCGACGCCTTCGAGGAGGAGGGCTCGAACGTTCTCTGCATCTCGACCGAGCCGGTGACGTCGTAGAAGCGGCCAGTGCCGGTATGCAGGTTGTAGGTTCCGTGCGAGGCCTCGATATGCTCGTTGTTGGCGCCGCCAATCAACTTCACGTGTCCTGTGGCGTTGACCTCGCCGGTAGACTTGTCATAGGTGACGGAATCCGCATACAGGGTGTGGTCGCGATAGGTAATGACGACATTGCCGGAGGTCGCGTACACATCTCCGCTCTTGGTCTGGGGGTTGTCGGAATCCAGCGTGACGCGGTCGGGCGGCTTGCCCGGCGAAAACGGGGTGGCACGGGGAATCTGCGTCAGATCGAGCGGAGTTCCGCCCGGCGCATTCTGCGGCGGTACCGGGGCTTCCGGCAGCGCCGTCGGGCTGGCCGCAGATAGAGGTTCCTTATTCGCTACCTCCTGAGCCTGTAGATGTTGATGACCCAGGGGCGCGAGAATGGTAGTTATGAACAGAAGCACCAGTCGCATCGCTAGCCCGCGTTGCCGAGTTCGTCTGCCACCGAGGGCTTGAGTGAGACAGTCCACAAGTTTGAGCTTAGACGATTTCACGGTTGCAGGTCGCTGCCGGCAGATCAGGCGAGCTTGAGAGGTGCGGAAAATTGGATGTCTTGTCGTAGGCCTGGGACTTCGGGAGTTTGGAATTGAGTATGAGTAGTGCGGCACAACAAAACGAGATGGCTGAGACGTTGGACTATCAGGCCACGGGAACGGATAGCGGCAGCGGCTTAAAACAGGTTGTGGCCGAGCGGCTGGCCGCGCATCGGAATCGCCAGGCTGCGGCACAGGCCCTGGAAGTCGAACGGGAGCGCGCGACGGCTCAGATTCGCAATCGAGCGAAGAGCGGCGTCTCACGGGTACGCGAGGCTGTAGCCGCTCGCTACGAGCACAGTGTCAGCTATCGCGAGTTTCTCGCGGTAGAGGCCGAGCGCGCCTCACAGCAGGCCCAGGCCGAAGCCGAGATTGCCGCCCGTAACGCCAAAGCCGTCGCCGAAGCGCAGATGAAGTTGATGGAGGAACTCGACCAATGGCGCCAGCCCGAGCCGGAACCGCGCCTTGAGTCCGTACCGGGCCCCCGTGAAGTCGTATTCGAAGAGCAAAGAACCGAAGCCGCAAGAGAGAGGTCGAACGGCGGCCTGACAGTGCGTCTGTACGAAAACATTGACGTGACTCGCACCGCACCGGTTTCGCATTCACAATCGCACGAGATCTTTACGGAAGAGGCCGGCGAGCAAGAGCTCGACCAACTGGAGCAGGAGATTGAGTTTCGCCTGGCGCCGGAGTTCGAGCCGCATGTCATCGACGCTCTGCCGATCCCCGGCAACCTGATCGAGTTTCCGCGCCTGCTGGTGGCTTCACGCAAGGCGCGTCCACGGCTGGCCGAGGGCCCACTGCGCGAAGACGCTCCGGTTGAGCCGCAACTGCGCATCTTCGAGGTCGAGCCGGAACAGATTTCAATCGAGCCGGAGGCAGCGGAGTTTTCCGGCGCGCCCGAGTGGCAGGGACTGTTGCTGGACCCTGCCAAGGTTCGTGTCCACGCAGCCCCAGCGGCAGCGCAGCACCACTTTACCCTGCAGCCGCAGACCGCTCCGCTGGAGCTGAGGCTGATGGCCGCGGGCGTCGACGGCTGCTGCATCGGGGCAGCCTTGCTGGGCTTCGCGACGATCGTGGCCAGACTGTCCGGGCCAAACCTCCGCGCCCTCTCGCTGCCCCTGCTGGGAGTCACGGCAGCCGGCGTGCTACTGGCGCTGTTCGTGATCTACCAGATGCTGTTCTTCTCCGTCGCCGAAGCCACACCGGGCATGCGCTATGCCCGTATCGCACTCTGCACCTTCGGCGACGCAAACCCCTCCCGCAAAGCGATGCGGCGGCGTGTGCTGGCTATGCTCCTGGTAGCCTGCCCTCTGGGCATCGGGCTGGCATGGTGCTTCCTGGACGACGAGCGGCTAGGTTGGCACGATCGTATGTCGAAGATGTATCAACGGGCGTATTAGTTGTCAGTTCTCAGTTGTCAGTAGCTGCTAACGAAGAACTGACAACTGTGAACTGAGAACTGACAACCTCTGCTACTGTGCTGCTGCTTCTGCCGGAAAGATCGCTCCCGCCTGTATCCACTGCGTTACCGTCGCAATGTCGGCGTCGGAGATCTTGCTCTTCGGCGGCATTGGCATGGGATCGTTGGCTGGACCGGCGTGGTTGATGAGCTTGACCAGCAAGGACTGGTCGGCGTGCCCCGGAACGATTACGGCACCATCGTGGCCGCCCTTCAGCAAACCTGCCTTAGTATCGATCGTCAGGCCGCCGCGGTGGTTGCCGCCGCCGTGGCAGCTATAGCAGTTGGCCTTCAGAATCGGCTGCACCTTCTGGGTGTAGAAGGCTTCCGTATCGGGAGCAGGGTCAGCGGCTTGCGCCGCAACCGGGGTAGGACGCCAGAGAGCAGAGCCTACAACGAGGCTGGCAAAGGCGAGGGAAAGCGCGGTGGCTTGCAGAGTCTTCGAGGTCGGCATTGTGCGTCAAATCTCCAGTCAGTAGCGGTCTTCTGTGGGTGTAGCTATAGGTCTATACGTCTATCTAGGGGGCCAGGGTCTGAATGCCATCTTCTCGCAAGAAAGATGGCGCTCGTTGAACATTCCCAGAGGACAGAAACGGGGACACTGCTCTAGTTCAACCCACTGTATCGCGAAAATATGCGGACGCCAACGCTCAGGGGCGAAATCCCGGAACAGATGCAGCGAACCTTCGACGCTACTACCGTAGAGCTCTGTCGACCGATAGCCTAAGAAAGCTCGGCGGCTTCGCGGCCACCTTATTGATAGACGTCCCATGACGATGAACCAGCGACCGATCGCTGCCCCAACGTGCCGTTTGCACGCGAGGGGTTCCATGCGCGCGAAGGCGTTGCTGCTCGTCCTTGCCCTGGGGGCAGGCCTGGCTGCAGGATCTACCCCGGCCTTCGCCGCCACACATTCCACGCATCTGCGCCACACCGCAACCGTCCAGAGTGCCGGCTCCGCCGCGACGCAGGGCAGGATCGACTCCCGGAGACCCGCGAGCAAACGGGCTGGAAAGCAGAGTGGCTCTGCGGCGTCGAAGAGTGCAGGAAAGAATTCAGCAAAAACCTCCACTAAATCCAGGGATACGCAGAGAGCGGACTCCACCGCCGGAAAGTCTCACGCTCAGAGCAGACGGCGCAAGAAGAGCGCACCCGAGATGGTGGATGATCCTGTTGTGATGCACCGCGCAGGGGCTCGGCAAAGAACTCCCAAGGGTATCGCCACCAGACCGCAGATCGCAGAGCGGCATGCGGTTGAGACGCATCGCGAACCCGTGCAGGAAGCACGTGCGACTACACGGCGAACCCCCGCGGCTGAAGCGCCCAACAGGCAACGCAGCCATCCTGCTCCGGAGTTGGCGGCTACACCCTCCTCCTCTCACGGAGCCTTCGCGCAGGGCGAGTCGCATCCGGACGATGACGAACGGCTGCCGATGCACAATGCTTCCGCCGCCGTAGCGAGTGCGCAGCCTCCCGCACCGATTCTGCGTGCCGCACCGATGGTTGCCCCTCTATCGATGGAAGCTTCCGTCGATGACGCAGAGAAGCCAGAGGTTCTTGCCGCAGCCGAGCGGCCTACGCTGCGCTCGACGCCCGACGAGGTCATCCGTCCCATCGCCGTGCCACTCTATTCGCGCGACGGAAGACTGATTGTTCCCGCACCACTCAAGGGATCGCGTGAGATCCTCATCCACCAGAACCAGATGGCCGACGCGGCCGGCCTCACGCGGATTCAGGACGATGCCGATCTGGACCGCATGCGCGCCCAGCATCTGCTCATCGGCTTCCCCGATATGCCGAGCCTCGAGGTCAATGAAGAGCTTCCCTACAATCGCCGCTATGCTCGCCCTTGGACCGTGAAGTTTGCCACCGACACGGCGCGCGCGTTCTATGAACGCTTCCACGAGCCGCTGCACCTGAACTCGGCCGTGCGTACGGTGTCCTACCAACTGCGGCTGCAGCGAGTAAACGGCAATGCCGCCGCCATCAACGGCGATGGCGCGTCTCCACACCTTACGGGGCAGGCCATCGACTTCGGCAAGCGTGGCATGAGCGTAGCGGAGATTGCGTGGATGCGCACTTACCTGCTGCCACTGATGCAGGCCGGCAAGGTGGACGTGGAAGAAGAGTTTCAGCAGTCATGTTTCCATATCAGCGTCTATGGCAGCTATGCCCAGAAGCGGGCCGTGCCTAAGTCTGAGGTAGCTCAGTTGCGCGGAGGACACTCCGCCATGCAGGACGACGAGGAAAGATAGGCAAGACATACGCAAAACGGAGTGGCTACAGCCACTCCGTTTGTGTATGTCCCCGATGTCACTGTGCCACTTCTACCTGCACATTGACGGCTATCGATAGGTCCTGATCTCCGGCGGCTGTTGCGATTGGAGCCGCTCTGAGGCCAGCCATTACAGGCGCTGCAGGAGCACTGAACGATGCTTTCGCGTAATCCAGCGTGGCATTTTGCGGATCGACATCGATCTCTCTAACTCCTGCAATATGCGAGCCTGCCGCCTTAGCCACGGATGCGGCTTGTTCCATCGCAAGCTGCGTGGCTTCCACTGCCAGCTCCTTGCGGGCAGCGTCGACATCTTCTTCACGGCTCGTGAAGACAACCTCACCCAACGTGTTGGCTCCTTGCGCAAGAGCTCCTGACATTAGATCGGAGACTTTGTCCGCGGGGCTGCGAAAGTTCACGGACATAGTACCTGTGTATCCAACAATCCGGTCCGCCCTGCCCTCACTGCCCTTAGAACCATCAATTTTGGGCTCAATCGTTATCTGCCCTGTTGTAAGCCGGTCTGCACCTTCCCGATTGAGATAGCTCATAAGGCTTTGCGAACGTGTGGCCAATACCCTGCTGACCTCAGCCATGGTCACACCGTTCGTCTCGATGCCGACGCTCACGTCGGCGACGGTGTTGGAAAGGCGACGGTGTGCCATCGCATGGGTGCTGAGGATGCGAGGCTGTGACTGTACACCGGAGGAGCAGCCCTGGGTTGCAATGCAGGCAACCAACAAGCAAGAACTGCAAAGGATAGCGAACGGTTTCCGGTGCTTCTGAGGTGCTTTCATGATGTATCTCCTTGTCGGCCAAATTCTCCCGCCTACAAAGAGAACGGAGTGCCTGGAGAATCTTGCAAGTAGATTTTCTTGTTTTTAAATTGTCGTCCTGCGCAGCCGCATTATCCCTTCTTCTTACAGCAGTATCGAAGTGGCTATATCCAGGGTATTTCTGTTTTTGTATCACCCCAAAAACGTCATCCTGAGCGAAGTAGCTCGCGCACTTTGCGAGCTACGTAGTCGAAGGACCCAAAGAGTTCTACCTGCCGATACAGACCAAACCATTTCAACCTCCGGACTCTTGCTGCCTCCCGCACAACAGGCGTATCGGTCGAAAAGGATTGAGCTGTAGAGGTAACATAAACCCCTTCGGGCTCCTTCGACTTCGCGTCCCCAAAAGCTGGGACGCTCCGCTCAGGATGACGATTTTGAAGTAAAAAATATTAAGAGTCTGGGGCTGCTACTTTGATGCTGCTTTAGGCACCTTCGCGCCCTTCTTGCGCGCCTCGGAGAGACCGATGGCGATGGCCTGCTTGCGGCTGGTGACTTTCTTTCCGCTGCGGCCGCTCTTCAGCTTGCCGAGCTTCATCTCGTGCATCTCGGTCTCAACCTGTTTGCCGGCGGCTGGACTGTACTTGCGCGTGGACTTCTTTGCCGATGACTTCTTCGCAGCGACTTTCTTTGCTGGGGCCTTCTTGCTTGCTGCCTTCTTCGTGGTTGCCATGGGTGTGAAACCTCCCACAGCGTTGGAGCACTAACCGCGCCTGTCGCGTTGCCAGACGTGGCGCGTCTTTACGGCGACGAAGAGAGCAACGATTGCGGCTGCCAGGCCAACCAGCAACTCCTTGATGACTTCGGCAATCGAGTACGTGCGCTCGAGAGTTCCGTTCTGCCACGCCGCGTACGTCACATTCAGATCGTCAGCAAGGCCGGGGATGGTGATGGTGTTGAAGGCTTGATCCTCAGAGTCCGACGGCGCTGTCGGCAAGGAGCCGAAGATGCGTTCAGGCTCCGGCTTCGCGCCAGCGCGGTCTTTTGGGATGGCAGCGATGAGAGCATTGATCTCTGCATCGCGCGGGTCGTCGAAGAGAGAGCTGTCGGCAGTGTTGGGAAAGAGTGTGACGTGGCCCGTCATCTTGTGCTCGATGGCGGAGACGCCGTCCTGGCAGACGCCGAGGGCATAGTAGCCGCCGAAGGGGAGCTCCGGCCGTGCGGCGTGCTGGTGCATGTAGGCGATCGTCAACAGCCCGGCGAGGCGGGTGACTTCAGCGGCATCCGCGCCGCGATACTCATGCGCGTTGCGCTTCAGCACCCAGGGCTGGTCGAGCGTGTCCATGGTGCGCCACTCGCTCTTGCCGTCGATGCCGAAGTAGTAGCTAATGTCGGCGTTGAGGTGTGGGCCGCGGATGTGCCACTCGTACTCGGCGTGTGAGACGGGGACGAGCAGCGGACGGCCTCCTGAACCGGGCACGACGATCTGCGAGTTCACCCAGAAGGGCATCATCACGTCTTCGCCCTTGTAGTGGAAGTGTCCGAAGTTGGCGAAGTAGCGAGCATCGCCCACCGTGACATCGTGACCGGTTGCCACCAGCGCAGCGATCAGGTCTTGTGGCGTACCGGAGGCATGGCCTTGCAGCTCGGCAACGAAGGGCGCAGTGCCCGCAAGCCTGTTCGCCGCGAGCCGGTTGAGGATGTCGGCGAGGCGCTGACTTTCGGCATGCTCCGGCGCGAGATCGTTGGGCCCGTCGCCGCGTGTGACGCCTGCGCCGAGCGCGGTGACGATGCCGTCGGTGGTAAAGCCAGGCAGTGTGGAGGGCTGGTCGAGCGAGACTACCTCACTCTTGTCCAGCGCATAAGGGCCAAGATCCAGGAAGCGTTTGGCCTGCTGGTCGTCCGCGGCGGTTGCGGGGGCGCTTGTCGTGGGGGAGCCAGGATGCACGGCGGCTGTCGCTTCGAGCTGAGGGCTCTTCCCTGCCACGTGGCCGACGACGCGCACCGTCGGGTTGATCTCGCGCATGGTCCAGCCAGGAAAGCGTTCGAGCCCCTGCCAGTCTTTGCCGAGAATGCGTTTGCGCAACTCGTCGATGAGCTTCGGCGTCAGCAGTGCCGGGCCTTTCTTACCGCCCTTGTCGATTTGCGCGAGAAGGGTGTCGGTGAAGCCTGGCTGTGCGGAGAGCTCACGCATCATCTGCGAGAGAAGAACGGTGTTCGGCGGCATGGGGGCCTCGGGAACAACATAAGGATGATGGCAGCCGGTGGCTGTCATCAGAGTGCAGAGAAGCGCGAGCTTGCTCGTGGGACGCATGGATGAATTAGAGCATTTTCACGAATAGTGTGATGCCTGAATGAACCCCCATAAAACTGTTATCTCGACCAAAGATGAGCTTTTGCTTTTCTGGCTTGTCATTCCGAGCGCAGCGAGCGAACCTGCTGTCTCCCGTTCTTTGATTGCACTACCCTGAAAACATGTGAGCCAGCACTGGAGGGCCTGGTTTGCACTGACGCATAAGGTCTGTGGTAGCACTGGCGAAAAACGGGAGACAGCAGGTTCGCTCGCTGCGCTCGGAATGACAAACTAGAAAGGCAAGGGCAAAAGCAATGCTTTACGCGTCCAGCTTCTTCACCACCAACTCATTCAGCACCGCCGGATTTGCCTGTCCCTTCGACAGCCGCATCACCTGCCCGACGAAGAATGCGCTCACCGTCTTCTTGCCGCCCTTATACTGCTCAACCTGCTTCGGGTTCGCGGCGATCACCTCGTCGATCATCGCTTCGATGGCGGAGGTGTCGGAGATCTGCTGGGGCTTGTCGCGTTCGTAGATGTACGCGAAGTCCTTGCCCTCGGCGAAGCACGCGTCGAGCAGCTGCTTGAGCTGCTTGGACGAGATCTCGCCAGCTTCCGCAAGATCAGCAGCAAGCACCACACCGTCGAGTGTGACCGGCGACTGCTCGAACTCGATCTCTGCCGCGCGCAGGCGCATGGTGATCTCGCTGAGCAGAATCGACGCCACACGCTTGGGCGACTTCGCGGTCTTTGCGGCTACTTCAAAGCGGTCACCGAGTGAGCGCGTCGTCGTTAGCGTAGCTGCGTCCTGCGCGGAAAGGCCGTACTCCGCCGAGAGGCGGGCGCGGCGCGCTTCAGGGAGTTCTGGCATTGCGGCGAGAATCTGCTTCTGCCACTCCGGCCCAACCACCAGCGGCGGAAGGTCCGGCTCCGGGAAGTAGCGGTAGTCGTGGGCCTGCTCCTTGGAACGCATCGAGTACGTGCGGCCCTCGGCGCTGTTCCAGAGGCGCGACTCCTGCACCACGCGGCCGCCCTCTTCGATCACGCCAATCTGGCGCTCGATCTCGTACTCCACAGCCGAGCGGATGTAGCGGAACGAGTTCACGTTCTTGACCTCGGCCTTGGTGCCGAAGGCCGCAGCGCCACGCGCCTCCCAGTCCGACTTGAGCATCACGCTCACGTTGGCATCGCAGCGCAGCGAACCCTCTTCCATATTGCAGTCGGAGACGCCGGTGTAGAGCAGGATCTCCTTCAGCTTGGTCAGGTACTCAAAGACCTCGTCGGCGGTGCGCAGGTCGGGCTCGGAGACGATCTCGACCAGCGGCGTGCCGCAGCGGTTGAGGTCGATGTAGGTGCGGGTGACGGAGTCGGCGAAACCGTCGTGCAGGCTCTTGCCGGCATCTTCTTCCATATGCAGGCGGGTTACGCCGATGCGCTTGGGGTTCCCCTGGGCGTCGGGGACAACGATGACGCCGTTCTCCGCAATCGGCTTATCGAACTGCGAGATCTGGTAGCCCTTGGGCGAGTCTGGATAGAAGTAGTTCTTGCGCGAAAAGATGCTGGTCTCGCGAATCTCGCAGCCAATAGCCTTGGCCGCGAGCACCGCGAACTCCACCGCCTGCTTGTTCAGCACGGGCAGCGCACCGGGCAGCCCGAGGCAGGTGGGGCAGGTGTGGGAATTGGGCTCACCGCCGTACTCGTTGCGGCAACTGCAAAAGGCCTTGGACTGCGTGAGCAGCTGGACGTGGACCTCAAGTCCGATGACGGGCTGGTATTTGGCGAGAACTTCGGGGGAGAGACCTGCGACGGCTGGCATAAAGCTTAGTTTATCAATGTCGTTGCTAAACTAGAGACTGCATGATTCTTCCCTTCGTCCGCGAGTTGATGGCGGACATGGAGCACTCCGCCGCTTTTGAGCGTGTGCGTCGCCATTTAGCGGGCGGCACGGGGCGGAGACGTGTGTCCGGACTCACCGCGACCGCACGGGCGCTCTATCTTCCCTACTTCGTTCGCGCCTCGCAATCTCCCGCGCTGGTGCTGGTCTCCGACAACAAGGCGGCCGAGGCCCTGCATGCCACGGTGCTCGCGGCGTGCGAGCTGACGGGCGTGCTCACTGCCGAAGAGGTCCTGCGCCTGCCCGCGCACGATGTGCTGCCGTTTGAGAACCTGTCGCCCCACCTCGAGATCCAGGAACAGCGCTCCGCCGCGCTGTGGAAGCTCTCCAGCGGGGCCGCCAAGCTGGTAATTGCGCCGGTGGAAGCCGCCTGCATGAAGCTCTTTACGCGCGATTTTTACGCCGCGCTCGCGCTCACCCTGCGCACAGGGGAGGAACACATTCCCGAGATGCTGATCGAGCATCTACTCTCGGTCGGCTACACGCGCGTGGACGTGGTCGAGATGCCGGGGCAGGTGACGAGCCGCGGCGGCATCCTCGATGTCTATGGACCGGAGATGGAGCGCCCGGTGCGCATCGACTTCTTCGGCGATGAGATCGAGTCCATTCGCCGCTTCGACCCCGACACGCAACGGTCTAGCTCCGCGATCGATGACGTGCTGCTGCTGCCGCTGACCGAAACACCCGTTACCGAAAAGCTCCTGGAAGCGATCAATCGGCGCCTTACGCGCTCCGGCACGACTGCAGCTGCGAAGCTGGAAGGCGGCGAGACGCCGAACGAACTGGTCACTCATGTGGCGACACGCACGGGCGAAGCAACGGTATTTCCCGGCTGGGAGTTTTACGCTGCGGTTGCCGGGGCAAAGTCGTCGCTCTTGGAACTAATGGGACCGCAGACGCGCGTGTTCGTCGAAGAACCGGCGATGGTCGAGAACCAGGGCGAGCGCTGGTGGAACAAGGTCGAGCAGGCCCACGACCGCGCGGGCATCGGCTCGCTTGTTCGGCCTGAGGATCTGTATCTTTCGCCGTGGGAGCTGCAGGACCGCATCCGCGCCTACCCCGGCTGCGAACTCGACCAGATCGGCATCGTCGACATATTGGACGCGGACCGCAGCGACGCCAGTGAGATTGAGTTTGCGACGCGCCCGACGATGCGCTTCCACGGATCTATCCCGGCGATGGTGGACCAACTAAAGTCGCTGATGGAGAACGAGGCGCGCGTGCTAATCGCCGCCGCAAACCAGGGCGAAGTCGAACGGCTCGCCGGCCTGTTGCAGGAGTACGGCGTTCCCTACCGCATCGGTTCACGGCCGCAGCAGGGCAGTTCGGCGTCGGTGTACTCGGAGTCGAGCTATCTGGCCGGCGACCTACGTACGCCGGTGATCGCACGCGCGGCAATCGCGAACGGTGTGCAGGTGCTGGACCTCGATCGTGCCACCGCTCGGCAGCTGGTGGTCATTGGGGCAAATGACATCTCCGACGATGCGGATGTGAATGCGCGGCCCGTTGCCCGCAAGTCGAAGACCGCAGCCTTTATCTCGGACTTCCGCGATCTGGCTGTCGGCGACTACGTGGTCCACGTCGAGCACGGTATTGCTCGCTACGATGGACTGCGAACGATTGACCAGCCCGACGCGCCACCACTGGAGCTGATGATCCTGGAGTTCGCCGACGAGGCCAAGCTCTACGTTCCGCTCACGCGGCTGGACCTGATCCAGAAGTATCGCTCCACCGAAACCGGCCCTGCGCCGCAGTTGAACCGGCTCGGCAACCCCGCCTGGGCCAAGACGAAGGCACGCGTCAAGAAGGCCATGCAGGACATGGCCGAAGAGCTGCTGAAGCTCTACGCACAGCGCAAGGCCGCCGTGGGAACAGCGTTTTCGCCAGACAACAACCTTCAACGCGAGTTTGAAGATGCGTTCGACTTCAACGAGACCGAAGACCAGCTGAACTCCATCGCCGACATCAAGCGTGACATGGAATCGACGCAGCCGATGGACCGCCTGCTCTGCGGCGACGTTGGCTATGGCAAGACCGAAGTCGCCATGCGCGCTGCCTTCAAGGCCGTGCAGGACGGCAAGCAGGTCGCCATACTCACGCCAACGACGGTGCTCTGCTTCCAGCACTTCGAGAGCTTCAAACGGCGGTTCAGCAAGTTCCCGGTGATCGTCGAGATGATCTCGCGTTTTCGGACGGCCAAGGAGAAGAAAGACGTTCTCGAACGCACCGAGCAGGGTAAGGTCGACATCCTGATCGGCACGCACGCAATTCTTTCGCAGACACTAAAGTTCCAGGACCTCGGACTCCTGGTCGTGGATGAAGAACAACGCTTCGGCGTGCGCCACAAGGAACGGCTGAAACAGATGCGCGCGGCCATCGATGTTCTTGCCATGTCGGCGACGCCGATTCCGCGCACGCTGCATATGTCGCTCGTAGGGCTGCGCGATATGAGCGTCATCGAAACTCCGCCGAAGGACCGTATGGCGATCCAGACCATCGTCGCGAAGTTCGATGAAAAACTGATCCGCACAGCGGTTGAGGTAGAGCTGGAGCGGGGCGGACAGACGTACTTCGTGCATAATCGCGTGGAGACGATCTACGAGCTGGCCTCCAGGATTCGCGAGCTGGTGCCGCAGGCGCGCGTCGTCGTCGGACACGGGCAGATGCCCGAGGCCGAGCTCGAACGGGTGATGCTGGCCTTCATGAACGGCGAGTACGACGTGCTGTGCGCGACTTCCATCATCGAAAATGGACTTGATATTCCGCGTGCGAACACGATCATCATCAATCGTGCCGATCGGCACGGTCTGAGCGAGCTGTATCAGCTTCGCGGACGGGTTGGCCGCTCCAACCGCCGTGCTTATGCATACCTGTTGATTCCGCCCGAGCAACAACTCACAGAGATTGCCCGGCGCAGACTGGCGGCACTCAAAGAGTTCTCCGACCTCGGTGCGGGCTTCAAGATCGCGGCGCTCGATCTCGAGTTGCGCGGTGCGGGCAACATGCTCGGCGGCGAACAGAGCGGACACATCGAAGCCATCGGCTTCGAGATGTACACCACGATGCTCGAAGAGGCCGTAAGCCGGCTGAAGGGCGAAGGCCGCGAGGAGCGGCCGCAGGTCACAGTCAACCTCGGCATCTCATTGCGCATCGACGACTCGTACATCGCGGAAGAGAACCAGCGGCTGCGCATGTACAAGCGCATTGCGGGCTCGCAGACCCAGACAGAGCTGGCCAAGGTCCGCGACGAGTTGCAGGACCGCTACGGCGCGCCGCCTGAAAATGTTCTACATCTGCTCGCCGCGGGAGAGATTCGCCTGACCTGCGAGCGGCTCGGCATCGCGCAGATCGAGCGCAAACGCACGGCCATCGAAGAACCTGCGAAGAAGCCCGCACCTCCCGCAAAGCCGGCGGCTCGCCCGGCCTATGGTGGCGCGTGGGCCTCCTCGGCCCTGAGCGCAGCCGAACGGGTGGCGCGGCCGCCGCTCGCCGGACGCCATGGCCAACTCCCGCAGACCGCGAACCTGCAATTCTCCAGCCGCGCCGCGCTGAACCGCACGGAGTCCAACGCGGCACGGGCAGTGCGTGAGACAGCGGCAGTGCGTCCGGCAAATACGCCGCTCGCACAGGCTGGGAAGATCAAGGCGATGCGCGACATGCTGTACGTCACCTTCAGCGACAAGCTGCATACCGCTCCCGCGGAAGAAGGTAAGGGAGTCAACGTGGGCGCGCTGATGAAGCTCGTAGCGCGCAATGCGAAGAACGGCGCGCAGCTTACGCCGCAGGGCGTGCTGAAGTGGCCACTGACCAGCGCGCAGGCGGATGTCGTTATCGCCGAGACGCGGGATCTGCTGGCGGCGCTGGATGTGAGTGCAGGGGCGTAAAAGTTTTTGCTTTTCTAGCTTGTCATTCCGAGCGCAGCGAGTGAATCTGCTGTCTCCCGTTCTTTGTTCATTCCACCCAGAAAACACGTGAGCTACAACTGGGGCTTGATTTGAACTGATGCATAACGTTTGTGGTGGCACTTGCGAAAAACGGGAGACAGCAGATTCACTCGCTACGCTCGGAATGACAAGCCAGAAAAATAAAAGCCAGAAAAACTGCAAAATACCTGTTCGCCTGGGCTAATCATGGTGCAGAACCCCGCGTTTCGATACACTCCCCCCATGCGTATTTTGCTTGCCGCTTCGCTCGCCGGAGCCCTTATGCTGACCGCCATGTCCGCCTCCGCGCAACGCCTCTCCGCCGATGGCGCGAGCCAGACGTTCAACTACCTCACCGATCAGTACTTCGATCAGATCTACTTCAAGTTCGCTCCCACCGCCGGCACCGGCGCCGGGCTGCATCAGTACGACACACAGCTGGAGGACTACTCCGCCGCGAGCGTGCAGAAGGAGATCGCCGCGCTGCATGACTTTGAGAAGAAGCTGACAGTCATCGACCCCGCGGCTCTGGATGCGGAGCCGGCGGCTGACTTCCAGATCCTGCTCAACAACGTTCGCGGAACGCTGCTGCAGCTCGAGGTCATTCGCGGATGGGAGAAGAACCCCGACAACTACTCCAGCGGAGTGACGAGTTCTATCTTCGCCATCATGGAGCGACCCTACGCCCCGGTGAATACACGCCTGCGCGCCGCGGTCGAACGCGAACGGCAGATTCCGCAGGCCCTGCTCGAAGCGCGCAAGAACCTCAAGAACCCGCCGCATATCTATACCGAGATCGCCCTCGAACAGATCGACGGACTGGTCAGTTTCTTCCAGACCGATGTGCCTGAAGCCTTCAAGGACGCCGACGATGCGACCGCGAAGGCTGAGTTCGCGCAGTCGAACGCAGCAGTTATAGCCGCGCTTAAGAGCTACGGTGCCTGGATGAAGTCCGACCTGCTGCCCCGCTCCAATGGCGACTTCCGCTATGGCCCGGACACCTTCCAGAAGGCACTCGCCTACAACGAGATGGTGGACATTCCGCTCGACCGCCTGCTGCAGATCGCGACCAACGATCTGCACAAGAACCAAGCTGAGTTCGCGCGGGTCGCGAAGGAGATCGACCCCGCGAAGACGCCGCAGGAGGAACTGGCCGAGCTGGCGACGATCCATCCCGCGCCTGACCAGTTGTTGAACGCGTTTCACGGCGAGTTCGACTCGCTGATCGCCTACATCCGTTCGCACCACATCATCACAATCCCCAGCGACGTGCAGCCGACCCTCGAAGAGACGCCCCCCTTCATGCGCGCGACAACGCAGGCTTCCATGGACCCTCCGGGACCGTTCGAGACGCACTCTACCAAGGCCTACTTCAACGTCACTCTGCCGGAGAAAGACTGGACGCCTGAGCGCGTCGCCGAGCACATGGCTGCGTTCAACATCGGTACCATCGTCTCGACAGGCGTGCATGAGGCCTATCCAGGCCACTATGTGCAGTTTCTATGGCAGCCGGAGTTCCCTTCGAAGATCCGCAAGCTGCTCGGCGCGAATACCAACATTGAAGGCTGGGCTCACTACTGCGAGCAGATGATGCTCGACGAGGGTTACGGCCAGCCAGGCTTTGGCGCCAAGACGGAACGCGAGGCCAAGCTGATACGCCTCGGCCAGTTGCAGGATGCTCTGCTGCGCGATGCCCGCTTTGTGGTGAGCGTGCGGATGCACACCGGCACGGGCGGTGCGATGAGTTTCGACGATGCGGTAAACTTCTTCGTCAAAGAGGGCTACCAATCACACTCGATCGGCGAGATGGAGACCAAACGCGGAACCTCGGATGCCCTGTATCTCTACTACACGCTCGGCAAGCTCGAAATTATGAAGCTGCGCGAGGACGTAAAGAAGAAGCAGGGCGCGACGTTCGACCTGCAGCGCTTCCACGACGACTTCATGCGGCAGGGCTTTGCGCCGGTGAAGGTGATCCGCAAGACCATGCTGCACGACGACACCCCGGTACTGTAGATCGCTGGCTGGGCCATCGTGTGAATAGGAACATAGTTACGCGATCCAATGAAACAAAGTGAACTGAAAGCTCGACCTATGGGTTGGGGCAGCTCGAGCCTTCAGTTCACTGAATTTTCCTCTGGATTTCCTCTGATTCGAAACCCAGGGGCGTTTAGCGCACGCTTTGTCCAGAGCTGGATACAACGTAGTTTTGGCATCTGAAATCCAATGATTTCTACGGGTTGCCTCAGTTTGCGTCGTGTATATCCGGCAATATGGGAAAACAGCCTTGTTAGGATAGTTATCAAGTTCTATGAGCTTGAAATCAATAGGTTTGGAGCGTAGATGGCTTTTTTGAAAGTCCGCAAGGCCGTGATTCCGGCGGCAGGCATGGGTACCCGATTTCTTCCTGCCACCAAAGCAACTCCCAAAGAGATGCTGCCGCTGGTCGACAAGCCCCTGATCCAGTACGCCGTCGAAGAGGCGGTTGCTGCTGGTTGCACAGAGGTCATTATCGTCACGGGGCGCAATAAGGCGACGATGGAAGACCACTTCGACAAGTCGCCGGAGCTGGAGGCCTCGCTGATCGCGCGCCACCGGCCGGCGCTGCTGGAGATCGCGCAGTCCGTGACGAAGCTGGCCCGCGTTGTCTACACGCGGCAGTGCGAGCCGCTGGGTCTGGGGCATGCCGTGCTGCAGGCAAAGTACCTTGTTGGCGATGAGCCCTTTGCGGTCATTCTTCCCGACGACGTCGTGGACTCCGGCGTTCCGTGCATGAAGCAGATGGTGGAGGCCTTCCACGAAACCCAGTCCTCCATTCTGGGATCAGAGGTTGTGGACCGCGAAGCGATCAGCCACTACGGTTGCCTGGCCTGCACCACCGATCCGAAGAATCCGCGACTGCTCGACGTCAGCGACATGGTCGAAAAGCCGAAGCCCGAAGATGCCCCGAGCCTGAACGCCATCATCGGCCGCTACATCCTTACGCCGCGCATCTTTGAGATGATCGAGAAGACCAAGCCCGGTGCGGGCGGCGAATTGCAGCTAACCGACGCCATCAAGGCGCTGCTGCAGTATGAAAAGGTCTATGGCTTCAGCTACGAAGGCAAGCGTCACGATGCCGGCGACAAGTTCGGGTTCCTGAAGGCAACCGTCGAGTTTGCGCTAAAG